>Ga0101944_10001437_pt1 | contig 49627 bp, 40 predicted proteins | sample DewCreD2012metaG_FD_75245 | JGI IMG/M metagenome (GOLD analysis project Ga0101944, IMG submission 75245) | Hot spring sediment bacterial and archeal communities from British Columbia, Canada, to study Microbial Dark Matter (Phase II) - Dewar... ... | reverse complement strand
TTGGCGAGGTGAAGATTTCGCCGTCAGGGAAGTTGACCTGACCGTCGCAGTTTATCCACTTGCGGCCCTTGACGCCGAAGGTGATGTCGGTGTCGGGGCCGACGATGCGGATAGTGCTGAGCCGGTTGAGCCGCCGGACCAGCTTTGCCTGACGTCTTGACACCTGTCGCCAGGCGGCAATCGGGTTGGGCCGGTCGACCATGCCGGCGCCGTAGACGAAGTCTTCGTATTCGGGTAGCGCCATCTCCGCGTCCTGAGCCGAGGAGTGGGTCGGGAAGAGCGTGCCGACCCAGCGGAATTTGCCTTCGGCCTCGCGCTTGAGCCGGGCCTCGAACAGCGGTCGGCGTGCGGCCTGGAAGGCGGCGATGCGGCCGGGGTCGATGCCGGTGAGTTCTTTGGTGTTCCAGCCGCCCCAGACATAGAGCAGCGCGTCGCGTTTGTCGTTCAGCATTTTTTCGAGCGGGGAGACGAATTCGAGCTGTTCCCGGCTGGCGTGGCGGAAGAACTGGTAGGTGGATTCAGGCAGCGAGACCCGCAGAGTTACGTGGGCGCCGGCCTTGAGCGCCTCGACCTGCGCCGCGAGTATCAGTTCGGCGGCGTTGTGCGGGCCGATGATTTCGAGCCACTGTCCTTTTTTCAGCTTCAGGCTGTAGCGGATGAGCAGTTCCGCCAGCCGCTTTATTCTCATGTCTGCCACTGTTGCCTCCGCATTTCTGTTATCATCAGATGATGAACCGGCCGTTTTCGTAGATTGTCTGGCCGTCGGCCAGCACCCGGCCGCGATGCATGTCTTTGATCAGGTCCCAGTGAATCGCCGAGCGGTTCAGAGACCCGGTTTCAGGATAGCCGGCTCCGAGGGCGAGGTGAATCGTGCCGCCGATTTTTTCGTCGAAGAGAATCTCGCCGGTCGCGCGGGTGACGGCGGGGTTGAGGCCGAAGGCGAATTCGCCTAAGGCGCCGGCGCCGGCATCGGTCTCGAGCAGTGCGGTGAGAAGGTCGTTGCCGGTGTCGGCCCGGGCCGCGACGACGCGGCCGCGGCTGAATTCGAGGAGGACGCCTTCGACCTTGCGGCCGGAGTTGAAGGCGGGGATGTCGAATCTTATCCGGCCTTCGGCCGAATCTTCGACCGGGCCGGTGAACACTTCGCCGGAAGGGAAATTGGCCTTGCCGTCGGAGTTGACCCAATGCCGGCCCGCGACCGAAAGTTCGAGCGCGGTGTCTTCGGCTTCGACGCGAAGCCGGCGCACGCCGCCGAGGAAGTCGGCGAGCCGCTGCTGCTCTTTTGACAGTTCCTGCCAGGCTTTGACCGGGTCGGCGCGGTCGAGAAAGCAGGCGCGGAATACAAACTCCTCGTATTCGGCCAGCGCCATGCCCGCGGCCTGCGCGGCGGCGGTGTTGGGAAAGCGGGTGATGCAGGTGCGCAGCTCGCCGCTGGCCTTGCGCTCGAGGAGCCGGTTCAGCAACGGGCCGCGGCTGGAGCGGCCGAGCGCGAGGCGTGGGGCAGGGACGCTTGCCAGTGCCAGCGGGTTGCTTTCGCAGCGGATGGCAAGCCGGGCGTCGATTGTTTCGAGTTCGACGCGCTCGAACTCGGGGACGTGGCGGAGCTGCTCGTCGCTGCCGTGGCGGTAGAGGATTTCGTCGGTGTCCGGGTCGAGCAGGCGGAGGTGGGGCAAAGCGCCCAGAGCGAGTGCATTGGCAAAGACTTCGCGGGCGAGTGGAATTCCGTCCGGCATCGCGTGGATTGCCAGCCGGTCGCCGGTTTTGAGGCTGAGGCTGTAGCTGCAGATGACCGAGGCCATTCTGGCGACCCGCGGGTCTTTCATGCGATTCTCCTTCCCCGGGTGAAAAAGAACCCGGCAATGGTGATGGCCACGACCAGCACGCCGACCGCGAAGAGCAGGCGGCGCACCGGGAAGAAGGCGGTGAGTTGACCGATAAGCAGCGCGGCGAGTGCGAAGAGCAGGTGTATCAGCCAGTCGCGGGTGGAGAAGACGCGGCCGCGGGCCGATTCCGGCACGACTTCGTGCAGCAGCGTGTCCATCCCGATGTTGACGGGCGAGAGCGCCAGTCCGGCTATGAACGCCAGCGGCGCGACCGGCGCGAATGACTTCGAGACCGCCAGTCCAGCCGCAACCAGCCCGAGGACGAGAAACGACCAGAGCATTACCTTGTGCTTTTTCAGCCGGTGGCCAAATGCCCCGAAAACGATTGACGAGACAACGAGGCCGAGCGAGCCGATGGCGGCGACGTAGCCGACGCCGCGGGTGCCCATGCCCAGTCCGGGTGCACCGGGCAGGTCGGGCGCCGACTGGATTATGGGGATGTAGAGGACGAAGACCGCCGCGCCAAGGAGCACAAACATCAGTATCGAGGCGTAGACGAACATGACCGCCGGCTCGCGGACAACGACCTGCCACAATTCGCGCACCTCGCGCAGCATGCGCGACTGCTGGGCGAAGAAGACCTTCACCTCGTCGTGGCGCCGGGGTGGTGCGGCCCGGGCTCGGCCGGAGTCGGCGAGCCGGCGGAAGATGACAAGCAGGACGATGACCGAGACAAGGTAGGTGAGCGCGTCGAGGTAGAACCCGGCGGTCCAGACCGGATTGATGCGGAAGCGGAGCCAGCCCGACCAGTCGACGACAAGCCCGCCGACGACCATGCCGAGGAATGTCGCAACCCGGCCGATGAGGTTCATGAACGAGTTGGCGCCGAGCACGCGCTCCTGACCGACAAGATTGGGGATGATGGACATCCGGGCGGTGTTGAAGAAGAGGCCGAAGAGGAACACGAGGAATGCGATGGAATAGATGAGATAGAGGTTGTTGGTGGCCAGCGCGAGCAGCGGGATAGCCAGCACCAAAACCGTCCGGAAGCTGTCGCAGACTACCATCACCTTGCGCCGGTCCCAGCGGTCGACGAGGATTCCGGCCAGCGGGCCGAAGAGAATTGTGGGCAGCGCAACCACCACCGACAGCCAGGATATCGCCCGGGCGCTTTCCCAGTGGAACTGCTGGGCGAAGTAGGCAATCATCGCCAGCAGCGCCATGTAGTCGAGCTTGTCACCGAAGAGCGAGACCGCCTGCGAGATGGAGAACGCGACAAACTCGGGAATCCGAAGGACGGGCAGCAGCTGGCTGCGGTTGGCGCCCGCGGCGACCGCGACCGGGTCGACGTTCGGAGTCCGGCCGGGACGACTATCGGTCATATCAGCCGGCCCAGCGGCCGAAACGCGGGACCGGGTAACGGCGCATCAGTTCCTCGTAGAGTTGCTCGACCTGCACGGCGATGCTGGGCCAGGAGAACTCCAGCGCCCGTTGCCGGCCGGCGGCTCCAAGCCGGCGCCGGCGCTGGGGGTCTTTGAGCAGCTCGACGATGGCGGCGGCGATACCATTGACGTCGCGCGGGGCTACGAGGCGACCGTGGACACCGTCGGCAAGAACCGTCCGGTAGCCGGCAATGTCCGAAGCGACCACCGGCCTGCCGCAGGCCATCGCTTCGAGCAGGACGATGCCGAAGCTCTCGTGGCCGATAGCCGGCGAGCAGAAAACGTCGCAGGAGGCGATGTAGCGCGGTCGTTCCTCGCCCGGTATCAGGCCGGGCCAGCAGACGTTGGCTTCGCAGGCCTTGTCGAGATAGCTTTTGTAGGCGTAGCCGAAGAGGCCGGTGCCGACGACGACGAGCTGGACGTCGGGGACTTTCCGGACTATCTCCGGCATTGCCATCAGGAGATACTTCAGCCCTTTGCGGGGCTCGAACCGGCCCATGAACAGCACCTTGGGCCGGTCGTTGACGAGCTCGGGTATCGGCGCCGCGTCGGGGTGGAAGAAGTCGGTATCGATGCCGTTCGGGATTATCCGGTACGGACCGGGGAAGTATCGGGACGAGGAAAGCAGCGCAGCCTCGGATACCGCGACGAGGCCGTGGAGCGCGTAGAAGTAGCGCCGCAGGAACGGCTTGAACAGTGCATACCAGAGGCTCTGGCCGTGATTGCCGTGGAAGGTTATAACCTTGACGGCGGCCGAGGCCTGAATCGCCACCAGCGGGAGGGTCGGCGCGAGGGCGCCGTGGACATGAACGACGTCGAACCGGTTTTCGGCGAAGAACTTCCGCGCCCGCGCGGTCAGGCGGACGCCGACCGTGGCCCGGGCGAACGACTTGTTCGAGCGGACGACGATGCCGCGGCCGATGCGCTTGACGTGTTCTTCGTCGGGGGTCGAGTTGAGGCACTCGAACGAGCGTCCGCCGAAATTGGTGGTGAGGACTTTCACGGTGTGGCCGCGGCGGCGCAGCTCGACCGCGAGGTGGTGGATGTGCTCGGCGATTCCACCGACGTAGGGGTAGTAGTTGTCCGAGACCATGCAGATGCGCATTGCGGGGCGCCGTTTCTGCTACTGCCGGCGGAACTCCTCGAGGCCCGCGGCCAGTATCTGCATCGCCCGCTGCAGGTCGGCGCAGTTGAGGACGTAGGCGATGCGTACCTCGTCTTTTCCCTTTCCCGGCGTGGCATAGAACCCGTCGGCGGGCGCGACCATGACCGTTTCGCCGTCAAGATTGAACCGGTCGAGCATGAAGATGGCGAACTCTTCGGCGTCGCGCACCGGCAGTCGGGCGACAACATAGAACGCGCCGCCGGGTTTGTGGCAGAGAACGCCGGGCATCCGGGTCAGCGCCTCACAGACGACGTCGCGGCGGCAGCGGTACTCGTCCCGCATCCGCTGGAAATAGCTGTCGGGGACGCTCAAGGCGGCTTCGGCGGCAAGCTGGTCGATCGTCGGCGGGCAGAGCCGGGCCTGGCCGAACCGGAGCATCGCGTGCATGAACTCGCGGTTCCGGCTTGCTACACAGCCGACTCGCGCTCCGCAGGCGCTGTAACGCTTGGAGACGGAGTCGACGAGCACGGCCCGGTCGTCCAGTCCTGCGAGATTGAGCACGCTCAGCGGGACGGCGTCATCGTAGCAGAACTCGCGGTAGACCTCGTCGGCGACGAGGAACAGGTTGAATTCGAGGGCCAGCCGGCGCAGCCGTTCCAGCTCGTCGGCGTTGTAGACGACGCCGGTGGGATTGCCGGGGTTGGAGTAGATGATGGCGCGGGTGCGGCCGGTTATCACCCGTTCGAAATCGGCGCGGGACGGCAGCCGGAAGCCGTTGTCGGCCTGCGAAGTCACCGGGACGAGCTTGACGCAGGCCATGACGGCAAAACCGGCATAGTTGGTATAGAACGGCTCGACGACGACGACTTCGTCGCCGACATCGGCCACGGCCTTGAGCGCGAAGAGTATCGCCTCGCTGCCGCCGGTAGTAATCAGCAGGTCCTGCGGAGCGATGTTGATGCCCACACGCCGGTAGTAACCGGCCAGCGCCTCGCGGTAGGACTTCAGTCCATCCGACGGGCCGTAGGACAGCACCTTGATGTCAGTGTGGCGGTAGGCGGCCATCATCGCTTCCGGCGTTTCGATGTCGGGCTGGCCGATGTTGAGGTGATAGACTTTGATGCCGCGCGCTTTGGCGCTGTCGGCGAACGGCACCAGCCGCCGGATGGGCGAAGCCGGCATCGTCTGTGCCCGCCGCGAAATCTCCAAGTGACGGTCCATCGCTTAGCCTCCTGCTTCGGTCTTCACCGGTCAGCTCCGGCCGGCGGCAAAGTCGGTCAGCACGTCCGCGCCCCCGGGTCCGACTGCGCCGACGTAGAATCCGTCCGGCGCGAGCAGCTCCTCGACCAGGTCCGAAACCGCGCTCCGGGTCAGCCGGTCGAATCCGGCGAGGGTCTCGTCAACGCCGATGACGCGGCCGAGCATCAGCCATGTCCGCGCCAGCCGCATCATCCGGTTGGTCGGACTCTCCAGCGAGAGCAGCACCGAACTGCGGGTCATGTTGAGCGCGCGCTCGAACTCTTCGGCCGCAATCTTCTCCCGCAGCAGCCGGGAAAGCTCCTCGCTGAGAACCGCCAGACAGCGGCCCAGCTTGCGGCCGTCGGTGACGAAATAGATACCGAGCAGACCCGTATCCGCAAACAGCTCGGTGAAGCTGCTCACGGAATATACCAAAGCCTCGTCTTCGCGCAAGCGCTGGAACAACCGGGACGACACCCCGCCGCCGAGCGCGGTGTTGAGCACGGAGAGGGCGTAGCGGCGCTGGTCGCCGTAGGCGAATGCCGGTCGGGCCAGACAGACGTAGACCTGGCTCAGTTCGGGACGGACTTCGACCAGCGCCCGGCGCGGTGCGAAGGCTGCCGGCGTGCGGCTGGCGGCGGCGCGACCGGGACGGTCGAGACTGGTTGCGGCCAGTTCGACCAGTTCGTCGTGGTCAACGTCGCCGACCGCGGTCGCGACGCAGCAGCCGGACCCGTAGAAACTGTCGTAGAAGGAACGCAGGTCGGCGGGCGATATCCCCGCGACCGAGTCCAGGGTTCCGGCCACCGGTTTTCCCAGCGGACTGTCGCCGAATACCGCTTGCAGCAGCAGGTTGACCGCGGCGCTGTCCGGGTCTTCGTCGGCGGTTCTGATCTCGTCGGCGACGACCTGTTTCTCTTTCTCCAGCTCGGTCGGGGCGAATTCGGGCGCGCTGACGATTTCCGCGAGCAGCGCGGCCACCGGCCGGCGCCGGTCGCCGGGAAACCGGCCGTAGAAACAGGTCGCCTCGCGGTCGGTGAAGGCGTTCAGCTCGGCGCCGTGGGTTTCGGCCGCGATGTTGATGGCGCGGGCATCGAGGTCGCGGGTGCCCTTGAAAACCATGTGTTCGATGAGATGGGCGGTTCCGGACTTGCCGGCCGGGTCGTCGCGGCTGCCCAGCCGGAAGTCAATGCCGAGGGCGACCGAGCGGATGTGGGCCAGCCTTTCGCTTAGAACGACAAGACCACCGCTCAGGGCGGTGGTCTTGATGCAGTTGTCGCCGGAATCAGCGGCCATCTGCCGGTACCGGGGTCAACGCCGGTCCCGGCGTGGCGGTCGTCCGTGCCGGTCGCGGTCAACGCCGCGCGGCGGGCCGCTGCGTCGCGGCGGCCGCACGGCGCGGCCGTCGTCCTGCGACGGCGGAATCTCGCCGCGTTCCTCCATCGCCTTGCGCCGGGAAAGGTTGACCCGGCCGAGTTCGTCAATCTCGACGACCTTGACCCAGACCTTGTCGCCGACCTTGACCGCATCCTCGACCCGGCCGTAGCGCTCCGGCCCAAGCTGCGAGATGTGAATCAGCCCTTCCTTGCCGGGCAGAATCTCGACGAAAGCGCCGAAGTTCATTATCCGGGTGACCATGCCCTGGTAGAGCCGGCCGACCTCGACCTCGGCGACGAGTGACTCGACCCACTCTTTGGCGGCCTGAAGCGCGTCGGGATTGGTTGCGGCGATGGTTACCGTGCCGTCGTCTTCGATGTCTATCGTCGTGCCGGTCTCCTCGGTAATCTTGCGAATCATCTTGCCGCCCGGGCCGATTACAGTGCCGATCTTCTCCTTGTCGATGACGAGCGAGACTATCCGCGGCGCGTAGCGCGATATCTCCGGCCGCGGCCGGGCGATAGTCGCGTCCATGATGTCGAGAACGTGGAGCCGGGCTTCTGTCGCCTGGCGGATGCCTTCGGCCAGCACCTTGTAGGGCACGCCGGGCAGCTTCAGGTCGAGCTGAATCGCGGTGATGCCTTTGCGGGTGCCGGCGACCTTGAAGTCCATATAGCCGTAGTGGTCTTCGTCGCCGAGGATGTCGGTGACGATGCGATAGGGCGCACCCTCGGCGATGACGCCTTCGGTTATCAGTCCCATCGCCATGCCGGCAGCCGCGGCCTTGACCGGCACGCCGGCGTCCATCATCGAGAGCGAGCCGGCGCAGACCGAGGCCATCGAAGAGCTGCCGTTCGATTCGAGGATGTCGGAAACGACCCGAACGGTATAGGGGAACTCGTCTTCCGTGGGCAGGAGCGACATCAGCGCCCGTTCGGCCAGGTCGCCGTGGCCGATGTCGCGCCGGCCCGGGCCGCGCAGGAACTTGACTTCGCCGACCGAGAACGGCGGGAAGTTGTAGTGGAGCATGAAGCGCTTCTTCTCCTCCATCTCCAGCTCGACATCGTCAATCACCTGCTCGTCGGACTTGGTGCCGAGCGTCGTCGCGGCCAAAGACTGGGTCTGGCCGCGGGTGAACAGGGCCGAGCCGTGGGTCCGGGGCAGAACCCCGACCGCGCATTCGATCGGCCGGACTTCGTCGGCTTTGCGGCCGTCGAGCCGGACCCCGGTTTCGAGCACGCGCCGGCGCATATCTTCGCCGGTCATCGTGTCGAGGACGCTGCGAATCGGGCCTTCCGATTCCGGAAACTTCTCGGCCAGCTCGGCGATGAGCCGGCGGGCGAATTCGTCGCGCGCCCGGCCGCGTTCGAGCTTGTCATGGATGTCGTTGGCGCGGCGGACCTCTTCGGCGGCGCTGGCTCTGACCTCGGCTTCGAGCTCGGGCGGAATCAGCGGCGCATCGGCCGAAATCTTCGGCTTGCCGACCGCGGCGCGCAGCTCTTCCTGCAGCTCGATGGTCTGGCGGATTACCGGCAGGGCCAGTTCCCAGCCGCGGTCAATATCTTCCGGGCTGACTTCGCGGGCCTGGCCGGCGATGGTCATGACCTGGTCACCGATGCCGACGTAAATCATCCACATGTCGGCCTCGGCTTCCCGGGCCATCGAAGGATTGAGGACAAACTCGCTGCCGAACTTGCCCACCCGGCAGGCGCCGATCGGGCCGAGGAACGGAATCTCGGATATGGTCAGCGCGGCGGAAGAGGCAATCAGCCCCAGAAGGTCGCTTTCGTTTTCGAGGTCGGTCGAAAGCAGAAACGCGACAATCTGGGTCTCGGAGCGGAAGTTCGGCGGAAAGAGCGGCCGGATCGGCCGGTCAATCAGCCGGCAGGTCAGGGTCTCTTTGTCCCGGGGCCGGCCTTCGCGCTTGAAGAAACCGCCGGGAATCTTGCCAGCCGCATAGGCCAGCTCCCGGTAGTCTACCGTCAGCGGGAAAAAGTCCTGGAAATGGTCTAAAGGCTCCTTCTTGTACACGGCGCTGGCCAGAATCACGCTGTCGCCGTAGCGGGCCAGCACCCCGCCGTCGGATTGGCGGGCAACCCGGCCGAATTCAAGCGATAAGGTCCGGCCGCAGACCTCTTTCTCGACGCGGTGCATGGACTAGCCCCGCAACCCGAGACTGGCTACCAGCTTGTCGTAGCGGTCTTCGTGATACTTCTGCAGATAGTTGAGATGCCGGCGCCGCTCGTTGACGAGCTTGATCAGCCCGCGCCGGGAATGCTTGTCCTTCTTGTGGACCTTCAGGTGCTCGGTCAGCGAGGCGATGCGCTCGGTCAGAATCGCCACCTGGACCTCGGGCGAGCCGGTGTCGCTTTCGTGCGTCCGGAACTCGCCAATGACCTTGGTCTTCTTTTCCTTCGATAGTGCCATTGGGTCTCTTTTCTCCTTTTTCCGCTATCAAGATACCCGAATCGGAATCAATGTCAACAAAGCCAGCCCGGCCCGTATCCTGTTGTGTGCCAAAGTGTTAGCCTTCGGCCCCAGCGCGGCCCAGCCGGACGCCGTCCTCTGCCCGCTGATTTGACACCGCCGGGTCGGCTTCTATAATTGCCGGACTGCCCATAAACCCGAGGAGGCCGATTTGGACCGAGCCGCAGCCCTGAATCTGGTTCAGTCGACCGTAAAGAACCAGAACCTGCTCAAGCACATGCTGGCCCTGGAGGCCTGCATGCGGTTTCTCGCCCGCCGGCTGGAACAGGACGAGGAGAAATGGGGGCTGGCCGGCCTTGTCCACGACCTCGACTACGAGCAGACCAAAGACGACCCCACCAGCCACGGCATGGTCGGCGCCGCGCTCCTTTCCAACCACGGCGTTGCGCCGGATGTCGTGCAGGCGGTCAGGGCCCACTCCGGCAATGTCCCGGCCGAGTCGCTCCTCGACAAGGCAATCGTCGCCGCCGACCCGCTCACCGGCCTGATTGTCGCGGCCGCGCTCATGCACCCGACAAAGAAACTCGCCGCCCTCGACACCGACTTCATCCTGCGCCGGTTCAAGGAAAAGCGCTTTGCCGCCGGCGCCAACCGCGACCAGATTGCCGGCTGCACCGGCCTGGGCCTCTCGCTCGAAGAATTCCTCGGAATCTGCCTCGAAGCGATGAAATCGGTCGCCCCGGACCTGGGCCTCTAGATGGCCGAACCACTCTCGTTTCAAGACCTCATCGCCCGGCTTCAGGCCTATTGGGCCGAGCAGGGCTGCGTCGTGCTTGCGCCCTACAACTCCGAAGTCGGCGCCGGCACCTTCAACCCGGCGACCTTTATCCGCGTCCTCGACTCCAAGCCATGGAACTGCGTCTATGTCGAGCCATCCAAGCGCCCCCGCGACGGCCGCTATGCCCAGAACCCCCTGCGGGTCCAGCAGTTCTGGCAACTGCAGGTAATCATGAAACCGGCCCCGGCCGACATCCAGAACCGCTACCTCGCCAGCCTCGAAGCAATCGGGATTGACCTCAAAGCCAACGACGTCCGTTTCACCGAAGACGACTGGGAATCGCCTACGCTCGGCGCCTGGGGGCTCGGCTGGCAGGTCGAACTGAACGGCATCGAAATCACCCAGTTCACCTACTTCCAGCAGTGCGGCTCGATTGACCTCAAACTGATTCCGGTCGAAATCACCTACGGCCTCGAGCGCATCGCCATGTTTGTCCAGAACGTCGACTCCATCTTTGCGGTCCGCTGGAACGACAACACCACCTGGGGCGATGTCTATCGCCAGAACGAAGAAGAGTTCTCGAAATTCAACTTCGAAGAAGCCGACGTCGGCCTCTACCGCGAGCTCTTCGACCGGTTCGAAGCCGAGGCCCGGCGACTGCTCGGACTCGGGCTTGTCTTCCCCGGCTACGACCACGTCATCAAATGCTCCCACTTCTTCAACCTGCTCGAAGCCCGCGGCTCGATTTCGGTTTCGGAACGGCAGAACTACATCGCCAGAGTCCGCCGGCTGGCCCGCCTCGCCGCCACCACCTACCTCGCCAAAACCGAGCCGGAAGAAAAATAGCTCCGGCCGGAGACCGCGCCGGCCCCGACTCCGACCGGCCTCCTTCGCCAACGCAGCCTGACGACCGGCCGGCAGAGACCGGCGCAATTCCCGGCTCCGGCCCGGGCCGGTCAGGCGTAGGGGACTACCCCGGGAACGGCCTGGGGTCTGCCACCCCATCGGCACAAACCCCCTATCCGCGACAAATCCCGGCGCCGCAGCCGTATAACCCGGATAGCCCGGGCCTGACCGGCCGGCAACCGGGTTCGCAGACAGCGCCGGGGCGAGGTCAAACCTGCGTCGCCGCGACGCGACCCTGCCCTGCCCGCGACCTGCGGGTCGCAACTCTCTAATCTCACTGCGCCGATTCCTATGCCTGCCTTGACTTCCGGCCCCAGCAGCTTAGATTATGGCCGTGCGCACGGCTGCAGTCTCGCACGTCCCCCAAGCTAGGATGAACGATGACAAACCAAGTCACCAAGGCTAAAAAGAGCCAGCAGCGTTTCTATGATGCCCTGACCAACCTGTTCGTCGGCGCGAAGGTCGAGGGCGAATCTGGCTTCATCAACCTGATGAGAATCAAGTCCCACTACTTCCGGGAGGGCGTGTTCCCGGCGCTGCAGAAGGAAGTCGAAGCCGGTCTCAAACCGTTCCCGGAGTTCCGCGAGGAGCTGTTCGACAAGCTCTACTCTTTCTTCTCGCGCTACTTCTCGGAAAGCGGTTCCATCTACTTCCGGCACACCGCGGCGCACCAGCAGGTCTACGAGAAGGTCTATACCGACGACCGGGACGTGATGCTCTTCTGGAAGACCCGGATGCTCTACTACGTCAAGACCGACCGGCTGTTCCGGAGCATGGAAGTCACGATTGACGGCATCCGGTTCTGGTTCGACGTCTCCGGCCTCGAGCACAAGAAGGCCAACGAAAAGCGCACGCTGGTATTCGAGTTTGCCGAGAAGCGCAAGGACGGCGTGCTCGTGTTTCGCGTAACCTACTCCGAACGCGGCCGCAAGACCCGGACCGACGCCATCCTGAAGGCGCTGCGCAAGGTCGGCGAGAACCTGAACGAAGAGTTGCTGGACAAGGCCTTCCGCATATTCGAGCGCCAGAGCGAGGTGGACTACTTCATCTGCAAGGATGCTCGGGCGTTCCTGCGCGAGCAGTTCGACCTGTGGTTCTACCAGTATGTCTTCGTCGGCGAAAGCACCTGGACCGAGATGCGCATCCGCCAGCTTCAGTTCCTTCGCGCCATTGCCCTGCGCATCATTGACTTCATCGCCCAGTTCGAAGACGAGCTTGTGCGAATCTGGAACAAGCCCAAGTTCGTCCGCAATTCCAACTATGTCATCACGCTGGACCGAATCGCGGCCCGCGACATCAGCGTGGTCGAACGTCTCGTCGCCCATCCCGGCATGAAGGCGCAGGTCAAGGAATGGCAGGAACTGGGGATTGTGGACGACAAGTTCAAGCCGTCCTCCATCCTCGAAGGCAAGCCCGGCGCCCGAACCCTGAAACCCGAGTTCCAGTTCCTGCCGATAGACACGAAGCACTTCAAAGACCTTGAGCTTGCCATCCTCGCGCTGTTCGATGACCTCGACAACCAGCTCGACGGCTGGCTCATCAAGAGCGAAAACTATCAGGCGCTTCAGACGATGCGAGGCAAGCATGCCAGCGAAGTACAGTGTATCTACCTCGACCCACCCTACAACGTGGGGCCTTCTCGGATAGACTACGTCAATGACTATGAGCACTCCTGCTGGCTCGCATTCATGGAAGGAAGGCTCGCGGAGGCAAAGGGCTACCTAAAGCCAAACGGTGTCGTATGCATCACCATCGACCATGTCGAGTTGCACCGGTTGCGGAGCCTGGTAGACCTAGTTCTCGGAGCAGACAACGTACTGGGATTGGTTTGCATCAAGAGCAACCCGTCGGGGCGGTCTACCGTGAAAGGCTTCTCGGTCGCAAACGAGTTTGCCGTCTTCGTCGGGGCGACTTCCGAAACCACAGTGGGCGAGACACCCAGAACTGCCGAACAACTTGCACAGTACCCCGAGAAGGACGAGATTAGCAGATACCAGTGGCGCTACTTCCTCAGAAGCGGCGGGGCGAACGACCTGCGAGTTGCGCGGCCGAAACTCCACTACCCCCTGTTTCTGTCGGAGAACGGTATCAGGATTCCCAAGATGGAGTGGGACAAGGCGTCGGAGGTTTGGATTCTGAAGGAACCGCCAATGGGCGGTGAGCGGTGTGTATGGCCGGAGGTTGGCGGCACAGAATACACTTGGCGTCTTGGCGTCGATACACTCGAAGAACGACTTGATGACGTCAGAGTGCGCGTGGGCCGCAACGGCAAGGATGTTATCGAAATCAAGTTCAGACTCGGAATGGACGAAGGCGTGCTGCCTAAGACGTGGTGGGATGACCCGCTATGCAACGCGACGAGGTACGGCACTACCTTGCTCCGTCATATTATGGGAACGCAGCATGCTTTCTCATTCCCCAAATCGGTCCACGCAGTCGAGCAGTGCGTTCGGGTCGGCAACGTCAAGGTCGACTCGCTCGTTATGGACTACTTCGCCGGCTCCGGGACGACGGCTCATGCGGTCATCAATCTGAACCGGCAGGATGGCGGCAGGCGGAAGTACATCCTGGTCGAGATGGCGGATTACTTCGACACGGTGATTCTGCCACGCATCAAGAAGGTCGTCTTCTGCGAGAAGTGGAAGAATGGCAAGGCGGCAGGAGGCCAGGGCATCAGCCATTTCGTGAAGTACTTCGAGCTTGAGCAGTATGAGGATGTGCTGCGCAGGGTGCAGTATCAGGACGGCGATTTGCTCAAGGGGCCGGGAATGGACCCGTTCACGCAGTATGTGTTCATGCGCGACCTGAAGATGCTGCATGCGGTCGAAGCGGACATCGAGGGTAATACGGTGAGGGTGGACTTGTCGAAGCTGTATCCGGACATTGACCTTGCCGAGACGCTGGCGAATGTGCTGGGTAAGCACATCAGACGCATTACCGCCAAACGGGTCTACTTCACCGACGGGACCGATGCCGACCTCGTGAACCCGGACTTCAGGCTGCTGCGACCGCTGCTCTGGTGGTAGATGCCCAGACCGCTGCTGCAGGAGTTAGCTGACGATTTCGTCCGCTGGGACAACCTGCCGCCGGCGTGGAGCAGCTTCGACCTGAGCGAGTTCTCCGAGTCCAAGCGGATGTGGGACTATCAGCAGAAGGCGCTGGAGCGGGCAATCAAGGTGCTCTGGAAGTTCTACGAGGAGTTTGCCGACTATCATCCGGGCGAAGGGCTGGAAACGAACGTCGAGCGGAACCGGAAGCTCGTAGAGTGGTATCAGAGGAACGGGCTTGAGGGTGACCTCAGCCTGCCGCTGAAGGACGGCTCGCGGGTTCAGCGGCTCCTTGACCCATACTTCGACACCGGTTCAGGCCGGCTCGATTTCGGGAGCTTCGTCAACCGGATGTGCTTCTGGATGGCGACCGGCTCGGGTAAGACCCTGGTGCTGGTGAAGCTCATTCAGGTTCTGAAGGGGCTGATTGAAACCGGCGAGATTCCGCCGCACGACATTCTGGTTCTCACCTATCGTGAAGACCTGATAGAGCAGTTGCGGCGGCACGTGGATGAGTTCAACCGCAGCCATCGCGACTGTTTCATCCGGCTGCGGGAACTGCGCGAGTACCCGGAAGTTAAGCGGGTCGCCACGGCTTTCTCCGGGACCGAAGTCAACGTCTTCTACTACCGCTCGGACCTGATGAGTGACGAGCAGAAGGAGAAGATAGTCGACTTCCGCAACTACGACAACGACGGCAGATGGTTCGTGATGCTCGACGAAGCACATAAGGGCGACAAGGAGGACTCGAAGCGCCAGCACATCTACGCGATTCTGGCGCGGAACGGGTTCCTTTTCAATTTCTCAGCCACGTTCGCCGACCCGCGCGACATCATCACGACGGTCTCGAACTTCAACCTGCCCGAGTTCATCCGGGCCGGGTACGGCAAGCACATCACGATCTTGGAACAGACGTTCCGGGCGTTCCGAAACGAGGATGATTACTCCGGGGACGAGAAGCAACGGATTGTCCTGAAGGCGTTGATGCTGCTTGCGTATGCCGCCACGTGTGCACAGGCCTTGTGTCGCAAGCGGGCCGATATGTACCATCGCCCGATGTTGATGACGCTGGTGAACTCCGTGAACGTCGAGGACGCTGACCTGAAGCTCTTCTTCCGCGAGCTCGCGCGCATCGGCAATGGCGACGTTGACGAGGACGTCTGGCAGAAGGCCTGGGCTGAACTGCGTGAGGAACTGGCGGCGAGACCCAAAGCGATGTTTGAGGACGAGTCCATCGCGTTCGTCGAGGCTGCGTTCCGAAGCCTGCGGCTGAAGGACGTGCTCAGGCTGGTATTCAATGCCGATGCCGGGGGTGAGATTGAAGTCCTGCAGCGGGGTTCAGACAGGAAAGAACTCGCGTTCAAGCTCAAGTCGAGCGACCGGCCGTTTGCCTTGGTCAAGATTGGCGATGTTTCCGGGTGGCTGAAGGAAGAACTTGCCGGGTATGAGGTCGGCGAGCGGTTCGAGGATGAGAGCTACTTCGAGCAACTGAACCGGCCCGACTCCAGCGTGAACATCCTGATGGGCTCACGCTCGTTCTATGAGGGTTGGGACTCGAACCGGCCAAACGTCATCTGCTATATAAACATTGGCACCGGCACCGACGCACGGAAGTTCATTCTCCAGTCGGTCGGCCGCGGAGTCAGAATTGAGCCGAAGAAGGGCCTGCGACGGCGGCTCCGCTTCCTGAGCCGGGAAGGCATGGTGGACGACGCCACCTACGAGGCGGCACGAAATGAGTCTCCGATACTCGAGACGCTGCTCATCATGGGCACGAACCGGCGGGCGCTGCAGACGGTCATCGGCGAGATGCAGAAGGAAGGCGGGGTCGGCGAGCGGCATCAGATGTCGCTGTTCCTGAACCCGGAGGCCGAGCGCAGGTTGCTTCTTATACCGACGTTCCGGCAGGCATCCACACCACTGGCGGAACAGAGGAGGGTCGTAAAGTATAACGTTGACCCAGATGAGCTGGGTCTGCTGCGGCAATACGCCGAAACGACCGATGCGCGGGTGCTCGTAGCCCGGCATGGCGTTGCGCCGCGTATGGTCCGGTTGCTGAATCGGAGCCTTGCCAATCATGATGAGTTCTACAACACAGACGGCCCGCGCGTCAAGAACCTTGATGTTCTTGCGAGGCGCGTGTTCTCGCACTTAGGCATCGTGCCGGATGAACTGGATCGGCTGAAGCCGATGACCGACGAAATACAGCACTACAAGAACATCGTCATTGAACTGAGGGACATAGCGGAGCTGGCCGAGAAGGTCGCAGCTGTGCGCGACTACCGCGACCCGGAGGCCGAGGAACAGGAGCTGGACGCCCTGCTGGACGCGAAGAAGATCAGCCGCGAGGAGTACAAGAAGCGGCTGAAGGCGGCTGCGAGACGCCAGCCCGGAGCCGAGTTCACTCATAACGGCCACACGCTGAATATCGAGGCAATAGCCAATCACTACTACATCCCTGTGCTATTGGCCGGGGATGAGCGCGTCGAGTTCATCAAGCACGCAATCCGGCACAAGAGCGAGGTGCAGTTCGTGCGGGACCTCCAGCAGCACCTTGATGCGTTCAGCGGGTTCGACTGGTGGATGTTCAGCAAGGTAGACGAGTCCCTGGATAGCGTCTGGATTCCATGGTACGACGTGAAGCCCCACAAGTTCTACCCTGACTTCGTCTTCTGGCTGCAGAAGGGCAGCCGCTATGTCATTGCGTTCGTAGACCCCAAGGGCACCGAACACACGCAGCTCATGCGCAAGCTCGACGGCTATCGAATGCTGTTTGAGGAGGACGATGCGCCGAAGCCGATTCGGCACAACGGTCTGACCGTCATCATTACGACCCTCATGTATCCGAGAGACGTCGCCCTAGTTGCCGAATCCTACCGCCGGCACTGTGTAGACAGCGTCACTGGCTTGGCCAAGCAGCTCCAGTCTCTCATCTAGACCGCAGTTCCGTCTGCCGCTCCCGCCTTCTTGACTTCGGCGGCTCTGCGGCCGGCGGCGGGGCGGGATGACTGCACAGCGGTTTCGTAGTTTGACTGTCTGAATCGGCCGGTTAGAATCAGCCCAACGACAGGAGGCGAGGATATGTTGCGTGTTGCTCTGCTCGCGGTTCTGGTTTCGGGTTTGTGGTTGTTCGCTTGGGCCCAGACGCCGGTCTGGACGCATACATGGAATGGGCCGGGGACTTCCGATGAGATTGCTTATGCCGGGTGTCGGGATTCTTCCGCGAATGTCTATGTCTGCGGGTCGAATGAGCGCGTCATGTTGGTTCTGGCGGTCGGGCCGGATGGGAGCGAGCGCTGGACGTGGCGCTGGGAGCCGCCGCTGGGTGGTTTCAGCGAGCCGGGCGATATTACGTTTGGCGCGGATGGGAATGTCTATGTCTGCGGTCAGGCGATGGACGAGGAGGGTTACGTTTCTTTTCGGGTGGCGAGTCTGACTGCGGCCGGGGTGGAGCGCTGGCGGTATGAGTGGAGCGACCCGTCGGTCTGGGATGTGGAGGCTCAACGGATTGTCTGGGGCGGCGATGGTAATGTGTATGCGTGCGGGAGCGTCGAGGGCGAAGGGACGTTTAAGGACGTGTTTGTTGTGAGTCTTACCCCGGCGGGCGCCGAGCGCTGGACTTTTGTCTATGACGGTGGATTCGCCGATTTTGACGAGGCGAATGATGTCATCTGGGGGCCGGATGCGAATGTTTATGTGTGCGGTCAGGTGGTGGTTTCGGACACCGGCTTCATTGATTTCGCCGTGCTTTCGCTTACGCCGGCCGGGGCGCTTCGCTGGGTGCATGTTTATTCGCCGCCTGTCGGCGGGTATGATGCCGCTTTCCGGCTGATGAGCGATGGGCGCAATGTGTTTGCCGCCGGGGTCTGCGAGCCGGACTATGACGTGCGCGATGTCTGCGTTGTGAGCGTTACGCCGGCGGGAGTCCGGCGCTGGGTTTATGAGCGGCAGTCCGGGGCCGGCTACAGTCAGGCCCACGACATCGTCACTGGAGCAGGCGGCCGCGTTTTTGTCAGCGGCAGGGTTGATGACGGGAACGGTTACAGCGATGGGGTGGTGCTGGCGCTCGATTCGTTGGGGCGTGAGGACTGGGAGTGGAGATGGAGTAATGGGGCGAGTTCCGAGGATATGCTGCAGAGTCTGGTGCTGACCAGTGACGGGAGTATCGCGGCCGCCGGCTATACGTACTCAGGCCCGGGCCGGGCGGACATCCTCGCTGCCAGTCTGACCCAGGCCGGTTCGCAGCGATGGGTCAGGGTGATCGATGGCCCGGCCAGTTCGTATGACGGTGCTGATGATATTCTTGCCGGTCCGACCGGGGCTGTTTATGTCGTCGGCGGTATCACGGATTCGCTGAGCAGTTCGGATTTCGCAGTTCTGCGGTTGTCCGCCGCCGGCAGCACCGAGTGGGTCCATACCTGGGACGCCGGCATGCGCGATGGCTCGGACTGGGCGAACTGCGCCGCTTTCGGACCTGGTGGGACAGCTTACGTCACCGGCTCCGGTTATTGGGGTATGCAGTCCCACGAGCTTGCCGTCGTTGCCATCTCGGCTGCCGGTCAGGAGAGCTGGAGCTACCGTTACTCGCTGCCCGGAGGGTTTGGAGCGGAGGGTTACTCGGTCGCGGTCGGCTCCGATGACAATGTCTACGTCTGCGGGACGGGCATGGACTCTGTCTTCTCGGACGTGTTTCTCTGCCTCAGCCTCGGCCCTTCCGGCACCGAGCGCTGGACAGCCGAAGTCGGCCCGGGCAGGGCTTTCTCGGTCGGCGTCGGGCGGGATAACAACATCTATGCCTGCGGAATGCTCTATGACGAGGCCAGCGGGGTAGACATGGCTGTAGTCAGTTTCACCCCGGCCGGCAGTCTGCGCTGGTCTTACCGCTACGATGGCGGAGCGCAGGATTACGATTTCGGCTGGGCGATTCACTGCGGGCCGGACTCGAATATTTACGTCTGCGGGCAGACAGCTACCGCGGACTGGCGCTATGTTTACACTGTTCTCAGTCTGACGCCGGCGGGCAGTCTGCGCTGGGTCTGGACCGACCCGGTATCTCAGCCGTCATGGAGCGTATCTCTGGCGGTCGGGTCTGGTCCGGACGGCAATATCTACGCCGGCGGTTTCTACGAGGATACTCTGGCCGACTGGCTTGTCGCCACGAGCTTCACTCCGGCGGGCAGTCTGCGCTGGCGCTATCAGAGCAAGGTCCCCGGCCTGGGCTTTTCGCTGGCCTGCAGCCGGGATTCGACGGTGTATGTGGGCGGCACGCTTTTCTCCGACGCCGGCTACTGGGATATGGCGGTTCTTGCGCTCAGCCCAAGCGGGGAAAGTCTCTGGGCCGGAGTTTTCCCAAGTCCAGGAATGTATGAGAATGCCAACTCAATTGCACTGGGGCTTGATTCGCTCGTCTATCTGGCGGGCAAGACTGACGACGACAATGACAAGCAGTTCTACACGCTGTCGTGTTTCGACCGCCGCGGACAGGAGCTCTGGACATGGCGCCGGCGCGGCGAGGTTCGCTGGGGGGTGAACAGCGCCAACTGGGTCACAACACGGCCGGACGGCTCGGCGCTCGTTACCGGCCATACCTCGGAGCCCGAAACCGGCTCGGATATGCTCACGGCACTGTTCACGCCGGGAATTGGTGTTGCCGGTCCGGCCGGAGCCGACCCCGCCCGGTTCCGCGTTCCTTCGCACTTTCGCAGCGCGCTTGTCTGCCGGCTGCCCCGGCTAGACAGTCCGGCCCGACTCCGGTTGATTGACGTCACCGGCCGGGTGATAGCTCAGGCACAGGTGCTGCCCGGGGCGCGCGAGTATGTATTCCCGCCGGCACTGACCGCCCGGCTTGCTGCCGGCGCTTACTTCGTCGAGCTGGTCACGGCGCAATCGGCCCGGACATTGCGCACGGTCAGGGTCGAGTAGACTCGAGGCCAGGCCGAGAAGAGCCCATCGTGAACGGCGGAATCAGGGCGCGCCGGCGTTTCCGTTGACAAGCTAGCCGAAAGGTCTCGGGGCAAAGCGAGCCGGCCCGGAAACCCGGGCCGGCAGAGTTTACCTCGGGAGCAGCTGCGTTTCGCCTTTGCGGTGGCCGGGTCGGTTTCGGGCCGGCCAACCTTTGGCCTAGACCCGCCGGCGTTACGGTCAGGCGAATGCCCCCGAAAAATGGCGTCGGGAGCGGGGAAACAAGGGGGTTATTTTGGTGGGTTGGGAAGGAGGGATACCCGCTCCCGACAAATCTTAGTCTCCAGATTGTGCGCCTTGCGGCGAAAGAACGATGGTGCCGTCGCGGTCTTCGGCGGTTACCTTTGCGGGCTTGCGTTCGAGAATCATCGCTGCCAGCGGATTCTCCAGCCGCTGTTGGATGACTCGACGGAGAGGCCGCGCCCCGAACTCAGGTGCGAACCCTTCCTTTGCGAGGACATCCTCCACGCCCGGTTTAATTATAAGCTCGACCCCTTGAGCTGTCAATGTTGTCTTGAGCCGGGCGAGCTGGATGTCGACAATGCGGCGGACGTCATCCTGGCTGAGGCGGTTGAAGACGACGACTTCGTCTATCCGGTTGAGGAACTCGGGTCGGAAGTGCTGGCGGAGCAGGCGCATCGGCTCGCTGCGGAAGTACTCCTGGGCTTCGCCTTCGCGCTCGAAGCCGATTTCGGCGTGGTCGGTGAAGAGTTCGGTGCCGATGTTCGAGGTCATGATGATGATGGTGTTGGTGAAGTCTACGGTGCGGCCGTGACCGTCGGTGAGCCGGCCGTCGTCGAGTATCTGGAGGAGGATGTTGGCGACTTCGGGGTGGGCCTTTTCGATTTCGTCGAGGAGGACGACGCGATAGGGCCGGCGCCGGACCGCCTCGGTGAGCTGGCCGCCGCCTTCGAACCCGATGTAGCCGGGAGGGGCGCCGATGAGCCGCGAAACCGTGTGCCGCTCGCCGTATTCGGACATGTCGATTCGCACCATTGCGTCTTCGCTGTCGAAGAGGACAAGGGCAAGGGTGCGGGCAAGCTCGGTTTTCCCGACGCCGGTCGGGCCCATGAAGATGAAGGAGCCGGTCGGCCGCCGACGGTCGGCGATGCCGGCGCGGGCGCGGCGGATGGCTTCGGCGACGACCTTGACGGCTTGGTCCTGACCCACGACCCGCTTGTGGATTTCGTCTTCGAGGCGGAGGAGCTTCTGGCGTTCGGATTCGAGCAGGTTTTCGACCGGGATTCCGGTCCATTTGGCAACGACCGCGGCGATGTCGTCCTCGGTTACCTCCTCGCGCAGGAGCTTCGAGTTTCGGGCCTGCTTTTCGCCGGCGGCGAGTTTCTTTCTGAGCTCGACGAGCCGGCCGTATTCGAGTTCGGCCGCACGGTTCAGGTCGTATTTGCGCTTGGCTTCGTCAATCTCGCGCTGAACCCGTTCGACTTCTTCCTTCAGTTTGCGCCTTTCTTCGACCGCGCCGCGCTCGCGCTCCCAGGCCGCGGCGAGGCGCTGTTGTTCTTCCTGCAGACCGGCGATTTCCTTTTCGATTTCGGCGAGGCGCTGGCGCGAGGCCGGGTCTTCTTCGCGCTTCAGCGAGAGCTTCTCCATTTCCAGTTGCAGGATTCGGCGTTCGACTTCGTCGAGGGCGACCGGCTTGGAGGTTATCTCCAGTTTCAGTCTGGCTGCGGCTTCGTCGACAAGGTCAATCGCCTTGTCCGGAAGGAACCGGTCGGAGATGTAGCGCTGGGACATGGTGGCAGCGGCTATCAGCGCCGCGTCGGAAATCCTGACGCCGTGGTGCACTTCGTAGCGTTCCTTGAGGCCGCGGAGAATCGAGATCGTGTCGTCAACCGAAGGCTGGTCCACGTATACCGGCTGGAACCGGCGTTCGAGCGCCTTGTCCTTCTCGACATACTGGCGGTATTCGTCTAGGGTTGTCGCGCCGATGCAACGGAGTTCGCCTCGGGCGAGCATCGGCTTGAGCAGGTTGCCGGCGTCGACCGAGCCTTCGGCCTTGCCGGCACCGACAATCAAATGGAGTTCATCAATAAAGAGGATTATGCGGCCGTCGGAGGCGGTGACTTCCTTGAGCACGGCCTTGAGCCGGTTCTCGAATTCGCCGCGGTACTTGGACCCGGCGATGAGCGCGCCGATGTCGAGCGAGACGACGCGGCGGTCTTTCAGGCTTTCCGGAACGTCGCCGCGGATTATGCGCTGAGCCAGGCCTTCGACAATTGCGGTCTTGCCGACGCCGGCCTCGCCGATGAGCACCGGGTTGTTTTTGGTGCGGCGGGAGAGGACCTGCATCACCCGGCGGATTTCGTCGTCGCGGCCGATGACCGGGTCGAGCTTGCCGTCGCGGGCGAGCTGAGTGACGTCGCGGCCGAACTTATCGAGGGGCTGATAGCGCTCCTCGGCGCTCTGGTCGGTCACCCGCTGGCTTCCCCGCATCGCCTTGAGCGCGGCCAGCACCTTGTTCTTGTCGATACCGAAGTTGCGGAAGATCCGGGAGACGTCGCCGTCGGCGATGTCGGTCAGCGCGAGGAGCAGGTGCTCGGTCGAGACGAACTCGTCCTTGAACCGCTTCGCCTCGGCGTCCGCCGCCTGCAGAACCCGGGCGGCGCGCCGGGAGGCGTAGAGCTGGTCGCCGCCGGAAACGCGGGGGCGGTCCTGCAGCGCCGCTTCGACGTGCTCGCGCAGCTGCTGCGGGTCGGCTCCGACCTTGCGGATAATCTCGGGAACCAGCCCGCCCTCGTGAGCGAGCAGGCCGAGCAGAATGTGCTCGGCGTCAATCTCGTTGTGCTGGAACTGCTGGGCCGAAGCCTGCGCCGAGGCCAGCGCCTCCTGCGCCTTTTCCGTATAACGCTCGATGTTCATATCCCCCTTCTTAGACTGCCCGGCCGGCGGGAAGATGCCGACAGGACGCGCCCCCTTTGACACGGGGCGGTTTCCGGCTACAATGGCCAAGAGGCTGAGGCAGTCCGGCACGACAATTCCTGTCCGACCCGTCCTGTCTCAAACAGACAATCGATAACCGACCTTGCCGGGGGGAAGGTCTTCGGAGGCTAAGATGCGGCAAGGGTCTTCTTACCTCCTGTGCGCGCCAAAGCGCGGGCACAGGATGTTGTTACTGTCAGTTCTGTTCCTGCTTTCCGGTCCCATTCACGCGGCCGGATTCGGCGACGACTTCGCGCGCTGGTATCAGGCCAACTCGGCCAGGGGTCTGGGTTCTTCCTGCTCGGCCGGGCTGGCGTGGTTTGAGTCGCACCTGCTCGAGTCATGCCTGGCGATGTTCGAAGCGACCGGCAACCGGGTCTGGCTTGAGCGCTTCACGCTTCACGCCGACACGATGCTGGCGGTCGCGGCCGATGGCGGGGCCGAAACCTCGTGGCCGGGATACCGTGACGGTTTCCGGGGCTGGGGCACGACCCGCTACGACCGGCAGAACCGATACCAGGAATACCTTGTCCACGACGCCTGCATCGGGCTGCCGCTGCTCCGCTTCGCCCGGATGGTTTTCGCCGACCCGGCGCTCCAGTCCGACGGTCTTGACCGGGCCCGGCGTTACGTCGCGTTCGTCGAGCACGACATCATCGCCAAGTGGTACGCGAACCGGGCGGCCACACGTGGCCGGGGCGAAGAGCTCGAACACTTCGGCGGCTGGCGCAATCTTCCTTATAACCAGTTTCTCGCATTCGGCGAGCTGCTCCTTCTTGCGCGGGACCTGCGCCAATCGCCGCTCCATCCCGGTCCTGATTTGCGCGTGCCGGACGGGTTTCTTTCCGCGGTGCCGGATACAATGGCAAGGCTGCTCAAAGCTGGACTCAGGCACGACCCGGAGCATGACGCCTATTCCTGGTATCACATGCCGCCGACCCGGCCCGACCCCAGACCCGAAGACCTTGCCCATGCCAACCTTGTTGTCGGGTTTGTGCTCGAGGCCGCTGGTCAGGGAATGGTCTTCACGGCCGAGGATATTGCCCGGTTCCGTCGAGGCTTCACCGAGGTCGCCTGGAACGGCTCGCTGGCGCGCTCGCGCCTCTCCCGGTTCGTTGACGGCTCCGGCCCGGCCGATTCGGTTCTCGCGCTTTTCGACTGGGTCAGGCTGGGCGGAACCGCGGCGCCGATAGCGGCTGCGCTGCGGCCGCGCCTCTCGGCCGCCATGAACGCCGGCGCGGCAAGAACTGCGGCGCTCTTGGCATGGAGCGAGGTTCGGCAGCAGAACGAGTCCAAGACGGCCGTGCCGACGTCCGCGACCGATTCTCTGCTCAGTGTCGTTCCGGCGGTGTTCCGCTCTTCAACTGCGGTGCGCTATCAGGTCGGCGCGGCCGGTCCGGTCAGGATTGCGGTTCACGACCTGTCGGGCCGGCTCGTGCGCGTGCTGGTGTGCGGCTGGCGCGAGCCCGGAGTCTACACCGTGTGCTGGCGCGGCCACGACGAGGAGAGCCGGCCGGTTGCAGCCGGCGCTTTCATTCTCCGGCTCAGCGCACCCGGCAGCGCCGCCAGCCGCCGGGTCGTCCTTCTGCCCTGAGTCGCCGCGGTTGCAGCCCGGACCACAGTTGGTTCGATTCCGGAGCGTGAGCACACGCGTCCGTGTCGCGGTTCTGCGGACGTCGCCGGAAACGGTCCTCGACGACTGCCGCCGGCTGCTGCGGCTGGCCGATGCCGACAAGCACCTCAAACCCGGCGTCTACTTCTTCGTCTGCCGGGCTGGCCGGAGACAGACTTTGGCCTGCCCGGTTGTCCTTGCCCGGCAACCGTCCCCGCCTGGGCGTTCCGACCAGTCTGACTGCAACCGGGACGCTTGACCCCAGCCCGCCGGGGCGTAGGATTGGGCAAAAGGAGACCTATGCGAAGATACACTTGGCTGCTGCTGGCCTGCGTCGTTCCCGCCGTCACTATGTTCTGCGGCAAGCCCGCACCGAAGCCGGCCGCTCCGACGCCGGCAGGGATTGACATGTCCACCCTGCCGGAGTTTCTGCGCTATCCGGGCGCGGTCGCGACCGAGCGGATTCCAGTGTCCACCCCGGCCGGCACCGGCACGGTCTGGACTCTGGTCACCACCGACCCGATAGCGCAGGTGAGTGACTGGTTCCGGGCATCGGCCGAGAAGGCGGGCTGGCAGAAGCCGCCGGAGATGCATGCCGGCCAGACCCAGATGCTGGAGTGGGAAAAGCCCGACAAGTCCGAGGTAGTGAAGCTCATGCTCTACCCCAAGGTCGGTCAGACCGCGATTTCAATCGCCCATCGCTGGAACTAGGCCGGGTCGTTTCGGCTCCGGTTGCAGCCCGGGCCGCAGCGTATATAATTCCGCACTATGAGCACACGCGCCCGCGTCGCGGTTCTGCGGACGTCGCCGGAAACGGTCCTCGACGACTTTCGCCGGCTGCTGCGGCTGGCCGATGCCGACAAGCACCTCAAACCCGGCGTCACGACAATCCTCAAAGACAATATCTCCTGGCACTATCCGATGCCCTCGGCCAACACCACGCCCTGGCAGCTCGAAGGGACGATTCTCGGTCTGCGCGACCTCGGCTACACCGACATCTCCTGCGTCCAGAACAAAACCGTGGTCATCGATACCCACAAAGGCGAAGACCTGAACCTCTACGTCCCCATCTTCCGTCATTACGGCATACCGGTGCTCTACAACTTCAAAGACGAAGACATGAAATGGGTAGAGTTCCGGCCGAAAGCGCGGATGCTTGCGCTCGACCACATCTACCCCGAAGGCATCAGGATTCCCGACTACTTCTTCGGCCGCAACATCGTCCATCTGCCCACGGCCAAATGTCACATCTACACCACGACTACCGGCGCGATGAAGAACGCCTTCGGCGGCCTGCTTTCGACCCACCGGCACTACACCCACACCTGGATTCACGAAACGCTCGTCGACCTGCTGGCAATCCAGCAGGAGATTCACCCCGGCATCTTCGCGGTCATGGACGGCACCACCGCCGGCAACGGCCCGGGTCCGCGCACGATGACGCCGGTCGTCAAGAACGTCATCCTCGCTTCCGGCGACCAGGTGGCGATTGACGCGGTCGCGGCGAAGCTGATGGGCTTCGACCCTTTGTCCATAGGCTACATCCGACTGGGCCACGAGCAAGGTCTTGGCGTCGGCGACACGCGCGAAATCGAGCTTGTCGGCGACGACGTCGCGGGCGAAAACTGGCAGTTTTCGGTCGGCCGCTCGTTCCACAAGTTTCTCGGCTGGCTCTCGTGGTACGGCCCGACGAAATTCCTGCAGCGGCTCATCTTCCGCACCTGGCTTGTCAACATCCCCATCTTCGTCTCCGAGGCCAACCACGACCTCATCCACTGGCCCTTGAAAGAACGCGGCGTGTTCCGGCGCTGGCGGCAGGAGACGCCTTGGGGCCGGCTGTTCCAGCAATACGAGCAGAAAGGCCACCTCCAGCCTCAGGCTTGACAGCGTGCCGTCGGCCGGCATACTGCCCGCCGATGAACACCATTCTCCTGCTGACCGCCTCCAACGTCTTCATGACCTTTGCCTGGTATGGCCATCTCAAATTCAAACACTCGCCGCTCTGGCTGGCGGTTCTCGCGAGCTGGGGCATCGCCTTCTTCGAATACTGCCTGCAGGTTCCGGCCAACCGGCTCGGCCACGGCCAGTTCAGCGCCGGCCAGCTCAAGACAATACAGGAAATCATCACCCTCTGCGTCTTCATGGTCTTCTCGGTTCTCTACCTGAAAGAAGAGCTGAAGTGGAACTACGTCGCCGGTTTCGGACTTATCGCCGCGGCCGCATTCCTGATATTCAAGAAGTGGTAGTCTCGGCGATTTGCCGGGCCCAGACCTGCGCCCGCTCGAGCTCGCCTTCGGCCAGCGGCCCTTCTTTCCCCTTGACGATGAAACCTGCCGGTTCGGCCGCAACCGTGCCGCCCAGCCGGCGCAGCCTCGCGACGATCGGCTTCGCCGCATAGCCGAACACCCGCACTATCAACCGCAGCACCGCCGGCATGTCGGCTTCGGCAATCCGCGTGTCGAACCCGGCAACCCTCACGCCGGCCAGACTGCCGACCGGAATCCGCGTCAGAAACGCCAATGTCTCCGGCGACGGCCGGAACGCCCGCGTCGGCGAGCCGACAACGAGCAGCTCCACCCCGGCCAGCGCCTCCGGCTTCGCCTCGGCCACCCGCACCGCTGCGGCGCCCAGACTCTCGGCCACTGCCCGCGCCACCAGCTCGGTATTACCGAAAAACGAATCGTAAACTACGAGTGCCTTCATCGCCGCCTCCTGTTCACGCTTTGCCGCTTTACTGCCATTGGCGCCTGCGCCACGGCCAACTGTAGCGCCGGCAGCGCGCAACGTCAATCCCGGACCCAGCCGCCGCTTCCCGCGACTGCCGCGGCCCGGAGTCTGTTTTCCCGGCCTGCGCTGCGTCAATCCAGCTGAGCCGCGCCGGCAGCAGCTTGCCCGGAGACTCCGGCCCGGACCGGACAGAACGCAGCCCGGAGGATGACTGGGGGGATGACTCCCCCGGCGGGCTCGCAACCCCCGCCGTAACCGCCTAACTTATTGGCAATACGGCACCTGCATCCAGTCACCCGCGCCTCCGGCCGTGCACATGCAGACCGGAGTGGAAGGGAGGATAGAGGTAGTCGTCCCGTGCACTCAGGCATGTGCCAGACCGATGGTTTCTGCGCCCTTTAGGGCGTTGCTCTTTTGGCCCCGATAGCGACAATGGCACATGCGCGAAGACCCGAAGTCCGTCGTCGGCCGGAACATCCGCCGCCTGCGCGAGAAACGCGGCTGGTCGCAGGAGAAACTTGCCGAAGTCGCCGACCTCGACCGCACCTACGTTGGTCGCATCGAACGCGGGGAGAAGAACATCGGCGTGGATAACCTGACAATTCTCGCCCGAGCGCTGGGCGTGGCTCCAGCCGCCCTACTGGATAACGTTCGCTAGCCTGAAGCCATGGCACGGTGTACCCGCGTTCGCTGGTCGGGGAAGGTTGCAAGGTGGCTCCGTCCCGCCGTTCTCTATGCACTTCGATTCTCGGGCAGAAGCTGATGTTGCGCGGTTCCGGCCGACCGCAGTGGCGCAAATGCACGGGTCGGTGCTGACTGCTCTGCTATCGTGCGGCTCAATGAAGAAAGCCGTAAAAGTGTCGTCTGAAGCGGGTCTGGACTGAGGTAGGCGGGCGCGTGTTGGAGAACAACAAGAGCGCAGCTGCGAAGTTCGGGATCGACACAAGGCATATTGAGCGAATCGCAGACACGAAGAAAAACCTCCATGTCCTGGGTAACGACCTTACCTTCCTTGAAGTTCGCGAAAGTGAGCGAACCAAACACGTGCACCGGCTTCACCCGTACCTAGGTAAGTTCATCCCTCAGTTGGTGGAAGTATTCCTTAGGAAGTACATGCGTCCGGGGCAGACGGTCATAGACCCCTTCTCAGGCTCAGGGACGACGCTTATTGAGGCGAATGTCCTTGGTATCCATGCAATCGGGATAGAGTTGTCAGCTTTCAACGTGCTGATTCAGAATGTGAAGTCGGCGGTCTACGACATCCCCGTGCTTGAGACCGAAGTGCGTGACGCCTTGCGTAGGGTCATGGACTTCAGCCGCCGGGCATTCGGCGGCGAGCTGGGCTTGAGTGAACCGCCGCCGTATCTAGAGACCGACAGCCAGTACCTGAAGGAGTGGTATTCTGAACGCGCTCTGCAAGAGATTCTGTTCTTCCGTCAGATCGTAGGCGAATATCGATACGCTGACGTCCTTCGAATAATCCTTTCCCGGGCAGCTCGGTCTGCGCGTCTGATTCCGCATTACGACCTTGCTCGTCCCAAGAGGCCTGTGCGGGAGAAGTACTACTGCATCAAGCACCGGCGTATCTGCGAGCCGACCAATGAGGCGTTGAAGTTCATAGTTCGCTATGGGCTGGATACTGTGAGGCGAATTAGGGAGTTCGCGCGACTGCGAACTGAAGCAGGCATCAGGGTTATACACGGCGACGCTCGACTAGTAGACCTAGGCGAGATAAAGCTTCACGGGGTCCTAACGTCGCCACCTTACGTAGGTGTCATTGACTACCATGAGCAGCACCGCTATGCCTATGAGCTCTTTGGGTTTCCGCGCCGCGATGCCGACGAGATAGGCCCGGCATGTCGCGGACAGGGTACTTTGGCCAAGAGACACTACGTCGACAGCATAGTCGCGGTGTTTGGGCGGCTGACAGAGTGCCTGAGTCCTGGGGCTCCCTCCATAGTCGTCGCCAACGACAAGTTTGAGCTGTATCCGACGATCGGCGAGCGGTGCGGATTTGAGCTGGAGGATGTTTTCCATAGACCCGTGCTGATGCGCACTGAGCGCGATTCCAACAGGTACTTTGAGTCAATCTTCGTCTTTCGGAGGGAGTAACGTGGGACTCACCGATGTGCAGAGGTGCAGAATCGAGAACTTACTGGAACGCATGCTAGAACGCAAGCTCAAGAGTTACTCCAGAGAGACGACCTCAATGCCGTTCCTCGTTCGGTTGATGCAGGACAGCCGCTCCGTCGCGGCGTACTCATTCGTGCATTCCCTGAGCACTAGCCTGGGTATGACCGTGTACGAGGATGTCTCTGTTATTCTGGCCGAGGGCTCCTGTTCTGAGTGCTTCAAGCGGTACGATGTCGGGGGCGTCATTTCAAGAGACCAAGAGGCTGTGATAAACGACATACTGCAGGAGCTGCGTTCGGGGCGGCGAACTCCGCACTATGACAAGGACATGTCGCGTGTTCTGGCCGCATCTGCGAAGGGAGGCAGACCAAAGAAGGACGGAGCAATCTGTGACTTCTACATGGTACGCGACCGCGAGGAGTTCCTCGTCGAAATAAAGACAGTGAAGCCTAATATTGATGTCTTCACCAAGTCTAAACAGAAACTTCTGGAGTGGATAGCCAGACGTCGCAAGCGAATCAGGGCTATCCTTGCCTTTCCCTACAACCCATATCATCCCAATCCCTACCGTCGATTCACAGAGCAGAATCTGATGGATGCGGGCAACGACTTTCTCGTCGGTGAGGAGTACTGGGATATGTTGTGTGGCGCTGGTGCGTACGATCAGCTACTTGATGTTTTCGACAGGGTCGGCAAGCGCTGGAAAGAGCGTATACAGGAGAAGGTCGCAGAGGTGGCGCGGGCGAAACTGGAGGGCATCTAGTGCCCACCATTCCCAACGACGCCGTGCCTAGCTCGGTCCTCTGAAGGCCGATTCGCCGAAGGGGGTCTGGGAAATCACTGAGGCCGGAAGGCGGAAAGTGTTGGAATCTACGACCTGAGGTCTTCGAGCTGGCGGGGGCGGGCTAGTATTCGCCGCGGTTGAAGAAGTAGACGGCGAGGGCGGTGGTGAGGCAGCCGAAGGCGACGAGAAAACCGATGTTGAACCAGGGGGAGTAAAAGGAGAAGCCGAGGACGAGTCGGCGGACGAGGTCGACGCCGTAGGTGAGGGGGTTGATGCGGACGAGGAGGTTGAGCCACCAGGGGAGTCCGTGGAGGGGGAAGAGCGCACCGGAGAGGAACCACATGGGCATGATGACGAAGTTCATGATGGTGCCGAAGCCTTGGAATGAGGTCATGCGGGCGGCGATGACGATGCCGATGCCGGTGAGGGCGAAGGAGAGGATGGCGAGGACGAGGATGAGGGGGATGATGTTGAGAAGGGGAATCTTGACTCGGACGAGCGGGGCGAGGGCCATGATGATGATGCCTTGAATCAGGGAGAGGGTGGTGCCGGCGAGGCCTTTGCCGATGGCGATGGAGGTGCGGGGAACCGGGGCGACGAGGATTTCTTTGAGGAAGCCGAATTCGCGGTCCCAGATGATGGAGATGGCGGACTGGATTGAGGTGAAGATGGCGGTCATGGCGACGATGCCGGGGAAGATGAACTGGGTGTAGGTGGTGCCGGGGTTGGGGCCGAGCCGGCCGGACCAGGAGCCGCGCAGGCCCATGCCGAGGATGAAGAGCCAGAGCACGGGCCGGACAAGGGAGCCGTAGAGCTGGCTGCGTTCGCGGAAGTAGCGGATGATGTCGCGGAGCCAGACCATGTGGATGCAGCGGAGGTCAATCATGGGAATCTGCGGTCTGCGGTTGACGACCCGCGATGCGGAATCATCGGGCGGCGCGGCCCATGCGGCGGATGCGGGTTTTGAGTTTTTCGGTGTCGGAGGCCTGTTCGTCGCGGATTTCGCGGCCGGTGAGTTTGAGGAAGACGTCGTCGAGGGTGGGCGGCTGGAGGGTGACGGACAGAACCGGGACCGAGAGTTCGCGGATGAGCCGGGGGAGGAACTGGGCGCCGTCGGCGACTTCGAAGTGGATGCGGTCGGAGTCGGCGACCGGGGTGAGTTCGTAGCGGGTGGTGATTTCCGCGACCGCTTTGGGGTTGTCGGCGGTGGTGAGGCGGATGATGTCGCCTTTGACGCGGGTTTTGAGCGCGGCCGGGGTGTCGAGGGCGATTATGCGGCCGTGGTCGATGATGGCGATGCGGTCGCAGAATTCGGCTTCGTCCATGTAGTGGGTGGTGAGGAAGAGGGTGGTGCCGCGGTCGCGGCGAATCTGCTGGAGGCGTTCCCAGATGCGGGCGCGGGTCTGGGGGTCGAGGCCGAGGGTGGGTTCGTCGAGGAAGAGGACATTCGGGGCGTGGAGCAGGCCGCGGCCGATTTCGAGGCGGCGTTTCATGCCGCCGGAGAAGTTGCGGACGAGGTCGTTGGCCCGGCCGGTGAGTTCCATCCATTCGAGGGCCGCGGTGATGCGGCGCTTCACGTCCGCTCTGGGGACGCGGTAGATCATGGCGTGGAAGCGGAGGTTTTCGACGGCGGTGAGCCGGTCGTCGAGCGAGGGGTCCTGGAAGATGATGCCGATGCTGCGGCGGACAGCGTCCTGTTCGCGGACGATGTCGTGGCCGGCGACCCGGGCCGAGCCGGAGTCGGGGCGGGTGAGGGTGCAGAGCATCCTGACGGTGGTCGTCTTGCCGGCGCCGTTGGGGCCGAGGAAGCCGAAGATTTCGCCCGGTTCGACCTGAAACGAGATGCGGTTGACCGCGACGAAGCCTTTGAAGCTGCGGGTGAGGTCCGTCACTGCGATGGCCGGGGGCATGGGACTGTGATTCTAGCGTCGGGCGGGCTGCGGGCAAGCGTGCCCGGCGGTTGACTTCAGGTTGACATCAGCCGGACGCGCGAGAACCTCGGGCTTGCCGGAGCGGGGCTCTAGGGTGCAGGGCCGGTTTTGACCAGTTTCAGCCGGTGGTGGCCGCAGCGGGCGATGTAGATGCCGGGGCTGAGCGCCGGGCCGGGTTGCCAGCCTGCCTGTCCCTGTTGCAGCTTCGCGGCAGCCACCAGCCTGCCGGCTGTGTCGAAGACTTCAACCAGACGTGCCGAGGAGCTGCCGGCGTGGAATGTGACTTTGTTTCTGAAGGGGTTGGGTTGCGCCGAGAACCGGCCCGGGTGCGGGGATTCCGGTGCTTCTTCGATGCCGGAGTAGAGGAGTTCGGCAGCCTTGACAAGCTGGGCCAGTCCGTATTCCATCGGCCGGGATGCCGAGACGACAATGGCGATGACGGCGGTGTCGCTGGAGCCCGGTGCCAGTGCAAACGGGCCGGAGGCGACAAGTAAGCGCTGGATACCCGGCTCGGCGGCGCCGGTGTCGAACGGGGAGTAGTCGCCGGTCCGGTAGTCGTAGCCGGCCAGGGTCAGGAACTGCTGCTGGTCGGTGACCGGGTCGAGTTCAGTCGTGAGCCGTCTGGCCGCGGTGAGGCGCCGTGGTCCGGGCGAGCGCAGAAACAGAACTCCGACCGCGCCGACCGAGTCCCAGCCCGGTTCCTGGTGGTCGCGGTCGTGGCAGTAGGCAAGGTGGTCAACGTAGATGCTGTCGGGACCCGAGCCGCGCACCCACTCGTGCAGGAGCAGGCCGGACATGTTGTCGTCCGGGGCAGAGCCGATGTCGGCGTCGAGCGCGATGCCGAGGTGCAGCCGGCTCAGGGTCGCGCCGGAATGGTTCTGCAGGACGAATTGCAGGAAGACGATGTCTCTGACCCACCACATCCGCCAGGCATAGCCGGTCAGGTAGACCTGCACGCGCAGAGGCCGGCCGGGTGCAACATGGGCATCGGCGTCGAAGTCGTTGTATAGCGTCCAGACGTCCTGGTCTGACAGCCGGGACTGCGGCGCAGCGGGAAACCGCGACTGCGGCGGGGGCCAGTGTTTGCCAGAGACGTAGACCATGACTTCCGGGTCGCCGCTGCCCAGCGAGTCGCCCGGGCACATCTCGGAGCCTCCGGAGTTGGGGTTGTACCCGACCGTGACCAGCGTGTCGCTTCCGACAATCGCACCGAGCCAGGGCCCGCAGCCGAACAGGTAGCGGTGTTCGGGGACGCGCCAGGATGCGCCGAATCCGAACACGCCCCAGTTGCTTACAGGCAGGCGCCAGCGGTTGGCGTTGAGAGTATCATTGTGGAAGCCGGCGTCGGCGAAGCCCGGGCAGAGAAGGAGAGCAAACACGACCGGCAGCGAAATGGGCTTCATGTGACCTCCTCGGCTGCAAGCATGATAGTGGCGGCAGGGTTTGCGGTCAAGCTCCAGGCCACGTCTGTTGACTTCAGGGGCGTATCGGCTACATTACGGAGATGGCGCGCCGGATTGCCGTCTGTAATCAGAAGGGTGGCGTGGGCAAGACCACGACTGCGGTCAATCTTGCCGCGGCGCTGGGGTTGCGCACGGGCAGGGTGCTGCTTGTGGATATGGACCCGCAGGCACACGCGACGCTGGGGCTGGGAGTGGACAGGACGAGGCTTGCGGTTTCGGTTTATGAGGTGATGATTGAGGCGCAGCGCGTGGACGAGGCGGTTCTTTCCGGTCGGTCGGACGGGATGGACCTGCTGCCGGCGGCGGTGAATCTGGCCGGCGCCGAGCTGGAGCTGGTCGATTCAGAGCAGCGGGAGTTCCGGTTGAAGCGGGCGCTGGCGCTGGTGGAGCCGAAGTACGAGTTTATTCTGATTGACTGTCCGCCGTCGCTGGGGCTCTTGACCGTGAACAGCCTGACCGCGGCCCACGGGGTGCTGGTGCCGGTGCAGGCGGAGTATCTGGCGCTGGAGGGAATTTCGCGGCTGCTGGATACCATCGCGCTGGTGCGGCAGGGATTGAATCCGGGACTGGAGCTGGAGGGAGTGTTGTTGACGATGTATTCGACCCGGCTGAGCCTGAGTCAGCAGGTCGCGGCCGAGGTGCGCGGTTTCTTCCGCGAGCAGGTTTTCGACACGGTGATTCCGCGGAGCGTGCGGCTGGCCGAGGCGCCGAGTTTCGGCAAGCCGGTGTTTGCATACGACGGTTCGTCGGCCGGAGCGCAGGCTTATATGGCGCTGGCGGATGAGCTTTTGGCCCGGCGGGGCGTGAAACTGGAGGCGGGATGAGTCGGAAGGCGCTGGGCAAGGGAATCCGGGCGATTATTCCGGAGCAGACACAGGAGCAGTTGAGCGCGGCGATGCCGGTTCCGATTGACGAGGTGAGGCCGAATCCGTACCAGCCCCGGCAGGCGGTGGAGGAGGACCTGAGCGAGCTCGTTTCTTCAATAAAGGAGAAGGGGGTTCTGCAGCCGGTGGTGGTGCGGCGGCGGCGCGACGGCTATGAGCTGGTGATGGGCGAGCGGCGGCTGCGGGCGGCGAAGCTGGCCGGGCTGGAGCGGATTCCGGCGGTGGTCAGGCCGGTCGAGGACGGCGAGATGCTGGAGCTGGCGCTGGTGGAGAATGTTCAGCGTTCGAACCTGAACCCGATCGAGGAAGCGGCGGCCTACAAACGTCTGGCCGACGAGTTCGGACTGAGTCAGGAGGAGATTGCCGCCCGGGTCGGCCGCGACCGTTCGACTGTAGCCAATGCGCTCAGGCTGCTGACCCTGCCCCGGGCGGTGCGCGAGGCGCTAGTCAGCCGGCAGATTACCGCCGGTCATGCACGGGCGCTTCTGCAGCTTGCGACGCGGCGCGAGCAGGTGGAGACGTGCGAGAGGATTGTGCGCGAGGGGCTGTCGGTGCGGGCAGCGGAGAAGCTGTGCGGCGAGCGCCGGCCGAAACCGGCGCGGCCGCAGCCGGAGCGCGACCCGCATATCGTCGAGCTGGAAGAGAGCCTGCAGGAGCGGCTGGGGACGAAGGTTCATATCAGCACGCCGGGCCGGGCCCCGGGTCGGATTTCCATTGAGTTCTTTTCCGATGAGGACCTTGAGCGCATTGTCCGGATCATCCGGCCGGAATAGCCGGCGGAGGGCAGCCGACTGATGCCGCGCCGGGAAATCACCGTCTTTGTTACGAGCAACTACAGTGCCGATTCCTACCGGCTGGCGCTGCCGCTGAGTCTGGCGCGGGTGCTTTTGGTGGCGGCCGCGGTGCTGGCGCTGGTCGTTTTTCTGGGGTTCGGGCTGGTCGTAACCGGAACGCTGCGGTTGTCGCGGCTGGCTTATCTTGAGTATCGGAACCGGCAGCTCGAGCGCGAGTTCCGTCAGGTCGCGCTGCTGCGCGACCGGCTGACCGCGCTGGAGCGGGAAAGCGACAAGATGGCACGCATGCTCGGGGTCGAGCTGACGCCGCCGCCGGTGAACTGGGATTCGGTGCCGGGCGATTCCTCCCGACTGCCGGACTGGGTGCTGAAGGAGGCATGGGGCAGCCATCCGGTGCCGGTTCTGTCGCCGGTGGCGACCGGGGTGGTCTCGCGCGGGTTCGAGTCCGGGCATGAGGCGATTGACCTTGCAACCGCGACCGGGACGCCGGTCCGGGCAGCGGCCGACGGAGTCGTGGCGAAGGCCGGTTCCGACCGCCAGTTCGGGAATTCGCTGCTTCTGCGCCATGCCGCCGGCTACGAGACCTTCTACGGTCATCTTTCCCGGAAGCTGGTCAAGGCCGGCGACACGGTGCTGGCTGGCCAGACAATCGGCCGGGCCGGGTCGAGCGGTGCGTCGAGCGCGCCACATCTCCATTTCGAGGTGCGCAAGGCGGGCCGGGCGATTGACCCGCGGACGCTGATCCGGTTCGATTAGGCCGTGAATCCGGTTGACCCTGCGATCGTGCTTCTGGTCGGGCTGGCGGTTTTTGCCGAGGTTCGGCGCGGGCTGGCGCTGGCACTGGTCGACGTCGGCAGGCTGGTGTTGGGGCTGGTCGGGGGGATGCTGGCCTACATGCTGGTCTTCAGTTTGTCTCACGATTATCTGGCCGGGCTGATTGCCTTTTCGGTCGGGGTGACGGGCGTGGTCGCAGGGCTGGCTGCGCTGGTCCGGGCGCTTGAGTTCAATCCGGGCTGGGGTCGGAGATGGATTGCGCGTGTCGGTGCCGGAGTTATCGGACTGGGGCTGGGGCTCTGCATCAGCTTTGTGATTCTGCCAGTGCTGGGACGCCTGCCCGGGAGCAGCGATGCGGTGGCGCAGTCGCGGCTGGCGCGGCCGTTTCTGGAGGCGGTGCCGAAACTGCATCACGCTGCCGACGTGCTCAATCTTGACCTGCCGCAGCTCAGCAGCCGGCCGGCGCTGTTCGAGGAGGAGGGGTCAAGGACAATTACCGAGCTGGGGCCGCGCGTGAACTTCATGCGGCTGGACGGTGCGATGTGCATCGAGTGCCGTTCGGCGGTGAAGTTCGAGGGTTATTTCCGGACTGCCGGGGTGAGAGTTTCGCCGCGGTTCCGCTGTCCGAACTGCGGCCGGGTTTCGGACGGGTGTCAGACGTTCGAGGGGTTTCACGCGATGTACGGCGTCTGTCCGCAAGAGGCGGTCCGGCCCGGGTTCGGGCTGGACTGCGGAGTCTGGTCCAACGACCGACCGGTGCTGCCGCTGGGCGATTGTCCGGTGGACAGACCGAACGGTTCCGAAGAGTAACGCCGGGGTCGGCTGCCGGCTTTCGGTCGGCGGTTGGCGATTCGGCCGATTCGCATTCAAGTTATTGTTATACGTCAGCGGCCGCGGGGTCTGCCGGGCGATTGAACGCCCGGAGAGCGGGATTCGAGCTTTTCCCGATGGGGTATCAGACCGGAGACCGTTCCCGGGGTGGTTTGGGCAGGCGGCGGCCGGGATCCTGGCCGGGAACCGCTGGCAGCCGAACCGGGCTGGCTGCGGGTTGCAGAGTCGGGCCGGGAAGGGCAGCGGCCGGGAACGGGATTGAGGGGTGGCGGCTGAGAGCGGCCGGTCAACGGCAGCAGGGCAGGAGCCGGCGGCGGCGCGGGGGCTTGCGCAGCGGTCAGGCTCGGACAGTGAGCGCGCCGGGGAGAACGGTGAGTTCGTAGCGGGTTGCGCCGCCGGAGTCGAGCAGGTCGCCGTCGAGCTGAACCGGCATGCCGGCGTGGGTTTCGATGACGACCGAACGGCTGCGCACCATGGTGACTTCGGGCAGGCCGAGGTGGGTGCCGGAAACAAAGCGGGGCAGGCACTGATAGATGCGCCAGCGGCTGGCCGCGTCGATTATGCAGATTTCGAGCCGGCCGTCGTCGGGCTCGGCCGCGGGCGCCATTTTCATGCCGCCGCCGTAGAACTTTCCGTTGGCGGCCGCGACCAGCAGCAGTGGTTTGCGCCATTCCTGCTCTGGAGTCTGGACAACTGTTTCCGGGCAGTCGTAGTTGCGGACAGCGCGCATGACCGCGGCGAGATAGAGCGGCAGTCCGCGCAGGCGTTTGAGTTTTGTCGCTTCGGCCACGACCGCGGCGTCGAAGCCGAATCCGGCGGCGTTGATGAAGATGGTATCAAGTCCGGTTGCCTGCAGGCGGACGGCGTCGAGGCGGCGCGGGTTGCCGGCGAGGGCGACCCGGCAGGCGGCGCGGATGTCGCGGGGAATCTCCAGCGTGCGGCAGAGGTCGTTGCCGGAGCCGACCGGAATCAGTCCGAGCGCGGTCGGGGTGCCGGCGAGGCCGGCGGCGGCTTCGCGCCAGGTGCCGTCGCCGCCGACTACGAGGACGGTTTCGCGGCCGGCCGCAGCGGCGGAGCTTGCGAGTTCGGTGGCGTGGCCGGGCGCGCGGGTTTCGACCACGTCGCCGGCGGTCTGCGATTTCAGGAACGCAAGCGCGGTCTGGCGCAGCTTTGCGCCCCGGCTCCGGCCGGCGACGGGATTGACGATGACGAGGGGAGTCATTCGACGCTCAAGGCACGAGCCGGCGCAGGAGCGCGGCGGCGCCGCGTTTGTCGAGGGGCTGGTTGGAGTCGCCGCAGCGGGGCGAGATTATGCAGGCCGGGCAGCCGGAGTCGCAGGGGCAGTCGCGCAGGAGCTCGGCCGCAATCTGGGAGAGGCGGTCGAACTGGTGATAGAGCCGCTCGGCGATGCCGATGCCGTTTTCGAAGCCGTCGTAGATGAAGATTGCGGGCAGGCCGAAACCGGGGAAACAGGGGTAGCTGGTGCCGCCGATGTCCATGGGGTCGCACATCGCCAAGAGCGGGGCGAGGCCGATGAGCGCGTGCTCGGCGGCGTGGAGCGCGCCGGCAGGCAGGTCGGGGTCGGCGAAGGCGAGCCAGAGTCCGACCGTGGGGATTTGGCTGGCGGGCAGATCGAGCGGGTGAGTTGAGACGAGCGTGCCGTCTTTTCTGACCTGATATCCGGGAAACTTTTCGGTCACCTGAACCCGACCGAGCGCGAGTTCGACGTCGGCAGCGAGCGTTCGCCCGGCCAGCTTTTCGAGCACCTGCAGTTCTTCGCGGCGGACGACCTGCGTGTAGTAGTCAACGTCTCTGGCTTCGACTTCGGCCCGGCCGGCAGCGAGGTCGAGAGACTTGACGAGAAAGGTATCGCCCATGTGCAGTATGACCGCGCCGGGATAGGCCTCGCGGAGGGCGCGGCTGTGGTCAATCGTTCCGATAATCCGGCCGGCGCAGACGACTTCGACCGATTGGGCGGCGATGGCGTCGAGCTGGACTTTCTCGTGCGGGCGGTCGGTGCCGGAGTAGACCAGTCCGGCCGGAGTCGGGCGCAGGATTACGGCCTGCTCCAGCTCGCGAACCAGCGGCTGCCGGTCGGCGGTGATTTCGTCTTTTGTGAGTGGCGATTCGCTGGCGGCGCAGGCGAGGTGGCCTTTGAGGATGTAGGGGTTGTCGAGGGCGATGACCGCGCTTTCGAAGTTGCGGTCGAGGATGCGCTCGGGGTGGCGCAGCAGGAACTGGTCGAGGGCGTCGGCGAAGGCGACGAAGACGACAATCGAGTCCTGAAGCCGGCGACCGGCCCGACCGGCCTGCTGCCAGAACGAGGCGAGTGTGCGCGGCCAGCCGAAGACGACAATCGCGTCGAGGCCGCCGACGTTGATGCCCAGTTCGAGTGCGTCGGTGGAGATGACACCGCGCAGCCGGCCGGCGGCGAGGTCGGCTTCGATTGACCGGCGGTCTTCGGGCAGGTAGCCGGCGCGGTAGGCGGCGACGGGCAGGTCGGGGTGCCGGGTGCGGACCGAGCGGGCGATGAGCTCGGCGGCCCGGCGCGAGAGAACGAAGCAGAGCGTCTGCAGTTCGAACTTGCAGAGATGGGCGACCAGCCGGCTGACTTGAGTGTAGGCCGAGCTGGCCGGGTCGCGGAGCGGATTGAAGAGGACGAGCCACGAGCGGCCGCGGGGCGAGCCGTCGCCGCCGACAAGGGTGAAGTCGAGCCCGACCAGTCTGCGGGCAAGTTCTTCCGGGTTGGCAATCGAGGCCGAGGCGAGGATGAACTGGGGGTTCGAGCCGTAGAGCCGGCAGAGCCGCCGGAACCGGCGCAGGAGCTGGGCGACGTTCGAGCCGAAGACGCCGCGGTAGCGGTGGGCCTCGTCAATCACGACGAAGCGCAGGCCGGCGAAGAACCGCTGCCATTGGTAGTGCCAGGGTAGAATCTGGTGCAGCTCGTAGGGGTTGGAAAGGACGATTCGCGCTGTCTGGCGCAGGCGCGCCCGTCTGTCCGGCGGTGTGTCGCCGTCGTAGATGCCGGGGCGGAGCGCGATGCCGGCAGCCTCCATGCGACCGAGCACTTTGAGCTGGTCCTGCGTTACCGCCTTCATCGGGTAGAGGTAGAGGGCGGTGGCGGAAGGGTCGAGCAGTAGCTTTTCGGCGACGGGCAGGTTGAATCCGAGGGTTTTGCCGGAGGAAGTGCCGGTGGTGATGATTGCGTTTTGGCCCCGGCGGGCCGCGGCCAGCAGCTCGGCCTGATGCGAGTAGAGGCGGTCGATGCCTTCGGCGGCGAGGTAGCGGGTGAGGACTTGGGGGAGGTCGGGGTCGGATTCGGCGTAGCGGGGTTCGCGGGAGGGAAGCGGCTCGACGCCGACGACCTGCCCCTTGAACCACGACTGGTGTTTCAGCTCTTCGAGCGCGGCGAGGACCGACGCCATAACTGAATCTACGGCGTGTGCTCCGCGGCCTGCGAGCAGGGGAGCCAGGTCAGAAACCGCACTTCGCAGGTCTCAAGTCGCCGATTCCCGCTGTCCGTTCCAGTGGTAGACAAGCTCGGTCAGGACGTTGACGAGGCTGAAAACGTCCTGCCGGTTGTGGTCGACTATCGGCTTGAGGAATCCGGCGTTGCCAGTGGCGAGGAACTGGTGGAAGAAGAGCGGAACGAGTTCGCCGGGCAGGTCTTCGTCGCGGCACTGGCCGAGGACCGTCCGCTCGATGCTGGTGAGGTCGCAGGCGCCGATTTCCGCCCGCCACGCCCGGCGGCAGAAGTGGAGCAGGTCGAAGTGGAGGCCGGAGAAGCCGAACCGGATTCCATAGTAGGCGGAGCGGGCCTGAATCTGCGGAATGTCGAATGCTTTGCCGTTGAATGTCACCAGTACGCGGCAGTCGCGGAGCTGGCGGTTGAGCTCGGCGACAAGTTGCAGCTCGTCGTCGAGGTCGCGGCAGACAAGCTGCTGGACCGATATCGTGTTGTCGGGGCCCGGCCGCGCGAGGCCGGCCACGACAATCGGCTGTCCGGCGAAGAGGCCCATCGTCTCCAGGTCGAGAAACAGGAACTCGGCGTCGTCGTGCATGCCGCAAAGGCGCAGGACCAACGGGTCAGACCTGGGAACCCGCGTGCCGAGCACCTCGGCCAGCTCGACCGTGCTGCCGGATTCGAGAAGCGAGCGAATGCGGCGCGACTCGGGCCCGAACCGGGGGTGGGTTTCGAGGTCGGCCAGACTGCTGATGCCGCTGCGGGCCAGTCGTTCCTGCGTGCGCCGGCGGATGCCGCGGACGAGCTGGGTAGAGCGGAGGAGGTCTTCCTGCGCGGCCTCGCGGCCCCAGCGTCGGAGTGCGCCACGGAAATCGTAGCTCAGCCGCCAGCAGCGGCCGTATTCGCCGGCGAGTTCGCTTCCGGGCAGGACTTCTTCCAGCCGGCGGCCTTCGTAACGCCGGACGATTTCACGCTGCCAGCGCTGCAGCCGGGCAGAGTCAGCCTGACAGTTGTCGAAGTCGGCCGCGTCCGGGTCGAACGAGCGCACGGATGATTATCAGCCGCCAGCGCAGCCGGTCAAGCCGGCAGAGGGCCGGCGGGGGCGAGTCGAGCCGGAGCGCGTCAGCCGGACGAAGAGTAGCGGTTGATGCCGCGGAGCATTATCTTGATCTTCGAGATCTGGTCGCTCTGGCGCGGCGCGACGAACTTGAACCACTGCTCCTGAGCGGCTTCGAGGTTTATCTGATGCCAGCCCCAGGCGTCGTCAATCTGGACTCCATTTCTGTCGTAGAACTGGAGTTTGAGCTTGCCGCCGATGGGCATGTGCCAGCCGTTCTTCAGAAGCACATTGACGAACAGCACTCCATCTTTGACCTCTTCTTTGACGTCGAGCACGCGGATGTCGGAGGCCAGAATCGGATTCTGGATGTTCCAGCGTTCGGTGCCGGTCTCGCGGTTGACCCAGAGCGAGTTGATTGTCGTGCTGCAGGCCGCGAGAACCAGCAGGACGAGTACGGCCGCGGGCAAAAGTCTTTTCATTTCAACCTCCTGTCGGTTAGGGATAGACATAGAACTCCGGGCTGAGCCCGGCGATGACGAAATTCATGCCCGCGGCCCGGATTACGCGGGTGTTTTGTCCGGTGAGCGGGTAGCGGCAGGAGCCGAGCATGCCGCCGCCAGTTTTGTAGAAGACGAGTTTCACCTCGCCGGTCTGTCGGGGAACCCGGGTGCGCAGGAATGAAAGAGCTACCGGTGCGTAGCCCCAGGCGCGCAGGTCGCGGTTTTCGCTTTCCTTTCCGAGCGTGATGTCGGCGACCGCGTCGGCGACGTTGGCACCGCCTTTGCCGAGCAGGGCCTCGCCGGCGAGCGCGCCCAGCAGTCTGAGTCCGAAGCGGGCGGCAGCGGCGCCGGCTTCCTGCGCCGCCTTGCGGTTGGCCTCGGCTTGGGTCAGCTTGACGTCGAAGTTGTCTGCTGCCGGCACGAGCGTGCCGATGAGGGCGTCGTCGGCGTAGACTTCGGTTCTAGCCACGGTCTCCAGAGTCTGATGGTCGACATGGACGATGAGCTCTTCGGTAATCGTGTCCGGAGGTTCGTCCGGCTGTTCGAGACGGCGGACCAGCGCCGGCGCGTCCGGGTAGCGGTTCATCTGCACGAGGCCTTTATACTCGATAAGGGCATCGTCGGTCTTGTCGAGCTTCTCGTAGACCAGCCCCATGTAGAAGTTGACCGCGGGCAGCTGCGACGCCTCTTGGTCGCGCTGGCGCAGTTTCCTGAACTCGACCAGTGAGCCTCCGAGGTCGTTGTTCAAGAGGTAGGCAAGGCCGAGGTAGAAGTGGCAGAGTTCGCGCTCGCGTTTGGTGAGGCGGTAGACGGTACGCTGGTCGACTATTAGCCATTGGAAGACCTTGGCTGCCTCGGCGATGTCGTTGTCGTCGAGTCGGCAGGCGGCGGTGAAGCCTTTCTTCGCGTCGGCGAAGCGCCGGCCGTAGAAGCAGGTTATGGCCCAGGACATTACCGAGAGAATGTAGGAGTTGTCTCTGGCCTTGAACTTCTCCTCCATGATGCGCTGATTGCGGGCGATGCAGGAGTCGTAGGCAAGGTCTTCGATGTAACGCGGCCCCGGGATGACTACCGGCCGGGTCGGCCCGCATGAGGACAGCACCAGCCCCAGCAGCAAGAAGGCAAAGGCAGACAGCCTCACGTTGCCGACCTCAATCTGGAGGCGCGGCTACTCGTACCAGCCCTTGGTGCTCTTCTTTTTCAGCTCCTGCTCGTCGGCCCAGACGATTTCCGATGTACGGACATTGACCAGCCGCATCGTCAACTTGTAGTAGGCGAGAGTGGTTGCGCCTCTGGTCTTCTCGATCGACATCACGTCGCCGGCGAGGAAGTAGTCGGCGCCGATGAGTTGGCCGAGCCTGACCGCACCTTCGACGTCAATCCGCTGGGTCTCCTGCAGAGCAATCTCTTTCGCCTGTTGCTTCAGGAGGTCGCGGTCGACTATCCGGAACTTCCCGATCTTGACTAAGGCGACGAGAATCTTCTCGGAGATGCCCTCGGTGTCGATGTGCTGGGAAGTGCGATTGCCGATGTTGAGGAAGGCAAGCGTCGGCTTGGCGCCGTCCTTTCCCTGGGGCAGGGATAGCTCGGCCAGGGACATAACCATCTTCTCGGCGAGCAGCTTCATGTCGGTGTCGGAGTAGGTGTAGTCCCATTCCGTCACCTCGTCGGGTCGGACATAGTGCGAAGTGGCGCAGGCCGCGAGCAGGCAGGTGCCGGCGACGAGTGCCAGCCAGAGGATTCGCTTCATCTTCTCTCCTTTGCTACTTCAGACTTTCCAGGAGCGTCTGGGTGAACGCCCGGGCAATCTTCGTGGTGGTTACGGGCTGTTCCGGCTCGTAGAGCGCCCAGACCAGAGTTTTGTCCATGGGCACGTCAATCAGCGAGAGCGAGGCGATGGCGATGCGCAGGGGCCGGAACTGCTCCAGACTCGGTGGCTCGGTGACGAGCGTGCCGGTGATGAGGCAGTTTGCACCGACGCTCTTCGCCAGCCGCAGCGGGTCGTCGGCAGGCCGGGTGCGGGTTTTCCCCAGGTTTTTTTCGTCCGGGTAGGCGACTTTGATGCCTTTCAGCATCAGGCTGACGGCGAGCGCGTCTTCCATGATGCTGCTGATGAACGGCTCGGTGCCGCTGACGATAACGGCGACACTGCCGATTATGGCCAGCTTGCCGGCGGCGTCTTCGTGGATGAATGTCGTCGCGGTCAGGGCTTCGTCTTTGGCCCCGATGGCGGGAGACACGGCGCCGATGCAGATGAGCAGCACGGCGGTCGGCAGCAGTCGGTTCATCACGCTACCTCCTTATTGGCGGAAACGGACATGCTCCAGCCGTTCTGAATATGGGGCAGCGTCCACGCATTGTCAAGCATGTCGCAGCGCCCGCCCTAGCGGTCGAGCAGCCTGAGGTCAATGCGGTTGCCGGAGTAGCCCTCGACGCTGAACCCGATGGCGAGACCACGAGTGGTGAGCTGTTGCAGAATTTCCTGCGTCGAGGTTTCCGAGACTACCTCGACGACTGCGTGGGTGCCGACGAGTTCGCGGCTGATGACAGCGGTAACGCCGCGCACTTTGGTCATAATCTCGGCTTTGAGCTGCTCGACTCTTGAGTTGTCGGCGTTCTGGATGTGGAGCTGGGTAATGTTGGTGCGTTTCTTCCAGCCGGCGAGGATGCGGTTCATCAGCACCTTGCCGGTCGAGTCGGCGGCGGCTTCGATTGCCTGATCGGCGCTGAAGGGGAGCTCGCGCGCCACCGTGCTCGCGGCCAGCACCTCGGCGGTCTGGACGCTGACGGCCCGGGCGCTGATTCGGACTTTGTGGAACTCGGTTTCGCTTTGCGTGTAAGGGACACGTCTGACTTCGCGGGAGCGGTCCATGGTGCCGGCAACGACGATTTCAGCGCCGGTTCTGAGGCCGGCGGCGAGCGCAGTCTGATTGTCGCCGGCGAGGATTGCCCGAAGCTGGTCGCGGGTCAGGTTCTGTTCGACGACGGTCTGGTCGACGACCGGGAAGCCTCTGGCCTGAAATGCGGCGACGAGGGCAGTTTCGACCAGCTCGCGGTCGAGCGTCGCCGCCGCGCCGGACGTGACTTCCTTGATGAGCACCATAAGCCGGGGTCGGCCCTGCTCGGCGACAAGGATGCCGATGGCCTCGAGGTCGTCCTCGATGCGGTCGAGCTTGACCTTGGCCCGGATAGCGACGCGGAACAGGTTGGATTCCCGGCTTTCGCTGATGATGCGGTAGGACGAGACGTAGCCCGATGCCTGCGAGTAGATGCGGTCGGAGAGGAGCTGGAAATTCTGAACCCGGGTTTCGGAGTTGACGTAGGTGCCGACGCCCTGCTCGACCGCTTTGCGCAGAGCGTCTTTGAGCGCCTGGTCGCGGGCGATGTCGGGGCCGGCGGTTATCGCCGCCGCGCCTTCGGCCAGAACCTCGGTGCCCTCACCGCCGGAGACGATGACCTCGCCGGGTGGGGGCCAGACCTGAGTCGTGCGGGTGGTTGCTGTGTAGCCCGGGTACACGCAGCCGGCGAGGAGCAGGGCTGCGGCCAGTGCGGCGGTTCCGAAAGCAAGCCGGTTCACCTTCCGCCTCCACTAAAGCAGCAGCCGGACGAGGAGCCGGCCGGCGTCGAGGAGGTATTTCGCGCCGTCTTTGAGCCACTTAAGCTTGTCGGCATCCTGACGGCCGAGGACGATGTCGGCGCCCAGCGCACCCTTGGCCTGTTTTACCTTGAGGACGAGGGGATTGCGGGCGAACTCCGGCCGCGAGAGGATCTGGTCGAGTTTCTCGACATATTGCAGCGCGGTCGCGCCGGTGGGGCCGGTGAGTTCCTGGAAATAGTCGCGGGTGTCGAGGAGCAGGTTGCCGTTCTCGTCGTAGATTTTCGGAAAGAGGGAGGGCTTGAGCCCGGTGTTGCCGGCTTCGAGGATTAGTCCTGAATACTGCCGGAAGAACTCTTGGACCTGCGGCGAGAGCCGGGCGGCGGCGACCGGCTGGCCGCTGCCGAGCGCGGGCGCAAGCGCACCGGCGATGCTCTGCGGGCCGGCGAGGTCGATTTCGAGCTCGACTTCGACCGTGCCGGAACGCTCGTCGTACACTGCGGGGCCGACCTGCCGTGCGCCGCGGACTATACCGTCAACATGGGTGTAGATGACGTCGAACTTCGTCATGAAGTTCTCGACCTTGGTGTCGGAGTCAACGCGGACCCCTTTGACGATTTCGAGCAGGTTGCGCTGGGCGACGACGACCGCGGCCCGCTCGGCCATCAGGCGGGCCTGAGCCGAATTCGGGTTGCCGGGGTCGACGACGCCGGTGCCGCGGGCGCGAACGAGCCGGCGGCCCCAGTCGACGGTGCCGCCGGGGACCGGTTCGAGAACGTCGCCGGGCGCGGCGACCGGTTCGCGCAGCGGCGGTGGTAGTTCAAACTGGCCGGGTCCGGCCTGCAGCGGCGGCGTTGCCGGCGCGGTATGGGGCGCGGTTTCGGCCATCCCGCTGCCGCGGACGCCGGTGGTGGCAGTGGCGCAGGCAAGAGCAGCGAAAATGACGGCAGAGAGAATCAGCAGGTTTTTCATTTTCCAATTCCTTTCTCCAGCAGCGGCAGCAGGGCCATGTCGAGGGCGGCGGAGAGCGCTTCCTTGGCGCCGCTGAAACTGGAGCCCTGTCCTTCTGCCGAGTAGAGCACTTCGGCGGTCTCGACCGAGATGATTCTGAAAAAGAGCTGGGCGTCGCGTTGCTCCGGGCTGTCGGTCCAGAATTCGTCGTGCTTTACCTCGCCGACCTTGATGGTCGCGACCGCGGCCGCGCCCATCAGCTTGCCCAGTTTTACGGCGGTGGCCGGGTCGACGACGCCGGAGTAAGAGAACTGCTGTTCCTGCAGAATCCGTTCGACTTCGGCCCGGTCGACGACCGAAATCATCGGGACCTTCATCAACTGAAGCCCGGCCCGTTCGGCCAGAAAGTCGGCCGGCGCAACGTCGGAGGAGAGCGGCGGAGGAAGGACGGCAATCCGCCACGGCCGGGAGAGGTCGAAGTTCGGGGAGATTGAATAGGGCTGCGCGACATGGCGCATGGTCTGCAGTTGACCGGCGGTGAAGCAGCCCGCGGTCAGCATAAGCAGGGCCGGCAGAACGCGCGCAGCGTTGGGTCTTGGCTTCATCGGCAGTCTCCTTTGTTTGCCTATCAGGCTAGCCGGGTTGGTGCGGTTGTCAAACCGCGATTCGCACCAAAGATACCGTCGAAACGAGCGAGATATTCCCGGCGGCGACCGGGAGGCGGTGTCGCTTTCGGACAAGCAGCGCAGCGTCATGCGGTTAGCCGTGAGCAGCGAAGTCCGGGCAGGGGCGAGCTATCCAAGCCGACGGGAGGTAGTGGAGTCTAAGCGACGTAGCTGTGTGATTTAGCCGTAATCGGCAGCGGCGCGGGCGCGGCACGCAAGCTGCAAGGACGGTTGCCGGGGGTGTGTATGGTGCTGGACATCGTGATTCTTGTGGTTCTGGTGGGGTTCACCGTATATGGCTATGCTTCAGGGCTGGTCCGCAGTCTGAATGCGCTGGCGTTGCCGGTTCTGGGTGTCTGGCTCGGTTTCCGTCACTACCCCGCGCTCGCGCCGGTTCTGGACCAGGCGGTCAACTGCTATCCGGCTTCGGCCCTGTTCAGTTTCCTGATTATCATTGGGCTGACCTGCTTGGGGCTGCGGTTCGTTCACCGGCTTCTGCTCAAGCTGGTTGACTGGCGGAGTCTGGAGGATGTGGACTCGTTTCTCGGCGGGCTGTTCGGTCTGGTCAAAGGGATTACGCTCACCGCGGTCGTGGTGGTGGTTGTGGTGGTGGTGGTTCCGTCGGGCCGCCGGCTCGTTTGCGGCTCGGCGGCTTCGTCGCGGCTTCTCGACCTGACCGAGCAGGTTGTCGGCCGGCGGATTGAAAGCCTGCGGCTGGGTGCAACCATTCCGGACATGAACGTCAGTATGTCGGAACTGCGGGAGGCTATCGGCAGCGTGCGCAAGACAATGGAGATGTTGCGGAGCATGGAGAGTCCGTACGGCCCGGGGCTGGACGAGTAGGGGTCGTTTTTCACAACTGTCTGGATTACCGTCACAAAGATGGAGGGGGGAGTGACTCCCCGGGTGATTCCCCCGATGGTCGGCCGGGGGGCGGGTTTGACCGCGGGAGCAGGTGTTGGCGGCGCGGCCGGGGCAGGGCCGCCGGGGTCTCAGCACGCCAGGGGTTATGCGCAGGCTTGAATCGCGGCCTGAACCGGCTATACTGCCGTGGATTTGGCGGAATTCGCTGGCATCATGAGCAGTTTCCCTTGTAAACCGGAACCGGTCTGGAGGAGGGTATGAAGATATTCATCGACTCGGCGGACATCAACGAGATTCGCGAGGTTGCAGGCTGGGGCATTCTTGACGGCGTGACGACCAATCCTTCGCTGGTGGCGAAGACCGGCCGTCCTTTCCGGGAGTGCGTGCAGGAAATCCTTGCGGTCGTGAACGGGTCGGTTTCGGTCGAGGCGGTTTCGACCGACGCGGCCGGGATGATTCGCGAGGGCGAGGAATGGGCGAAGCTGGACCCGGAGAAGGTTACGATCAAGATTCCGATGTGCGTCGAGGGGCTGAAGGCGGTGCGCGGGCTCGCCGAGCGCGAGATAATGACGAACGTGACGCTGGTCTTCTCGCCGAATCAGGCGCTGCTGGCCTGCCGGGCCGGAGCAACATATATCAGTCCGTTTGTCGGCAGGCTGGACGATATCTCGCACGACGGCATGGAGGTCGTCCGCGATGCGGTGGAGCTGATTGACGCCTACGAGCTGCCGACCGAGGTGATTGCCGCGTCCATCCGCCACCCGCTGCACGTCGTCGAGTCGGCCCGGGCCGGCGCTCACGTCTGCACGATTCCCTACTCGGTGCTGACGCAGATGGTGAAGCACCCGCTGACCGAGGCCGGTATCCGCAAGTTCTATGAGGACTATCAGAAGATTCCGAAGTGAGGAATCAGACTCTCAGGAGGTTACATGCCGCTGATTGACTCCGCAACCGGCAAGGTCATCAAGACCGCCAGCGCGGCCGAGCTGACCCAGGCGGCCAATCTGATGCGTGGTTACAATCTGGTCGCGTTGTGCGCGGCCGGCTCGGGTCATGCCGGGGGCACGATGTCAATCATGGACGTCACCGCCGCGCTTTATCTGCAGGTTGCCCGGCTCGACCCGAAGAAGCCGGACTGGGAAGACCGGGACCGCATCATCTGGTCGACCGGCCACAAGGCGCCGGCGCTCTATCTCGGGCTGGGCATGGCCGGGTTCTTTCCAGTCGAAGATGTTGTCCGGCTGCGCCGACTCTACTCGCCGTATCAGGGACATCCCCACTGGCTGAAACTGCCCGGGGTCGAGGTTTCTTCCGGGTCGCTGGGGCAGGGGCTGTCGGTGGCGGTCGGTTGTGCGCTGGCGGCCCGGATGGACAAGAAGTCGTTCAGGGTCTACTGCATAACCGGCGACGGCGAGCATCAGGAAGGCCAGATGTGGGAAGCAATCATGGAGGCGGGCGCTTACGGGCTCGACAACCTCTGCTGCATTCTCGACAAGAACCGGCTGCAGATTGACGGCTGGGTCAAGGATGTGATGGACATAGACCCGATTGTCA
>Ga0101944_10001435_pt1 | contig 49637 bp, 33 predicted proteins | sample DewCreD2012metaG_FD_75245 | JGI IMG/M metagenome (GOLD analysis project Ga0101944, IMG submission 75245) | Hot spring sediment bacterial and archeal communities from British Columbia, Canada, to study Microbial Dark Matter (Phase II) - Dewar... ... | reverse complement strand
GCGAACCCCTTGCCTGACTACGCTCCCCCGCCGCAGCGACGCCACCCCTGGCGCTCTGGCCCGGCCGTCCTCCCCTCAAAAAACTGAATCACACTCGTTGCCGCATACCCTGATCACGGAACCTCTACCGATGAGCTTCTGCGCAAAGCAGATACGGCGCTTTACCAGGCCAAAGCACAAGGCCGCAACCGGGTGGTTGTTGCGGCCTGAGGTGGGGCCAGCGATGTTACTGATTTATAATTTGAATCAACTCCGCTGCGGCTGACGCTTCTTCCATAACACCATTCCTACGATCAGAACTACCGGCAGGACTGCACCGGGGCATCCGCCCGACTTTGGCGCAGACCCTTGCGCTGGCTGCCGCGGCGTGGGCGTAATCGCCTGAGCGATCTGCTCTGGGGTGAGCGTGGCCTCATGTGCGTTGGGCGGGGTCTCTTGAGGCCCTGGCGTGGCCGTGGCAGCCGGCTGCGGCAGGTCCACCGGGCCGCCGCCTTCTTCCACCACCTCGTAAGCCTGGCCGTCCACCACCACGATCACCCGGCTGCCCAACGCCAGCGCTCCCGCCAGATCGGGCCGGGCCGCCAGCAGATCATAATACTCTTTCGATAAAAACCCAATCTTGCGCGTCTCGCCCGCGTTGGGGTCGTAGCTGGTATCCGTCCACACCCCCTCGTTCAGCAAGAAAGTGCGCGCCCCCACCACGCGGATGGCCGCCTGGGCGCTCTCGCCGCTCGATCCGCCGCCCACCGCCGGGGCCACATCCGCCGACTGCAAGGCCCCCTCCTGCGCGGCGCGGTTCACCGCCCCCTCGCCCGATGGGGCCGCGGGGCTGGTTTCTGCCGCTTTATACGCCTCTTCGACGATCTCCTGGCGCGTCTCAGCGCCAAACGGAGCCGGTTCCGTTACCAGGTAAGAAGTGTACTCGGTGACGATCCCGTAGCGGATGCTCAAGGCCACGATCTGGTCAATGGTCTCTTTATCTGGCCCGTTACGGCGCACCTGGTTCAGCAGATAGCCGATCTTACGGGTGGCCCACAGACGCGGCAGGAGAGCGGCGGCGCCGGGGTCGCCGCGGCTGTCACTGGTGAACGCCTGCTGCGCGAAGCGGAAGGTCTGCACTTCGCCGTTGATCTCACCCCGCAAGGTGATGTCCGTCCGGCCCCCCTCGCGGTAGCGCCCCACGATGACCACCTGACTGCCCGCGAACAGGTCTGGCAGCGGGTTGGGGTACACGTCGAAGGTGTTCAGCTCGCCGAAGTCCAGGCTCAGGTTGGTCAGCACCGGCGTGCTGATGCGTTCATAAAAAGCCGAGACGACCTCATCAATCGGCTCGCCGGGGCGCACATACGTGCTTAAGCCGTGATGTTCCTGCGCCAGCGTATCGAGCAGTACCGTATCCACATCATACCCTACCCCAAAGGCGAACAGCCGCAGGTTCGGGCGCGCCGCCTGGGCGAAATTCTTTAAAATTTCCTGCGTCTCCACCACCCCTACGGTTGGCAGGCCATCGGTCAGGAAAATCAGATAAGTAGGGCGCTCGGCGTCCATCACCGCCGCCGCTTCGAGCAGGGCCCGGTTAATGTCGGTACTGCCCACCGCCCCCAGGCGGTCCACCCAGGCCTGGGCTTCGGCGGCTTCTTCGGCAGGCCGCAGACCGTTGGCGTAGCTCTCGACCCCGGTGCTGAAAGCCTGCAAGTAGAAACGGTCCTGCGGGTTCAGGTGGCTGAGAATGTAGCGCAGCGCCTGTTGGGCCTGCTGGAACTTCTCGCCGTCCATGCTGCCGGAGCGATCTAATACCAGCAGTACATCTTTGGCGACCGGTTCCGGGTTGGCGGCGGGCCGGGGAGCCAGCAGTGCCAAAAAGAACCCGTCTTTATCCTCTGGGTCGCCGGGGTCGCGGTACGAAAAGAGGTGGAAGGCTTCGCTCTCGCCCAGCGAGTAGTATAGGGCAAAGTCGCTGTCGGGCAGTACATTGTGAGCCTCATAGCCCGCCACCACGTGGTTGTCAGAGCGTTTATCCACCGCCACGGAATGGCTGGGTGAATACACCGCCCGGATCGCCTGCCGCTCGCGGATTTCTACCTGGATGCTGACATCCTGGAGCGGCTGCATGGAGAATTTTTCGGTATTTAAAGGATAGATATAACGCACCAGCCCGTTTTCGGCCGTCAAAGCCTGGGTATACTTCAACTCAATACGCCGCTCGCCCTGCGGTGGGATCGGGAAAATACTGGCGCGTACAGCCCCCTGGCCGGCGTATTCCAGCAGGGCCGGGTCGCGCAGCGAACTGACGATCTCCTCATACGTGCGGCGGGCCTGCTGGGCATCCAGCACCTCGCCCTGCACCGGCTGGCCGTCTACCCACAAGGTGAACTCGTTCACCACCGCCTCACGCGGCAGTGGGAAGAGATACGTCCCCTCTACCGGCCACTCGTTAGGGTTAAAAAACACCTGATCCACATGCGTCACGGCCAGTTGGTTTTCAATCGTCACCGTCACGTGGTGATAGCGGATCACCAATTGGGCCATCGGGCGCGGTGGAACGGGCGGACAGTGGAACTCCCAGCAGGGCGGCGGCCCCGGCGGGATCACAATGCCATCGGCGCGGGCCAGCTGGACCATGCCAAACGCCAGGCTGAGCGCCGCCAGCACAATCCAAAACCATTTCCCCTTCATGTCTTCCTCCTTAAAAAGAAAAGGCGCATGGATCATTCCCCACGCCCCTAAGACGCTCTGCCGCTTGCGAAAGTTCCCCGACGATTTAGCCTTACTGCTCCGATTCACCTACCAACGCCGCATACAATTCCGCGATCTTCGCCCGCACCATCCCAACCCCGGCGCGCTCGGCCACACGCCGCACGTTGACCTCTGCCGCACGGCGCCGCAGTTCAGCATGCTCCAACCCAATCAAAATGGCCTCTGCCGCCGCCTGGGGCTTGTGCGGCTCCACCAGCAGGCCGTTCACCCCCGGCGTGATCCATTCGCGGATCGACTCAATGTCTCCTGCTACAGGCAAACACCCACACGCCATCGCCTCTAAGAGTGAGTTGGGCGTGCCGTCGTGCTGTGAAATCGAAACGCTCACCGCCGCTCGCCGGAACAGCCGCCACAGCGCCGCCTGCGGCAGATGCGGAAGCAGGTAGACCTTCCCTTGCAGGCGGCGGCGCTCCACCTCGCGCTCGGCTTCGGCCTGCCCCGCCATTGCCGGGCAAACAAAGACCACATCCGCGCGGCGCTCTAACACCAATGGGATGGCCGCAAAGAAGGTGTCGGTGCGCACCGAGCCGGTGCGCAGCCCGCGCGGGTTAATCACCAAAGGCGCGCCTGCCGGGACCTGGCGCAGCAGTTCCGCCTCCACTCCCGTTGGCTCCTGATCACAGGCCGCGCGTATCTCGGCCAGGTCCAGCCCGCCCCCGCCAGGGACGACCAGCGCCGGCTTCTCCTCCGCAAAGCCCCACATCCTCCCCAGGCGGATATCACGGGCGGCGTCGGTCAGCAGGGCATCAGCGCGGCGCAGGACATCGCGCGTCAACCGGCCCATCGCGGCGGAACCGGCGGCGTGCAGGGTCAGGTCATTGCCCCAAATCGAAACGGCCAGGGGTGTACCCGGCGGCGTATACGCGGCCAACATCCCCTCAAAGGGGATGCGCAGGGCGTGAACGAGATCGGGCTGAATGCGGCTGACCAACTGGTGGAAACGCGGGCCGTAATACCGCAGGGTCAGCGGCCCCAGCCGGTAGCGCCCGGCCAGGAAAACGCCCCGAAAGCGGGCCACCAGGCGGCGCACAGCTCCCTGCCGGCTCGTGGCTTGCCGCGCACCCCCTCCAGATGCCGGAGCCGCCAGCCCCGCGAAGGCCACCGGCAGGCACACATCGGCCTCTATCCCCGGCAGCGGCGCGCACGGGAAGGTAGAGATCAGCACCACGCGGTGACCCAGGGCAATCACGCCCTCGATCCAACGCCGCGTTGTCGGCGAGCGCCCATCAGCGACGATGACGACGAGCATACGCCACCGCCTCCGCAAAGACTGCTACCATGCGTTCCAGGTTCACCTCTTCGGCCACCACCCGGTACGATTCAGCCCCCATGCGCCGCAGGCGGGCCGGGTCGGTCAGGGCATCCTTCAGGCAGACTACCAGGGCCTGATCGTCATTCGGGGGCAGAAGCCAGCCGTTTTGCTCTCGCACCAGCGCAGATTGGGTTCCATCGGCCTCGGCCACGATCACCGGCAGGGCGGCGCTCATGGCCTGCTGTACGGCCAGCCCGCCCGTCCCCGGCAGAACGAACACATCTGCCGCGGCCAGCAGGCTTTCCAGAGCGGGACCGCGCCGGTCGCCGCAGAACTCGGCACGCGGGTAAACGGCGCGGGCCAGATTTTGCAGAGGCTCGCGCTCGGGGCCGTCGCCTACCACCCACAGGCGCGGCTGGATGGCTTCTGGCAGGGCGGCACAGGCACGCAGCAGAGCGTCAACGCGCTTGCGCGCTTGCAGCCGCCCCACGAAGATTACCCTGGCGCGCCCATCTGTAAACCCGGCAGGCCGCGGCGGGGGTGGGTTTTGGGGGCGGGGCGTCACCGCGTTGGGGGCGATAAACAGGCGCTCGCGCGGAAAACCCACCGCCGCATACTGCTCTGCGCCGGTTGCGCTGTAAGCGATGATGGCGTCAAACTGGCTCAAAAAACGCCGGCGCGGGACCTCGAACAACTTAGACAGCCCGCTCAACGGTCCCCGGCGCGGCGGCGCGCCCAACCCCCACCCGATCACTGCCCGCCCGCGCCGGCGCATCCAGCGAACAGCCGCGGCGGTGCTGGCATTGCGCGGGTTGGTGTCGGCAATTAGCACATCTGGCTGCCAGGTTTCCAGCCAGCGAGAGATACCCACCTGCCAGACCGTCAAAAAAGGCCCCCAACCCAGGTACAGGTTGTTGGCCTTCACGTGCTGCGCGACTGCCAGCCGTCCTTCCTGTCCGAGGGCCTCATCGGGCAGGGGATCGCCGCTGAAAACGCTCACCCCCCCGGCAGTGGCCTGGGCTAACAGGTCAAAAAAAGCCGCGCGGTAGGCCGGAAAGACGCGCTGTTGAAGTCCTAACCGGCAGGAAATGAGGCCCTTCATAACACTACCCGCACCTGCGAACCGCGCGCGCCTTTCTCTACCTCAATGCGTGCCGGAAAGGCCTCTTTTAGCTCTTCCATATGGGTGATCACCAAAATTTTAGCGAACTCTGGGCGCACCTGGTTGATGGCCTCGATCAAGCGCTGGCGGCCCTGGGCATCCTGACTGCCGAAGCCCTCGTCAATCACCAGGCACTGCAACCTGGCCCCGGCACGTTGAGCCAGCACCCGCGAGAGCGCCAGCCGGATGGCAAAATTCACCCGAAAAGCCTCGCCGCCAGAGAAGAGCTCATACTCGCGCATCCCCGCCGCATCGCTGATGAGGATATCCAGGGTTTCGCGCCGGTCTTCGCGTGAATGGTCTTTATACGGCTTCTGGGTCTCAAACCGCACAGACATGTTACCCCCGCTCAGGCGGTCTAAGATTTCGTTAGCCTGGGCTTCGATCTCTGGCAGTGCCTGCTCGATTAACAGGGCCGGCACGCCGTCTTTACTGAAGGCGCGTTCCAGAGTCTTGTAGCGCGCCACTTGGATACTCAATTCTTCGCGCCGCGCCAGCAGTTTGGCCTTACGCTCACGCTGAGAGTCCAGCACGGCCACCGACTGGCGCACCATGCCCATTTCCATGCCCAGGCGGTTGCTTTCGGCCTGAAGTTCCATCATTTCCCGTTCGGCGTGGTGAATATCGGGCAGTTGGGCGGCTTCACTCTCGTATTTTTCCAGGGCCGCCCGGTAGGCCTCTTCCTGCCCGGCCAGGCTGGCGGCTTCAGCGGTCAGTTGGCTTTCGAGTTCGGCCACCTGCCGCTCCAGCGGGGCCAGCGAAGCGCGCGCCTTTTCCAGCGCCCGCATGGCTTCCTCCACGGGGCGCGCCTCGGCCTCAGCCCGGCGCACGGCATCATGGGCGGCGGCGTCATATCCCAACGCCCGCGCTTCTTCGTCAATCGCCGCCAACACCGCGCGCGCCGCGTGGGCGTAATCGTCCTCCGTTAAAATTCGCCCGACCTCGGCCAGGCGCCCCGCGCCGTGATCTTTCTCTCCAGAGCGCCAGCCGGCAATGACCATTTCCAGGCGCACCAGTTCGCTTTCCAGACGGGAATGATCACGCATGGCCGCCCGCAGTTCAGCCTCGCAGCGGGCCAGTCCGGCAATGCGCGCCTGGATTTCTCTCATCTGCGCTTCACTCTGCGCCGCGGCCTCCTGGTTGGCGCGGTAGCGGTCGCCCATCTCTTTGCCTTCCGCTTGAAGGGCATCAATAAGGGCCACCCGCTCCCCTGGGCTGAGCGGCTGCCCGCACAGGGGGCAGGTGGCCCCCTCCACCTGGGTCAGCCGCCGGATGCGCTCCGCCAGGGCATTCATCGCCTCTTTTAAAGAGGCATTTTCGGCGCGCATATCGGCTACGTTCTGCTGGATGGCCTGCAGTTCTTCCTCCAGCGCGCGCCGGCCCATCAACTGCTCTTCCAGCTTTTCGATCTGTTCGGCTAACGCCTGCACCTGAACGCGCAGGTCGGGCAGCCGGGCTTCCTCCTGCAAGATCTGCATCTCCTGTTCATACAGGCTGCGGTATTCTTGCTGTAAGCGCGACTCTTCGCGGGCGATCTCACGCAGAGGTTCACTGCGGCGCGCTTCGATCTCGCGGAAGTTTTGGGCGATCTCCTCCCAGCGTGACAGGCTTGCACGCAGTTCTTGCAAACGCTGGTAGGCCGCCGTTACCTCTCCTTCGCGCGCCAGCGTCTCCTGTAACAACTCCTGCTCGGCCTTCAACCCGCCCAACTGGGCGCTCAGGCGGTTGAAGCGCGACCGGGCTTCATTCACGCCCCTTTCCAACACATCCACCAACCGCTTCTGCTCTTGCAGTGAGGCCGCCAGCCGCTGTAAATTCGCCAGCGCCGCTTCTTTGGCCCGGCACAACTCCTGCACATGCTTCAGGTTGGCCTCGACTTCTTCCAAACGCTTGCGCCGGGCGGCTTCTTGCCCCAGTTCGTTGTCAATCTCCGCCAGTTGGGCGTCCAGCGTTCTCACATCTATTTCTAAGGCTTTGCGGCGCTCGGAGGCGTCTTCGCGGTATTTCTCCCACACCTCCAGCCCCAAAATGCTCGACAGCACCTTCTTGCGGTCTCCGGGGCGCTGTTGGGTAAACTGGTCGGCCTTGCCCTGTAAGAAGAACGAAGCATTGATGAAGGTGTCATAATCCAGCCGCAAGATGGATTGGATGCGGTTTTCCGTCTCGCGCATGGTTTTTTCGGTCAGCGGCCGCCAGACCCCACCCGGGTCACAGACAAACAACTCCAACAGGGTGGTTTTGTCGCGCGGCTTCGAGCGCTGCACGCGGTAGAGGTTGTTCTCGTACTGGAACTCAAAGATGACTTCGGCGGCCTTCGCATGGCTGTTAATGAGGGCATCGTCACGCCGCCGGGCCTGCCCAAACAACGCCCAGGTAATCGCATCGAGCAGTGAGGATTTACCTGCCCCGTTATAACCGGAGATACAGGCCAGGTCGAAGCCGGTAAAATCCAACTCGACCGGGTCGAGATACGAAAGAAAACCAGAAAGCCGCAGTCGGATGGGTATCATAGCGGGATTATTGTATCACACCTGTGAATCGCGGCTCTTGCGGCTCACCAGCACCTTATCCACCCGCAGGCCGTCCATATCCACGACCTCGAACTTGAGGTCATTCCACTCGAACTGCCTTCCCGTGCTGGGGATCTCGCCTAATTGGGCCAGCACGAACCCGGCTACCGTCTGGAACCCGGCGCGGTCCTCTTCTGGCAGGTCAGGCAAATCCAGCAGGTCTTTGAACTCCTCGATGTTCATGCCCCCATCAATCAACCACGAACCATCTTCGCGTTCCAGGGCGCGCGGCTCAAACGGCTGGCCGGCTTCGGGGATGGCCCCTACAATGGCTTCCAGCACGTCAAAGAGCGTTACCATGCCCTGCACCCCGCCCCATTCGTCAATGACCAGAGCCAGGTTGCCGCTGGCCGAGCGCAAGACCTCTAACACCTTGAAAGCCGGGGTACTTTCTGGCAAAAACAGGGCCGGCTGTGACAATTCCGTCAGATTCATCGGCTGGTCTGGGCGGATCTCCCCCTGCACCACTTTTGCCAGCAGCGTCTTGGTGTTGACAATCCCTATCACATCATCCAAACTGCCGCTGGCAAGCGGCATATACACGCGCGGGCTTTCGATAGCGCGGCGCAGGTTTTCCTCAAAGGGTTCTTCCAGATCGAGCCAGTCAATCTCCATGCGCGGCGTCATCAGCGAATCAACCCGGCGGTCGCCCAGGCGGAACACCGACTCGACGATTTCCGTCTCAGTTTCTTCAAACACGCCCACCTGCTCACCCTGCTGGAGCATGGAGCGCACTTCTTCTTCCGTCACCGGGGGTTCGTTGGATTTGCGGATACCCAGCACCCGCACCACAAAATCGGTGGATAAGCTCAACAGATGCACCACCGGCCCGGCCAGGCGCTCTAGAAAATACATGGTGGGGGCCATGAACACGGCAATATTTTCTGCCGCCGTCAGCGCCAGGCGCTTGGGGGCCAGCTCGCCCAGCACCAGCGAAAGGTAGGTGATCAGCAGGACGATGAAGCCCAGGGCAATGGTATCGGCATAACCGGCCAGCGCCGGGACCATACGGCGTAAGAACGCGGCCACCCCATCGCTCAAGCGCGCCCCGGCCACCGCGCTTGAAAGCGTGCCGATCAGGGTAATACCAATTTGGACGGTCGAAAGGAAACGGTCGGGAGCTTCTGCCAGCTTCAGGGCCGTTTGAGCGCCGCGGTCGCCATCCTCAGCCCGCTGCTGCAAGCGCACTTTGCGGGCTGTCATCACCGCCAGCTCAGTCATCGAAAATACGCCGTTGGCGAGGATTAAGAGCAAGATCACCAAAAACTCAAACCAAAAGGGCAGCATAATTGTTTACGGAGTGTCTTTTATCCCCGAAACGGAGCGAATCACCTCGCGGGCCAGGTTTTGCAGTTCGCGGGCGTCTTCCTCACTAGAGTTCATCGCGCGCCAGTACACATCTAACAGATCCAGCGGGGTCAGGCTGGCGAGAGCCTGGTTGCCGGGCAGTCGCAGGCGGGCATCGCGCTGCGGGCGGCGCACCAGGTGGAACTCGAACGCCCCCTCGGCATAGCGCCGCAGGGCCTGCTCGTTCAGCAGGGAATCGTACTCCGCCGGGTACTCGATCACCAGCCGCACGATGGCGTCCGCCAGTTCTTCCTGGGGCGGCAGGGCGGCCATCAGGCGCTCAGGGATGTTTTCTATCGAATCCAGGTGAATGAAACGGTCAATAAAGCGCCGCCCTTCCAGCCGTCGCCATTCCACGCGCGTCTCCTGGCCCGGCGCGAGGTGAGCAATGACGTAAAACTTATCATCCTGGGCCTCGCCAAAATCTACCCGCTCAATTGAGCCGGGGTAAACCACCGGCGGCTGCTGTCCTTCGTTCACGTCCTGCGGTTTATGGATATGCCCTAACGCCACGTAACTAAACCGCGGGTCGCGCACCAGCGACCCCGGCAGTACCAGGTCACTGCCGAGCATCACGGCGCGCTCGCCGCCATATTTGGCCCCCTGCACCGAGGCGTGCGCCGCCAGCACTACCGGCAGGCGCGGATCAACCTTTTTTTCCAGCCACTCGCTCACCAGTTCTGCCAGGCGGCTTTCTAGCTCGGCGTAAACCTGCCCTGGGTCTGTGCCTGAAAGCGCCAGAGAGGCCATCAGGCTGGAACGCGAAACCCACGGCAGAGCCAGCACTTGCAGAGGCAGGCCTTCCAGGTCGTCTGGGCCCAGCAACATAGGGCGCGAGGCCACTTTCACATGGGCGATGGGCAGGGTTTCAAATTCCTGCATGGCGTGGGCGCGTCCTAACGCGGGCGACAAATCGTGATTACCGACCACCAGCAGGGTGCGAATCCCCGCCTTCGAGAGCCGCGCGATGCGCCGCCCCCATTCGCGCTGAAACGTAGGGACCGGGGTGCGGTCTTTGTAAGCATCCCCGGCAAACAATACCAGGTCCACGCGCTCATCAATGGCGGCATCCACGATGGTATCAAGCGACTTAAGAAAATCCTGCACCCGCACGGGCAGGCCAGACTGCGGGTCGTGGCGTCCATGGGTGGCAATGTCAATATGCGCGTCGGCAAAATGAAGGATTCTCAGCACAGGCAACCTCTATGGATTGACGCCCAGGTTTTTTAAGGCTTCTTCGGCAGGCGTAAAGCCGGGGTGATATTCCAGGCTCTTGCGCAGGTCGGCAATAGCCCCCTCACGGTCGCCCAGGGCTTCTTTAGCCCGCGCCCGCCAGTAAAAATTTTCCTCCAAAAATGGGTCACTGGCCGCTTTGATGGTGGTATCGGCCAGCGCCAGCACATCTTCGTAGCGCCCGCTGTAATAATAGGCAAAGTAAGGGCCGGTCTGATACCAGGTGGTGCGCCAGGGACGCTGTTCGGCGGGCAGTTCGGCGTAGATTGCAAAGGCCTGGTCATACGACTGGGCCGCGCCGGTGTAATCGCGCAATTGCACCTGGCTGGAACCTCGGTTGTACCACGCGAAGAATAAATCCTGCCCCTCGGTGGTGTATACTTCCTGCGAGGCGATCTCATAGGCCAGCCGGTTAGCGGTTTCTTCGTCGGCATAGCTGCCCAGCGTCCGCAGTACGTCTGCTTCCTGTTCGGGCGGGTAGACCACCACAAAGGCATAATTAAACGACCGCCAGCCGCGAATTAAATCTTCATAACTGACCCGGAACCGGTCGCCGTTCTCTTCAAAAGCGTCTTTCACCTGATAGATGGCGGTGGCGTCGTCGTAGCCATACACCACCTGGTAGTGGCCCATCCACGAAACCTTACCCGACAGGTCGCGCAGGTATACCCCGCGCTCTACCATCACAGGGAACCCGGCGCTAATCAAGGCTTTTAACAACTCATGGGTTCCGCCAAAACGCGCCAGGGCGCGGTAATCGGTCTGCTGGTTGGCGTAATCCACCAGTTCATAGGGCATGACGTTCTTGTCGCGCAAAAACGGCTTAACCGCTTTAGAGAGTTCTTCGCGCGTGCCCTGCCACCCCCAGAACTTGAGCATCATCGCCATGGTTGCGGGGGCGCACTCGTTCTGGCCGAAGTGCTGGTCTACATAAGGCACATTTTCAATCTGCCCGGTAGATGGCAGCGGCGTAGAGGTCGGCGTGGGCGGCGCGGTGGTGGGGGTCGGCTCGTCGGGTTTCAGCGTGGACGTCGCCGTGGGAGCAGGCGTTGCCGTAATCTGCTCCCCTGCCACCCTCTCCGTAGAAAGCGCCGTCATCGTCGCCTGCACAATGGCGTCTACGCGCCCCTGCTGGCCGGGCGTAAAGACTTCCGCCTCGGGCGGGCGCAGCAGGTAAAAGAGCCGGATGCGCGCCTGGTCCAGCCGGGGCCATAACCTCGCAAACACCGGCGGCAGCGCGCAGACCAGAACCAACGCTGCTGCTAACCCAACCGCGATCCATATCCAGTTTTTTCGGTACTTCATACAGAGCGATTATATCGTATTATTCCCCAAAACTTCCCTATAATTATTCTCAACGAACAGCTTACCTGGAGTGCTATGTCCCTCTCCGATTCATTTCCCCCAGACTGCCTGGTCTGCCGCAAGCAGCACGGCCTGTCCCCGCCCCCCGGCGGGCCGGTCTACGAAGATGAGCTTGTGTTTGCCAGCCATTCGTTTATCCCCCAGGATGAAGAGAGTGTCTACCTGGGCCTCTTGTTTTTAGAGCCACGCCGCCACATCACCGGGCTGGAAGAGATGACCCCTGAAGAGAGCCGCCAGATCGGCGTCATGATTGCGCGCCTCAGCCGGGCGCTCAAGGCCGCGACCGGCGCGGAACATATCTACCTGTTCGTGCTGGGGCATCACGTGGAACACCTGCACTTCTGGCTTCTGCCGCGCTACCCCGGCACGCCCCGCGAATATTGGGGCCTGCGCGTTGTTGAATGGCCTGACGCCCCATACGGCGGCCCGGTGGAAATCTGGGCGCTGTGCGACCGCCTGCGCAACGCGCTCAACCGCGAACCTTAACTGATGGATCAACCTTGAACCTCTCCTCTTCACCCTCCTCCACGGCGGCTTCTACGACCTTCGCGGCCTTCCGCCACCGCAACTATCGCCTGTGGTTTTTTGGGCAACTTATCTCTCTGGTGGGAACCTGGATGCAGGGAACTGCCCAGGGCTACCTGATTTATTCGCTGACCGGCTCCTCGGCCTATCTGGGGTACGTGGGGTTTGTCTCTGGCCTGCCGAACTTCCTGTTTATGCTCTTTGGGGGCCTAGTCGCGGACCGCTTTTCGCGCCGTACCCTGATGATTATCACCCAGGCGGCGCTGATGCTGCTGGCTTTCTTCCTGGCGGCCCTGGTTTTCCTCGGTATCGTCCAGCCCTGGCACATTCTGGTGCTGTCTTTCCTGGCCGGGGTGGTCTCGGCTTTCGATACGCCGGCCCGCCAGTCGTTTGTGATCGAACTGGTTGGCCGCGAGGATATGACCAACGCCATCGCCTTTAACGCCACCATGTTCAACGCGGGGGCGATCCTCGGCCCGGCCATCGGCGGCCTGATCTACGCCCTCACCGGGCCGGGATGGTGCTTCACCCTCAACGGCATTTCGTTTATTGCCATCATCGCGGCCCTGGCGATGATGAGCATCCGGCCCATTGAGGCCCCGCCCCGGCACCATTCGGCCCTCAAATCGATTGCGGAAGGGTTTCGCTACGTGCGCGGCAACCGCATGGTGCTGACCCTCACCTTCAGCGTGCTGATCTACGCGGTCTTTGCCTTTGGGCTGTTCAACCTCATGCCCGCCTGGGCGGTGGAGATCTTGGGCGGCGACGTGACCACCAACGGCCTGCTGCTTTCGGCGCGCGGGCTGGGCGCCGTGATCGGCGGCCTGACCATCGCCATGTTCGCCAACCGCAGCTTTCGGGGCACGCGCGGCCTGCGCGGCAAGATGTGGGCCATCTCCAGCCTGCTCTTGCCGGTGTTTATGGCGCTGTTCGCCATCGCCCGCTGGCTGCCCATCTCGCTGTTCCTGCTGGGGACTATCGGCCTGACGAGCATCACTATTATGAATAACAGCAACGCCATGGTACAGTCGCTCGTGCCAGATGCGCTGCGCGGGCGGGTGATGGCGTTGTATTCGATGACCTTTATGGCTGGGGGGCCGTTTGGGGCGCTCTTAATCGGCCTGCTGGCCGAGCGCGCCAGCGAACCAACGGCGGCCCTCGTCTGCGCGGCGGCCCTGGCCGTCTATGCCATCTTGATCTGGGCCGCCCGCCCCGAGGTGCGCCGCATGGCCTGACCTGATGGTGTTTCTAAATTCTGTATCAACTGCGTCCCGCAGTTAATACAGAATTTAGTAAACAGTCCTAAACAAGACAAGAGGGTCTGTGTACAGGCCCTCTTGCGTTGTTTAATCTTTACTCTTCGTGGAATTCGCCTTCCACCACTTCGCCTTCACCGCCGCGCTCGCGTTCTGGCCGGCTGGCTTTGCCGTTCGTGGAACCCACGCCCGATTGAGCGCCCTGGTGCACAGCCGCGCCCATCTGGTTGACGGCCTGCTGTAACTGTTCCGTCTGCCGCTGGATGCGGTTGATGTCATCCGAGTTAATCGCTTCGCGCAGGGTGTTGATCTGGCTCTCTACGTTGGCGCGCACATCACCCGGAACCTGCATCCCCAGTTCATTCATCAGCTTCTGCGCCTGGTAAATGGCGGCGTCGGCGGCGTTGCGGGCCTCCGCCAGTTCGCGGCGGCGCCGGTCAGCGGCTTCATTCTTCCTGGCCTCTTCCACCATCCGCTCGATATCAGCTTTGGTGAGGTTGGTCGAAGCCGTGATCGTCACGCGCTGTTCGCGCCCGGTGGCTTTATCGCGCGCTGAGACGTTGAGAATACCGTTGGCGTCAATGTCGAAGGTCACTTCCACCTGCGGCACGCCGCGCGGCGCGGGAGCGATCCCTTCCAGCCGGAAGCGGCCCAGGCTCATGTTATCGCTCGCCATAGGGCGCTCGCCCTGCAAGATGTGGATATCCACCGCCGTCTGGTTGTCTTCCGCCGTGGAGAAGATCTCCGACTTGCGGATCGGAATGGTGCTGTTGCGCGGGATCAGGACGGTCATCACGCCGCCCAACGTCTCCACGCCCAGCGAGAGCGGGGTCACATCCAACAGCAGCACGTCCTTCACTTCGCCGGCCAACACGCCCGCCTGAATGGCCGCGCCAATCGCCACCACTTCGTCGGGGTTGACGCTCTTGTTCGGTTCTTTGCCGGTCGCCTTGCGCACGAACTCTTGCACCATGGGCATGCGCGTCGCGCCGCCCACCAGGACGATTTCGTCTATGTCTTTAGCGCTCAGGTTGGCGTCTTTCAGCGCCGCCTCAAACGGGCCGCGCAGCCGTTCCACCAGATGCTGAGACATCTGCTCGAATTTAGAGCGCGTCAGCCGCAGTTGCAGGTGCTTGGGACCGTTCACGTCCGCTGTGATGTAAGGCAGGTTGATCTCCGTCTCCATCATCGAAGACAGCTCGATCTTGGCGCGCTCGGCGGCTTCGCGCAGGCGCTGCAAGGCCTGGCGATCCTGGCGCAGGTCAATGCCCTGCTCTTTCTTAAACTCATCGGCGGCCCAGTTCAAGATCACCTGATCCCAGTCGTCGCCGCCCAGGTGCGTATCGCCCGAAGTCGCCAGTACTTCGACGACGTTGTCGCCCACTTCCAGAATCGACACGTCAAACGTGCCGCCGCCCAGGTCAAACACCAAAATACGCTCGTTGGTCTTTTTATCCAGGCCGTAGGCCAGAGCTGAAGCCGTCGGCTCGTTGATGATGCGCAGAACTTCCAGCCCGGCAATTTTGCCGGCGTCTTTGGTGGCCTGGCGCTGGCTGTCGTTGAAGTACGCCGGGACGGTGATCACCGCCTGCGTCACCGGCTCGCCCAGGTAAGCCTCGGCATCGGCCTTGAGCTTGCTCAGGATCATGGCCGAAATTTCCTGGGGCGTATATTCGCGCCCCGTGGCCGGGATTTTCACCCGCGCGTCGCCGGCCTGGCCTTTGACCACCTGATACGAGACCATCTTCTGTTCCTGCAAGGTCTCCTCGTAGCGGCGACCCATAAAGCGCTTAATCGAATAGACGGTGTTATTGGGGTTGATCACCGCCTGGCGTTTGGCGGGCAGGCCCACCAGACGTTCGCCGTTCTTCGTAAACGCTACCACCGAGGGCGTCAGCCGCGACCCTTCCGCGTTGGTGATGACCACCGGCTCGCCGCCTTCCATCACTGCCACCACGCTGTTGGTGGTCCCGAGGTCGATACCGATAATCTTTGCCATAATTCACTCTCCTAAAAAGACAAGAGTCTTCTTTAATCCCAGGTGTTGAATTTCAACACAAACTCCGCCCGGCCCAAAGAATCTGGGGTGATTTTCGGTCCGGCGGCCCCATTTCTGGCTATAGAATAGCATCCAAATAAAAGATCAATATTAACAAAATGTCGAAATTGTATAAAAACAGGAACCTTAGATTTCGTCAACAGCATCACCATTCAGTAAACGACTCGCTATAATTAAGCCAGAGAGGTTTATCTATGGATGCGAAGAAGGTGGTCCTACGGTTCTGGTTCGCGCTGCTGATACTGGCGGCGATGCTGCTCGCGCCGCGCCCGGCAGGTGCGCAAGACGACCGCCCTGTGGTCGTGACCCTGCGCTTTGAAGATGCCCTCAACCCGGTCTGGCAGGAATACCTCAAGCGCGCCACTCAGGTTGCCCACCAGAACGGCGCGACCGCCATTATCCTACAGCTAGATACCCCTGGCGGCAGTATTGACCTGATGAACCGGCTGGTCGAACAAATCCGCACCAGCGACATCCCCATTATCGTCTACGTCTCGCCGCGCGGCGCGATGGCCGCCTCTGCCGGAACCATCCTCACCCTGGCCGGTCACGCCGCGGCCATGGCCCCTGAGACGACCATTGGCGCGGCCAGCCCGGTTGGGTCACAGGGCGAGGACATCGGCGAAACGATGGAAAGCAAGGTAAAAGAAGTTCTTAAAGCCACGGTGCGCACCCTGGCCGCCGGACGGAGCCAGCCCGCCCGTGACCTGGCCCAAGAGATGATCCAGGATGCCCGCGCCGTTTCGGTGGATGAAGCCCTGGAGGCCGGGCTGATTGATTTCAAAGCTTCCAGCCTCACCGACCTGCTCAACCAGCTCGACGGCACTCAGGTGCAGGTGCAGGATGAGACGATCACCCTGCGCACCGCCCAGGCCAGCGTCATCGAAGTTCCCATGACCTTCATGGAAGAACTTCTGACCATCCTTGCCAACGCCAACCTCGTTTTCCTGCTCATGGCGGTGGGCGTGCAGGCCATCCTCATCGAACTATCCTCGCCGGGCGGCTGGGTGGCCGGGTTTATCGGGGTGATCTGCCTGCTGCTGGCGGCCTACGGCCTGGGCGTGCTGCCGGTGAACTGGTTTGGCATCCTCTTTATCGTCATGGCTTTTATCCTGTTTATCATGGATATTAAGGCCCCCACGCACGGGGCGCTGACCGCCGCGGGAGCGGGTTCGTTCATCGTCGGGGCGCTGGTGCTGTTCAACTCGCCCAACGTGCCGGCCTTCCAGCGCGTCTCGGTGCCGCTGGTGGTAGGGACGGGCCTGACGCTGGGCCTGGCCTTCTTTGCTCTGGTGGTTTATGGGCTGCGCGCCCAGCGGGCCCCGGCGCGCATGGGGCAGCAGTCACTCATCGGGCAAATCGGCGTGGTGAACACCCCCCTCAACCCCATCGGAACCGTGCAAATCGGCAGTGAACTGTGGAGCGCCATCCTGGTTGACGGCGGCCCGGCCCTGCCGCGCGGCGCGGCGGTACAGGTGGTTGGGTTTGAAAACCTGCAAGTCCGCGTCAAGCGCCTTCCCAAAGAAACCCCTACGGAGACCCATGAATAACCACACCTCTCTTGCTGCCGTCACCCGGGCCGACCGGGCCATCACCGACGAGGGTTGGATCCGAGATATGCTCTGCCGCGCGCCCCTCGGCGTGCTGGCGACCGCCGTCCCCACTGATGACCCGGCGGCCCCCCAACCGTTTATCAGCACGCTGTCTTTCGTTTACGATTCCAGCCGCCACGCCATTTACTTCCACACGGCCCGCCGGGGCCGCGTGTGGGAAAACGCCCACGCCAACCCACGCGCCTGCTTTACAGTCAGCGAGATGGGCCGCCTGCTGCCCGCTAAAACCGCTCTCAACTTTGGCGTAGAATATGCCAGCGTGGTGATCTTTGGCGGCCTCGTCCTGGTGGATGAACCCGTCGAAGCCGAATACGGCCTCCAACTGCTGATGGACAAATACTTCCCTTATCACCGCCCTGGGCGCGACTACCGCCCCATCACCCCAGAAGAGCGCGCCGTTACCGCCGTGTTCCGCCTGGATATTGCCGAATGGTCGGGCAAGCAAAAGAAAGCCCCGGCAGACTTCCCCGGCGCGTTCTTTTGGCCCCCCCAACCCTGACCCATGTACACTCGCCGCGCGCTCTGCAAAAAAATCGCCTTTCTTTGCGGCGGCCTGCTGGCCGCCTGCGTCCCTACACCCCCGGTTCCTCCGGTTACGCCGACGCCCGCGCCGGCCACCCCGGCCGGCCAGCCCACTCCGCCCCGCGTAGACCCGCAAATCCTCTTAACCGGCCTGGATTTCCCCGAAGGCCCTGCGTTCGACCCGCAAGGCCGGTTGTGGTGCACCGAACTGCTCGGCGGCAACCTCGTCCGTTACGAGAATGGCCGTGCTTACCGCTACCCCATCGGCGGGGAGAGCGGCGGGCGCGGTAACGGGCTGGCCTTCGACCACCAGGGCCGCGCCTGGGTGACGGATTCGGGCCGCAACGTGATTCAACGCTTTGATCCCAACGCTGAGAAGTGGGAAGTGATCCTCGCCTCCATTGACGGCGCGCCTTTGCAATCTCCCAATGATTTGTGCTTCGATGCCCAGGGCAACCTGCTGTTCACCTGTCCGAATTTTGCCAGCACGGAACCCACCGGCTACGTGGTCTGCCTGCGGCCCGATGGCTCGGCCCGCAAAATTGCAGAGGGGTTTTACCGCCCTAACGGCCTCGATCTCGTCGAAGGCGGCGCATCGCTGGTTGTGGCCGACACTTACCGCAAAACCCTCTTCAAAGGCGCATGGGACGCCTCCGCCCTGGTCTGGCAAGACCCACAGCCCTGGGCTGAGGTGGGCGGCGCAGAAGGCCCCGACGGCATGGCCCCCGGCGCAGATGGTTTTCTCTACCAGGCCATCTATGGAGACGGGGTCATCCGCGTCATTAACCCACGCGGCAAGGTACAGCGTGAGATCCGCGTTCCTGGCGCCAACCCCACCAACGTTGCCATTGACCCGTCTGGCAAACTAGGCATTGTCGTCACCGAAACGGAAAAAGGCCAACTGATCAGCTTTCCTGCTGAAGCCCCCGGCTCAGCGATCTTCGACGGCGGCGGCGCCTGGAAGTAAGTTCCGCTTGTAGGAGGGGCGTAGAAGTGATTCTGGGAAGCCCTGCCAACCCCTGTACATCTTGTTGACATTTCATCCAATTATGATAAATTAGACTTGATCCGTGTTTTAAACCCGTGTGTTATTTGTGCGGTTAAAAGGACAGTCTCAAATCCATGGGGGGTTTTTCTCGCCGCGCATCCGACCTCGGGACATTCTACCCTTTCCACCCGGAAGGAGTTTCCACCATGTACCGCCGCTTGTTATACCTCTTGCTTGTGTTCGTCTTTGTCTCGACAGCGTGTTCGCTGTTCGGACCTGAACCCACGCCCACACCTCCACCCGCTGAACCCACCAAAGCTCAGGCAGTTGAAGCCACTGCCACACAAGCACCGGAAAAACCCGCCGAGCCGACGGCTACCCCACAGCCAGAAACGCCCGCTGGCCTGGTGACGTCTCTAGATGAAGTGAAGAGCGCGACCATCCAAATTGTGGCGCAGGGCACTTTTGTAGCCCCTGACTTCAGCGTGTACTATAACGCTGCCGGTTCTGGTTCCGGCTTCATCATTGATCCTTCGGGCCTGGCGATCACCAACAATCACGTTGTCACCGGCGCGGCACTGCTCAAGGTTTACGTGGGCGGTGATACTTCTCCCCGCAATGCCAAAGTCTTGGGGGTCTCAGAATGTTCAGACCTGGCCGTCATTGACATTGACGGCGACGGCTACAATTACCTGGCGTGGGGCGAGCAGGAATTGAAAGTCGGGATGGACGTTTATGCGGCAGGCTTTCCGCTGGGCGATCCTGAATTTACCCTCACCCGCGGCATCATCTCAAAGGCCAAAGCCACCCCCTACATGTCTGTGACCTCGGTTGATAACGTGATCGAACACGACGCCACCATCAAACCCGGCAACTCTGGCGGCCCACTTGTTACCCCCGATGGCAAGCTGGTGGGCATTAACTATGCCGGCTCAGAGGGCGGCCCGTACTACGCCATTACCCGCGCTGAAGCCGACAAAGTCCTCGATGACCTGATGAGCGGCAAAGACGTTGCTTCCATTGGGATCAACGGCGAAGCCGTGCGCAGTGAGGATGGGAGTCTGAGCGGCATCTGGGTCTATTCGGTCAAATCCGGCTCGCCGGCGGACAAGACGGGCATCACCGGCGGCGACATCATCACCAGCCTGGAAAACATCATCCTGGCGACCGATGGAACCATGAACGACTACTGCGACATCCTGCGTTCGCACGAGCCAACCGACACGCTTAACGTCACCGTTCTGCGCTATGTCGACCAGACGATCCTCACCGGGCAGATCAACGGGCGTGAATTAGCTGTCACCTACTCATTTGCGCAGGATCTACAAAATGACGTTGACACCGGCCAGTCGGGCGGCGGCGCTTATACCGAGTACGTGACGCTGACCGATGCTACCGGCGCGATTCAGGTGGAGGTTCCAGCAGAATGGTCCGATACCGATGGCTCGAAGTGGGAAACCACCTGGGGCAACATCAACATCACCGCTCCTTCGATCAGCGCCTCTACGGACCTGAACAGCTACTTCAATGGGTGGGATACTTCTGGCGTGTTCTTCGCCGCCTCTTCTGACCTGGGGCGCACCGGCGGTTACGTGGAGCTGTTAGACGGAACGCGCGATTGGTACACCGGCGACTGCCAGGCCGATGGCGCCGCCAGAATTACGAGGATGAGCTGTATGAAGGCCGCTACCAGTTGTGGAAGAACTGCGGTCCCAACGACACCTACACCCTGGTGCTGTCGGCCCGCCCCAAGGAGAATAAAACGGCTTTCCTGATCCTGGTAGAAATCAAGATCACCACCGATGCCGATCTCGAAGCTCTCGACCACATTATGCAGTCCTTTGTGGTAGTAGGCGACGTTTAGTCTGCGCGGACGTAAAAGACCTGTGATAGCGCGCCGGACGGCTGAAACAGCCGTCCGGCGTTTTTGTCTGCACATTGACGTTACGTCTGGGGAATACCGGCCTCGACCCTGGGGAAAAGCGGAGCGCCCGTCTGCACCCGGCTGCCGGGAGGAAGCGCGCCCCAGCGCAGATCCCCTTGCAGCGAGGCTTGCGGCTGCCACCCCAGGCGGCGGAAGAGCTCGGCGCTGCGTTCGGGCATCACCGGCGCAAGCAGCACCCCGGCCAGTCTGAGGGCCTCGGCGGCGAAATAAAGCGAGGTTGCCACACGCTCCATCTCGCCAGCTTTGGCCGCTTTCCATGGGGCGGCACGCTCCAGGTAGCCGTTGGTGGTCGTCAGAAAATCCATCACCTTTTCCACGGCCTGGTTCACAGCAAAGGCTTCTACCTGCTCTAAAACCTTCTGCGGCAGGGCTTCGGCCTGCTCGCGCAGTGCCTGTTCCTCCGCACCGCTGACGGCAGGCTGAGGCAAGAAGCCATCGTAGTAGCGCGCCGTCATGTGCGCCACACGGTGCAGCAGGTTGCCCAGGTTGTTCGCCAGGTCTGCCGTATAGCGCGCGGCCAGCCGGGCTTCGTCAAAATCGGCGTCCTGACCAGGAGTCATTTCGCGCAGGAGAAAATAGCGAAAAGCATCTACGCCATAGATTCCTGTTAAATCCAGCGGTTTAACGGCATTACCCAACGATTTGCCCATTTTGCGCCCGTCAATCACCCACCAGCCGTGCGCGAAGATCGTTTTAGGCAGCGGCGCGCCCATGGCCTTTAACATGGTCAGCCAGTAAACCGAATGGGTGGTCAAAATATCCTTGCCGATCAGGTGAACGGCGTGCGGCCACCAAAAGGCAAACCGCGGCGGGTCCTGCCGGTAGCCGGCGGCGGTCACGTAATTGAGCAAAGCATCGAACCACACGTAGGTTACATACTCCGGCGCAAACGGCAGGCGGATGCCCCAATTGAGACGGCTGGCAGGCCGCGAGATGCACAGATCGCCCAGCGGACGGCGCAGAAAGCCCAATATTTCACTGCGGCGGCGCGGCGGCTGGATCAGATCGGGGTGGGCGTGCAGGTATTCCACCAGCCAATCCTGATACTGGCTCATGCGGAAGAAATAATTGGCCTCGACAATCTGCTCCACCGGGCGGCCGCAGTCTGGACAGCACCCATCGCGCAGGTCTTTCTCCGTCCAGAAACGCTCATCCGGCACACAGTACCAGCCCTCGTACTCGCCGCGGTAGATCTCGCCGCGCTCCCACAAATCTTGAAGGACCGCCTGCACCACTTGAGTATGGCGCGGCTCGGTGGTACGGATAAAGTCATCGTAAGCAATGCCTAACCCGGCCCAGGCCGATTTAAAACGCGCGGCCATGCGGTCTACATAGGCCTGAGCATCAGGCAGGTTGGCTTTGCGCACAGCGTTATAAACCTTCTGCCCGTGTTCGTCCACGCCGGTCAAGAAAAAGGTATCTTTGCCAGCCAAACGGGCGTAGCGCGCCAGCGCATCCGCCAGAATGGTGGTGTAAGCGTGGCCCAGATGCGGCTCATCGTTGACGTAATAAATAGGGGTCGTGATATACAACTTTGAATCCATTTTTTCCTCTACCCAAAATAAAAAACCTCCCACGCGGGGAGGCTCAAGAAAAGGCCAAAACTGGCTGTTAAGAAGCCGCTTTTACCTCCCCAAACTGAGCCAGCCGCGATTCAGCATCGCGGCGCAGGGCATCAACATGGAGAGGGAAAAGACAGCGTTCATTGTAAATATCATAACCACATGTGAAAAGAATGTCAACTTTAAAAAGCGCCAAAACGGGAATGTCCATATATTGACAATTCCCCCCTAAATGGCTAAGATTAGCCCAGGCTCAACTCAATCCTATCGCTGTATTGTTGATTTATTGGAATGAATCATGACCCATACGCATATCCCCAATTTGAATTCGCTAGAACCTGCTCTCCAGGCCAAATGGCAGGTCCTGATAGAGCGGCTGCAATCGTTAGAAAGCGTGATCGTGGCCTATTCCGGCGGGGTTGACAGCTCGCTGCTGGCCGTTGCCGCCCACCTGGCGCTGGCCCCGCACATGCTGGCCGTGACCATCCGCTCGCAGGTGGAAACGCACGGCATCATGGAAACCGCAGAAACGCTGGCCGCTCAGTTTGGCTTCCCTCACCAAATCATTGATTACGATAAACTGCAGGATGAAAATTACGTAGAGAACTCGCCCAACCGCTGCTACGTTTGCAAATCGGTGGATTTGGGCATTATCACGGACCTGGCGCGTCAGGCGGGCATTCGCCACGTGGTGATGGGCGCGAACGCCGACGACCTGGGCGATTACCGGCCCGGCCTGCGCGCCGCCGCCGAATTGGGCGTCCTCAGCCCGCTGGCCGAAGTCGGGCTGACCAAGCAGGAAATCCGTCTGATCTCACGCGAGTTGGGATTGGGCAATTGGAATCATCCTTCTTCGCCTTGCCTGGCCTCGCGCCTGCCCTACGGCGTCAAAGTGACCCGCGAAAAGTTAGAGCAGGTAGCCGCCGGCGAAGCCTACCTGCGCGCCCTGAACTTCCGCGTCGTGCGCGTGCGCAATAACGGAGTCATGGCCCGCATTGAGGTTGAACCCCAAGACCTGGCCCGTCTGGTTGGCCTGCGCGAGACGATTGTGCCGTACTTCAAGCAGCTTGGGTTCCAGTATGTCACCCTGGACCTGGAAGGTTTTCGTTCAGGAAGCCTTAACGAGGTGCTGCCCGAAGTGGTTAAAAACGGCGCGGCATCCCATTAACCCGTATATATCATGTCCCTACCCCGCTGGGCGGCCAACGGGGTAGGGATTATTTTTTAATCACGAAGGAATCAAAATCTCTGGCGACGGTGGTGTTTGGAAACACCGCCTGGGCTTCTTGCAGAATGTCTTTGTCGCGGTAACGGCGCGAGACGTGATTAAGGATCAGCCGTTTTACGCCCGCGCGCTTCGCCAGCTCGGCGGCGGCTTTGGCCGTCAGGTGGGCGAAGGCCTGGGCCATACTGCGCTCTTCTTCCAGGTAGGTAGCTTCGATCACCAGGGCATCGGCATCGCGGACGACTTCGGTGAGGTTCGAGGTATCGCCAACATCGCCCACATAAGCCAGGCGGGTTCCCAGACGTTCCTCGCCCAGCACCATATCGGGCTCGATCACCCGGCCATCGGGCAGCGTTACCGTTTCGCCAGCGACCAGGCTGCGCCGCCAGGGGCCGGGGGGGATACGCAGTTCTTCGGCCTTCTCCGGCAGGAAAGGCCGCCGCGCCTTTTCCTCAAACAGGAAGCCAAAACTATCTGGACTGCGGTGATGCACGGGGAAGGCCCGCACGGTAAAGTCATCGGCCTCAAAAATAACCCCCGGCTCAATCACCTTCAGGTTGATCGGCATCGGAGGCTGCGCGCCGCGCAGTACCACCCCGTACAACAAATCATAAACGCGCTCCAGTGAAGATTTGCCCCCCATAATTTCCATTTGGTCAATCGTCTCCCAGCGCATGAAGGTCGAAAGCAGTCCGGCCAGGCCCAGGATGTGATCGAGATGCCCATGCGTGATCAGGATGCGGCTCAGACGTTTAAACCCAATACCCGACTGTAAAATTTGCCGCTGGGTCCCTTCTCCGCAGTCAATTAAGAACCGATATTCGTCATGCTGGACCACCTGCGCCGATAACCCGCGTTTGACCGAGGGAGCCGATGCGGAGGTTCCCAGGAAAATGATTTCAAACAATTTTTAGCTTCCTTTCCCCGTCCGATGTGCGCCTATTTTACCCTAAAATGATTGCAGAATCTGCCTTTAATCCCTATACTTGGTTAACCCGCTGTTTTTTTTTGCAGACAGAACGCTAAGGATCATTCCCTCATGGACATCCGCGACCAAATCATCCAGGAACTCGATAACGCCCGCGCCCATATGCAGCACCTGATTGCCGAACTGGACAGCGACGCCGAAGTTTACCCAGGCTGGACGGTGAAAGAACTGCTGGCACATATTACCGGCTGGGATGATCTGGTGATCAACACGCTCAACCGCCACCTGACGGGAATGGCCCCGATTCTGGCAGTGAACCGGGGCATTGACTTTTACAATGCCACCACCGTCGCAGAACGCGAAGGTCTGCCATTTGAGCATATTTTGCGCGAATATGAGGCCACCCGCGAGCAGTTGAAAGCCCTGCTGCGCTCCATCCCACCGGAGCGGTTCGCGGATGAAATTACCCTGCCCTGGGGGCCCAAAGCCACTGTACAGACGTTTATCCGGGTCTTTTCAGAACACGAACGCGAACACGAAGAAGAGATTCACAGCCACCTGCGCCGGTCTTAACCATGGCGCGGCGTCTGCCGTGTAATACGAACAGGAGCACCTGAAGTTAAAACAATCTAAGGCGCGCCGCGGAAAATCCGCGGCGCGCCTGGCTGTGTAGGGCGGGTGGGACTTGAACCCACAAGGGGTCTCCCCCGGCAGATTTTAAGTCTGCTGCGTCTGCCTGTTCCGCCACCGCCCCGCTGTGATTAATTGTATCGCATGTGCGGCGGGCGTCAAGCCTTAAAATCCAGCGGATCAGGGCTTTTCACAGGGCTTTGCGAATTGCAGCGGCTAGCGGACGTCAATGCGCGGGGCCAGCCAGAGCGCGCGGTCCTGAACCATCTGACCGTTGGCGAGAACGACCAGGATGAATTTCACGTCCTGACCGGCCAGGCCGCTGAGATCAATATCAACCGAGGTGTAGTTGCCGTCATTGACCTCCACCCACGAGCCGAGGGTCTGAATGGGGCCGTCGCCGATCTGATAGTCGAGCTGGATTTTCACGTTGCAGCTTTTGGCGTTGTAGTCACAGCCGACGAGAGAAAGGAAGTGGTAGCCGGCCTGGACGCGGATGGCCGGGAACTTGCCGCGGATGACGCCGTCATTGATGGCCTGGGGGTTGAGGATGAGGCCGGGTTCATCGTCAATCTGGCCGGTTTCAAGCTGAGGGCGCTCAAAGCGCAAGACAAAGCCTTTGGCGTCGCCATCGGTGCCGGGGCAGGGCAGGCGGGTGGTAGTGGTAGAGGTGACGGCATTCGTCCACTCGGCGGCACAGTAATTGGCGGCAAAGTCGTAGATGTAGTTGGTGGGAACGGCCGTGGCGTTGGTGTTAACGATGATCTCCACGTAAAAAGGCGCGTTGTTGCCGACGCCAAACAGCACGCCTTTATCATCGCGCAGCTTCCAATTGCCGCGGTAGGTTCCCATGGTGGAAGGGGCAATCATGCCGATGGAAATATCCACTTCTTGACCCGGGGCAACGGTGGATGGAAGATCCACGACGGTTGGGGCGCCCATGCGGTTGCCATCTACAAAAACCACGTCATAGGCGGTGGTCCAGGTACAGGTTCCGGTGTTGCGCAGCCGCCAGGTTTTGGTGAAGGGGGTGTTCGCGGCAAAGACGGTGCGGTCGCGCACGGTGACATCGGCGACAAAGCGAGCGCCGTTGCAGGGGGTGGGGGTGGCCGTTCCACTGGGCGGCGGGGGAGGGATCACCACGACGGGCGTCTGTGTGGCGGTGGGGATGCGGACGACCGGCGTTTGGGTAGGCGTGGGGGCGAGCGTTTCGGTAGGGGCCAGGGTTTCAGTGGGAAGGACTTCGGTAGCGGTAGGCTCAAGCGTGGCGGTGGCTTCAGGCGGGGAGGTCTGGGTTTGAAGCTCGCCCAACTGACCCTCAAAAGCCAGTTGGGTGGCGGTGCGCTGTGCGGCTTCGGCCATCAGGGCATCTTGCGTGGCCTGGGCATCGATGGCCTGGGTGGAGGTGGGGGGCTGGCCTCCGCCGCCGATACTGGGGAGTGACAGGTTGCATGCGGCGGTTATCAAAAAGATCACCAGCACGACAGATAAGGATGAAAACGTCTTTTTACTCATGGCTGTTCTCCTCCAGTGGAGCGGGATTATCCATAGGGAAGATGGTATCGGGGTTGGTCTCGATGATCTCCGCCTGAACGCTGCCGCGCGTCAGCTCGCGCAGGCCGGCCTGAAAGCTCTCTACGTGTTCGACGGCAAAACGGGCCGTCAGGGTGACATCCGCGCCAAAATCCTCATCCAAAATCTGGCCGTGGTGGGCACGCACCAATTGGCGGACGCGCTCGAGGTAGGTATATTCGAAGGCGAGCATAACGGTATGGGTGGGGATCTTCTCAGCGCGGGGCAGTACCGCCAAAACCGCCTTGACAGCGTCGGTATAGGCGTGCACCAGCCCGCCCGTGCCTAGTTTCGTCCCGCCGAAATAACGGGTGACGACCACGACAATATCCCCTAACCCACTGCCTTGCAGCACAACCAGCGCGGGCCGCCCGGCTGTGCCGGAAGGCTCGCCGGCATCAGAACTATGGGCAATGACGTTCGGCCCATAGCCGACCAGAAACGCCGGGACGTGATGCGAGGCGTCTGGAAATTCGGCGCGGATGCGGGCGATAAACTCGCGGGCGGCCTCTACGGTGAAGGCCGGCGCGGCCGAAGCAATAAACCGCGAGTTCAGCACTTCGATCTCCGCGCGCGCTTCTGCGGCGGGGATAGGGTAGCGTTTCATGCTGAACTTAAGTATACTCTGGCACAGGAGAAAAGAGGGGTTCTCCATCAACCAAAACTGACGGAGAGCGAAACGTTTATGAAACGCGGGATTGACTATATCGGCGTGGGCGTGGGGGCGGTCATCACCGACGAGCAGGGGCGGCTGTTCCTGGCACGGCGCGGGCCGCTGGCGAAGAACGAGCGGGGCCTATGGGAATTTCCGGGCGGGGCGGTGGAATACGGCGAGCGCCTGGAAGCGGCTTTAAAGCGCGAAATCCGCGAGGAGTTTGGGATCGAAATTGAGGTCGGGCCGCTGCTGGATGTGGTTGATCACCTGCTGCCGGAGGAAGGCCAGCATTGGGTATCGCCGACCTACCTGTGCAAGATCGTGTCTGGGCAGCCGCGCATCTTAGAACCGGGCAAGTGCGCCGCAATCGGCTGGTTTGCGCCGGAGGAAGTCCCAAGTGATTTAACGGTCATCAGCCGCGCCAACCTGACCCATTACCTGGAACGGTTAGCCCAGCGCGCGCGGTAAATTCTGCAACCTCTGGCCCTCATCGTCATTCTTTAACTTAAGCTACGGGAGGAGCAGCGGGTGATCGCTGCCCCTCCCTTTCGTGAAACTACCGGTAAAAAAGAAACGTATAAAACCCCAAGATCAACAAAAACCAGTTATTCTTTCCAGCGTTCTTCAAAATTCTCCTTTTCCATCCATTCCAGCCAAGGTGTCAACCAGGGGTCCTCGGCCTGGGGGCGGTAGACGACCATGGCGCCGCGCCCGGTGTTGTGAATGGCATTTTCATCGCCCACTTCCAGCACGACGCGCTGGTACTCCGGGTTCCACTGCATGACGAACCTTCTTCCACAGGTGGGGCAGAACCATTCCTCCGCGCCAGAGGCGTACTTTTTCACCAGGACAAGTTTATGAGATGGATCAGCAGACATACCAACAACCTCATCAATAAAATTGGCAACCAGAACTTCAGGAGATACCAGCCCGTACCTCCTTCGGTTCCAGTATTCTGGGGAGTGTTCCTTCCCAGAATCACTCACATGCTGTGTGCCGTGAAGTTAGATCAACTTTATCACCAAAGAAAAGCAAAGTCAACCGGTTACAACTTACAGAACCATTACAATGATTAGTAAACTTTTTAATGTAAGAAGGGATTGGGGAGTGGGTTAACCTCACCCATTTTCAGAGAAACGTTCCTCCATCATGGGCTTCCGTTTGGTATACTAGCAGGCAAGATCTTATATCTCGGACAAGGATGCCCATGACGGAAGCTCCCAAATTCCCTTACGCTTTCATCGGCCAGGTGCTGATCTCGCAAGAGCAAATCGAGGCGCGCGTTAACGCCCTCGGCGAGCAAATTACCCGTGATTACCGCCATTCAAAGAACCTGCTGCTGCTGGGGCTGCTGCGCGGCAGCGTGATGTTTATGACCGACCTGATGCGCAAGGTGCATCACCCCATGACGATGGATTTTATGTCAGTGTCTTCCTATGCGGGCGCGGAAAGCTCTGGGTTTGTACGCATTGACTCGGACCACAAGACCAATATCGCCGGTTGGGATGTGATCCTGATTGACGATATTGTCGATTCGGGCTACACGATTTACACGGTGCGCAAGCTGCTGCTCGACCGCCGCCCTAAAAGCCTGAAGGTCTGCGCCCTGCTGGATAAAACCAGCAAGCACAAGGTAGATATTGCCATTGACTACGTTGGGTTTGAAATCCCCGACTATTTTGTGGTTGGTTACGGGCTGGATATTGACGAAAAGGGCCGCAACCTGCCTTATATTGCATCGGTAGACCTGGAAAAATATCAGCGGATGCGCGCTGCCGGGGAATTGTAAGCAGAGAGGGTTTAAAACAATCCACCTTGCAGGCAGTACGGCCCACAAGGTGGATTGTTTTACTTACTCTCCGGCCAACTGCACCAGTAAAGCGCCTTTTTCAACCTGCGCCCGGCTCTGCACAGCCACCCGCTTGACGTGGCCGGCCAAAGGCGAGCGCAACTGCATTTGCATTTTCATCGATTCCAACACCACCAGGGGGTCGCCGCAGTCTACGCGCTGGCCTTCTTGAACCAGAACGTTCACCACCATGCCGGGCATGGGGGCGGTGAGCGCGCCAGAATTGGCCTGCTCACTGCGCCGGCGGCTCTTACCGTTGCCCTTTTCCACCTGGGCCACCACATGACGCCCGTTGACCATGACGGCGTAGGCGCTGTTCCCCTGGGGCTTCACGTGCATTTCACGGGCGCGGTTTTCTTCGCGCAGAAGGAAGAGGCCGGCTTCGTTGATCGGGGTTAGGCTGGCTTGAACCTGCTTTCCATCCACCATAATCTTCTGGTCATCGGTGACGTCGACGACAAATTCCCTGTTTCCAACGTTGACTCTATAGGTAGCCATGAGCATCTCCTTCAACTATGCTCTGATTTTCTGTCCAATGGGTCCTACCCCACCGGACAGAAAATCAAGAACTCTAACCATTGCCGCGCATCTGCTCGCGCCAGGCGGCGGCGCGCCACAGGTTGACGTTGGATGACTGCGCGGTGAGGGTGCGGGCGCGCTCACGGTTGTGAGCGAAGAGGGCTGCCACAATTGCCACTTCCTGGCTGAGGGGGTCTTCGTTGGGCTGTGGCGACATCTGAAAACCCTCCAAATAGGTGGTATCGGCCCGGCCCACCTGAAAACTCTCGCTTTTTAGCACTTCCAGTAAAAACTGGATGTCGGTCGGTACGCCGCCAATTTGCAGTTCGCCCAGGGCGCGCTGTAAGCGGCGGATGGCGCTGGGGCGGTCTTCATCCCAAGCAATCACTTTGGCGATCAGCGAGTCATAGTTCACCGTGATGGGCATTCCAGGGTACATGGCGCTGTCTACCCGGATGCCCGGCCCGCCCGGCTCGCGCAGATGCGAGATCTCACCGGTGACGGGCATAAAGTTCTGGTCGGGGTCTTCAGCCAGCACGCGGGCTTCGATGGCCCAACCCCGTAACTGCACCTGGTCTTGCGAGTAGTACAGCTTACCCTCAGCCGCCAACAGCAGTTGGGCTTTGACCAGGTCAATGCCGGTGACCATTTCCGTCACCGGATGCTCCACCTGAATGCGCGGGTTGACTTCGATGAAGTAAAAGTGGCCGTGCGGGTCGAGCAAGAATTCCACAGTTCCCAGGCTGCGGTAGTTCAGCGCCTCGGCCAGCTTGAGGGCGGCGTCGTAGAGGTGATGGCGCAGGGAGAGACTCAGGCCGGGCGCAGGGGCTTCTTCGATCAGCTTCTGGCGGCGGCGCTGGATGGAGCATTCGCGCTCCCCCAGGTAGAGGACATGACCACAGCCATCACCCAAAATTTGCACTTCGATATGGCGAGCATTCTGTACGAGCGGTTCCAGGTAAATCGTATCGTTGCCAAAGGCAGCCTGGGCCTCCTGGCGCGCCGCTTCCATCATCTGGATCATTTCTTCTTTTGTGCTCGCCAGGCGGATGCCCCGCCCGCCGCCCCCGGCTACTGCTTTAATTAACACCGGAAACGTCACTTCGTTAGCAAGTTCATCAACCAATATTTCATCTATCGGCACATCTTTGCCGGGCAGCACCGGCAGGCCAGCCTCGCGGGCGATGCGCTTGGCGGCCAATTTGTCGCCGGTCATGGCAATGGTCTCAGGGCGCGGGCCGATGAAGATCATGCCGGCCTCTTCCACCGCGCGGGCGAAATCTTCGTTCTCTGAAAGAAACCCATACCCAGGGTGAATGGCCTGCGCCCCCGATTTGCGGGCGGCTTCGATCACCGCAGAGATGTTGAGGTAACTCTCGGCGGCGGCGGTTGGCCCCAAATACACGCTTTCATCGGCATAGCGCACGGGCAGTGAGTCGCAGTCGGCGTCGGAATACACCGCCACGCTGGGAAAGCCCAGTTCGCGGCAGGTGCGCAGTACGCGCAGGGCGATCTCTCCTCGGTTGGCTACCAAAACCTTCATCACATTAGCTCCATCAGGCAATGGGGCAGGCCAGCCTGCCCCAGCGGCGAAGTTAAAGGGGGATATTGCCGTGCTTGCGCTGTGGAGTGGGCTGGCGCTTTTCGCGCAGGCTCTCGAGCGCAGCGATCAGGCGGGCGCGGCTTTCAGCGGGCTGGATGACATCATCCAGGTAGCCCCGTGAAGCGGCGATATAGGGGTTGGCGAGTTCTTCGCGGTAGAGGCGGGTTTTCTCGGCGCGCGCCGCTTTGGGGTCGGCGGCGGCTTCGATCTCGCGGCGAAAGACAATCGAGACCGCGCCTTCTGGCCCCATCACCGCGATTTCCGCATTCGGCCAGGCAAAGTTCAGGTCGGCCCGCAGGTGCTTGGAGCTCATCACAATATACGCTCCGCCGTAGGCTTTGCGCAGGATGATCGTCACTTTGGGGACGGTAGCCTCGGCGTAGGCGTAGATCATCTTGGCCCCGTGACGGATAATCCCATTATGTTCCTGTTCGGTTCCCGGTAAAAAGCCGGGAGTATCCACCAGGGTGACGAGGGGAATATGGAAGGCATCGCAGAAGCGAATAAAGCGCGCGCCTTTATCAGAAGCATTAATATCCAGCACCCCGGCCAAAAAGTCGGGCTGGTTGGCGACTACCCCCACCACATGACCATCCAACCGGCCAAAGCCCACCACCAGGTTGCGGGCGTACTCTGGCTGAACCTCTAAAAACTCGCCATCGTCCAACAGGGCTTCGATGACCAGGCGGACGTCGTAAGCCTGTTCTGGATCGGCAGGGACGATTTTGGACAGTTCGGTCACGAGGCGGTACGGGTCATCGCTAGAGGGAACATACGGCGGCGGGGTCAGGTTGTTGGAAGGCAAGAACGACAGCAAATAGCGCACCTGGGCCAACAAGCTGTCTTCGTCGGGCGCGCTGAAGTGCGCCACCCCACTCTTGCCATGATGCACACTGGCGCTGCCCAAGGTGTCGAAATCCACTTCTTCGTGAGTAACAGCTTTGATGACCTCTGGCCCGGTGATGAACATATAGGCGTTTGCTTCGGTCATAAAGACGAAGTCGGTAATGCCAGGGGAGTAAACCGCTCCGCCCGCGCACGGCCCCAAAATGACCGAAATCTGCGGGATCACGCCCGAAGCGCGGGTATTGCGGTAAAAGATTTCGCCGTAGGCGGCCAGCGAATCCACACCTTCTTGAATGCGCGCCCCGCCCGAATCGTTCAGGCCGATGATGGGCGCGCCGTTCTGGTACGCCAGGTCCATCAGCTTGGCGATTTTGCGCCCGTGGCTTTCGCCCAACGAGCCGCCCATCACGGTGAAATCCTGGGCAAAGACGTAGACAATGCGGCCGTCAATCTTGCCCCAACCCGTCACCACCCCATCGGTGAGGGGATGGCTTTTTTCCATTCCCAGGCCGGTCGCCCGGTGGGTGACGAACATATCGGTTTCGATAAAACTACCTTTATCTAAGAGTATTTCAATGCGCTCGCGCGCGGTTTTCTTCCCTTTGGCGTGCTGCTTTTCGATGGCCGTCTCCCCGCCCCCCAAGAGAGCCTGCCCTCGCATTGCGTCCAGCCGATTTTCAACACTCATGATGATCCAGGAACTCCTTCGTAGTGTAGGTGTGCATCTTCTCCGGGTCTTATTAAAATAACCCCGAAGTGTCAAAAAGTATCAGCTTTCACAAAAGGCTCTCTAAACTGCGCGTGGGCGCGCGCGTGGAAGGAATCGAGGGGCCGGTAAAGGATTGGGCAGGGCCATAAAGCTGTAGGGAGAGCATTCAGGCGCTCTCGCATGCTCCACAGCGTGAACGCGGCGCGCGCCGTGTTCACGCTGTGGGTTTAACCTGCTAAATCAGACTGTGGCGGGGATAATACGCCGCCAGGCGCGAGGGAACCTGCACCCCAGCCTGGGTTAAGGCCTGAACGCGGGCCTGGTAAGCGGCCCCGGTCATCAGGTGCAGGGCGACATCCACGATGCGGCGGTTGGCCGGCTCGGCCAGATATGTGCCGCGCGTCCAGTCGTTAAAGGGGCCAATCGAGGGGCCGCACCACACCTGGTAATCGAGTTCGCGCCCCTTTTCGCCGCTGGCCGACCAGCGCGAGGACAGACCCAAATACCAGCGGAACACCAAAGCCATCTTGCGCTTGGGATTGGCGTTGGCCTTTTCTAACTGCGAGGGGTCGCGCTCGGCAAAGAATTTGGCCGTGTCGGCCCACACATCATCCAGACTGCGCTTAAAGACCTGACGCTCCAGTTTTTCGCGCTCTTCCGTGGGGATCTGCTCGATAGAGTCATATTTGGTATACAGCTCGTACAGCTTTTGGGCGCGCAGGGCGAACATGGTGCCGGTCTTCAGCACCTGCACCTTCACGCCCATTTCAAACATATCCGCCGAGGGGGCCATCATCACGTCGGCCATGCTGGCCTTTGCTAACAGGTTTTTGGTATGCTCGCAGGCTCCCGATTCGACGCAGGCCTGGTTCACTGTGCCGGTAGCGACGTAAGCCGCGCCCATTGCAAAGGCCGCCAGCACCGACCCGGGCGTGCTGATGCCCCCCGCCGCGCCTACCCGTACCGGCTGTTCAAAGCGGTATTTTTCTTGCAGTTCATCGCGCAGGGCGATCATCGCCGGGATCAGGCACACCAGAGGGCGGTTGTCGGTATGGCCGCCCGAATCGCCTTCGACGGTCACATCATCAGCCATCGGTACGCGCTGAGCCAGTTCCGCCTGCAAGGGAGTAATCTTGCCAGCCTGCACCAGCTCCGCCAGCGCCGCGGCGGGGGCCGGCTGCATGAACTTAGAGGCCACCTCGCGGCGCGAAATCTTGGCGATCACCCGATTGCCGATCACCACGCGGCCTGCGGCATCCTGGCTTAGACCCGCCGCGCGATACCAAACGATATTGGGGCTGAGGTCGAGGAAGGCCGAAGCTTCGATGACGTGAATGCCCTGACGCAGGTAGAGTTCTACCACGCGCTGTTCAAGGGAAGGCTCATTAGGGGTATGGATGAGGTTAAAGGCATAGGGGCCGGCAGGCAGCGCGGCCTGGATGGCCTGAATCGAAGCTTCGAGGCGGGCGGGGGGCAGGCCGGCGGCTCCAAAGGACCCCAAAAAGCCCGCTTTGCCCAGCGCAATGACCATATCCACCGAAGCGATGGCGTTAGCCATGGCCCCGGCGTAATAGGCGTACTTCAGCCCGTAGCAGGCCGTGAAGGCCGGGTCGCCCAACTGCTCTGGGAGCAGGGCTGGCAGCACAGCCAACACCTCGGCCTGCCCGCCGAGGGCGCTGATCTGCCCGCCGCGCGCCAGGCCAACCTGGTCGCCGGAGCGCACCACGTAGAGCGGCTCACCCAGCCGCAGCAGTTCGCCCCGCAGTGCTTCTTCCTCCAGGGCTACCTGCTCCCAATCTCCCAACCATGCCAGGCCCAGGCCGCGCGCTCCCGCCGCCTGTAAACGGTTTTCAGCTCGATTCATCACGGATGTTTCCATCGGTTCTCCTCAGCCTGCATACATGCCGATTGCGGCATTTTTGACTTCATAAATCCTCAGTCCATCGGCCCACAGGCTGGCATCGCCGGTCAGAATCAGGCCAGAAGGGCCCGTCTGGACGGAGTTTATGTGAACTTCAACTTCCATTTTCTGGTGAGACTGCACGATCTGCCCACGGTAGCGCCACTCGGTGCGCACTTTTTCGGCCAGGCCAAAGTAGGGCGCGGGCAGAGCCGCCCCTAACCCGTTTTCCAGAGCAAAGGACTGCATGGCCTGCAAGATGGCCTCAACGCCCAGCGAACCGGGCATCACCGGGTCTTGATAAAAATGGAATGGGTAAAACCAATCATCGGGCTGCAAAGCGCGCCTGCCATAGGCGTAGCCCCGGCCATAACGCCCTCCGCCGGGCTGGGTAAATACCCGGTCGAGCAGTTTCAGCCGCCCATCTGCCAGGCGCAGGCGCTCCTGACCTGGGCGAGCCTGCCGCTGGCGCTCCAGGTTCACCCAGGTTCCGGGCAAGGCAGGGTGCTGATCCATCCAGGAAGGGGTGGGCCTGCCGCCATCCAGCCCGACCTGAGCGGCCATGGCCGCCGCCGAAAAATAGCCAAACAAAGTCTCGCCGTGGCAGAAAGGCGCTCCGCCGCAGGTGAGTTCAAAAGCCAGTTTTTGCATCAGCACGTCGCCGCTGAGGACGCTGGAAAGCAGGCGCGCGCGCGTGAGGATGCGCTGTCCGGCAATGGCGTGCCGCCGGTCAACTTCGATCCAACCATCCAGATTGCGGAAAAAGTACTCACCCGGCGGCAGGGATGCAAAATTATCGAGGTAAGCCATCAAAAAGCCGCACGGCTGTAGGGCGGTTTCCATCAGCAGCGCAAAAGGCAGATCTGGTCCGGCCTGGTCACGCAGATACCAGCAGGATTCTGGCACATCGTATTCCACGGCAATGGCGGCCGGGTGAGCTGAGTCGGCAGGCCCGCCGGAGATTGCAGTAACCCGGCTCATCATCTTCAAATCGCCGTTAGGGATGCGCGGCATCCGGCGAGCGTCATAGCGGGCAAAGGCGGGGCCAAAGCAGTCAGAGATTTTCCCGGTTCCAAAAGCGTCTAACTGCGCAGAGGTAAAGACGCACGGGCGATCCTCTGCCGCCGTGCCCCCTCTGCCTGCCGCGCGCGCTTGCAGCTCGATCAGCGACTGTATGCCCCGCAGTGAGACCGTCCGCTGCGACAAAAACTGCCGGTGCAGTTCGCTGCTGCGCCGCGAACTCTCGCGCGCCAGGCGTAACAGCGTTTCTGCAAGAGGCCAAGGAAGTTCATTCGTCATCAATTGTTGCTCCCATTATTGCAGGCGCGAAACCGCCGCATGAGACAGCGCATACAACGGCGAAAGGTCCAGCGGCACGCAGTGACTGTGCAGACGCGCCAGCAGGCGCACCAGGGTAGAATAGTCGTCGCTGCCGCGCCGGTTGACCGCCAGGGCCAGGTGCGGCCTGCCCTTGAGGATTTCGTCAATCCAGCGGGCGCAGTTACTGCCCGCCCCGGCCTCGATAAACACGCGCGCACCATCGGCGTAGACCCGGTTCACCAGGCGGGGAAAATCGAGGGGCGAACACAGCATATCGGCGATCCTTTCCGCCAGGTCGCGGCTGCTGGCGGCGGTAGGCTCCACCCGGAGCGGCTCGTAACCGGCGGCAGAGTATAAGACTGCCCTGGGAACGTGCTGTACCGGCCAGTGATGTAGTTCCATCAGCCCGGCCTGTTCTGAGCGGATAGGGTCGCAGTGGAGGGCATAATCAAAGGGGGCTTGCAGCGAAGAACAGCGCAGAGCCGCGATGACGCGCTTGCAGCCCTCTGGGTCTCCGCCGATGACCACCTGGCGCGGGGTATTGATGTGGGTGAGGTAGACGTTTTTTTCGCCTGCCAGAGCCGCCTGTACCGCGTCGGGTGGGGCCATCACCAGGTAATTGTTCCAGAGGGGTTCAGCGCCGGCCCGTTCTGCCGGGGGCAGGCCCCAAAACTCGCGCACAGCGTTCTGCGGCCCGGCCAACCGGTGCAAAAAGAGGGGCGATTTCTCCAGCCGGGCGCTGGCTTCGTCGCCTTCCTGCCAGACGCGCAGAGCGTACATCATGCTGTTCTCGCCCAGGCTGTAGCCAAAGGCCGCGCCAACCTGAACCTTGAACACTTCTTCCAAAACAGCCGTAAAGACAACCGCCAGAGCCGAACCAGAGATCAACATTGCCACCGGGTTCGCCAGCAGATGGGCTTCGGCGGCGGCCTGTTCTTCTTTGGTCAGGGCGGTCAGACTGCGCGGGTACAGCTCGTGTTCGCGGATGATATGACCCAGGTCGTTGATACCCTCAAATGAGAAGGAAAACAGCGACGGGAACAGGTGAAAGAGGTCCTTGCCAACTCCCGGATAGGAATTAAACGCGCCGCCGTATACCAGGGCCACCGTTCCCTGACGGCCGGCGGGGTCTGCGCTGAAGCAGCTTCCTAACGGCGTTTGCCAGTCTGAGCCTTTCTGGTAGGCCGCTGGAATGCTCTTGAGCGCGAGGTCAATCTCACGCAGGATTTCTTCGTGGGTGTGGCCCAAAATCGCCACAGCCAACTGCGCACCGTTCGGACGGGCGGAGCGTTCCAGGCTGGTTTCGTAGGCTTCTTGGGCGGCGGCGCTGAGGTTGGCGGCATAGGCTAACGACCCTTTCAGGTCTTCTAACTGCTCCAGCAGGTCTTCGACCGAATCGCCCGCCAGTGGGAAGAGCAAAAAGCCGCCGCTGGCGATGGCCCGGTTGGGCCGCTGCGTTTGGGCCAGGTCTTCGCTTAAAATCAGGTGGGCAAAACTGCCGCGCCTGCCGATGAAGTTCACGGCGGCCAGCCGCCCTGGTCCATCCCGGCGGGCAAACCAGGTGCGCGACTCGGTTGGAACCCAAAACGCCGATCCCCGCCACAGGGCCGGCAGTTTGGGGGCCGACCAGCCCGGCGACGCCGGTAAAATGCGGTGATAGACGCACACCGCCGCCCGCACCAGGCTCGCCAGCCCTGCCGCGGCAAACAAGTACCCGTGATTGCTCTGCCCACTGCCCAGAGCTGTGGTAAACGCCGCGGTGGACCGCTCCGCGGATGGGGCCCGATACACCTGACACAAACCGGCAATCTCAACCCCGTCCAGCGCGTCCAGTCCGCTGGCAAAAGCTTCTACATAGCCGATCTCTTCCGCGCGGCAGCCGGCCTGCTCTAAAGCCTGTCGGCAGCATGAGCGCACATCTTCCAGCGTTGGGGGAACCGGCAGTTCGTGCGCCGGGGCCTCCGTTCCAGTGCCAGAAGCCGCTAACCCCCGCACGATGGCATACACCCGCCGGCCCTCAGCCCTGGCGCGCCCGCCGGTGGTGAGGACAACTGCCCCGGCTCCCCACCCGAAGCGCCAGCCATGCGTAGCGCGGTCGAACCCCAGCGCGCCGTTCTCCGCCAGCGGAACAGCGGCCCAATTCACCTCACCCACCCCCGCCGCGGCGATCACCACCAGGGGATGATCGGCCAGCAGCGCATGCGCGCGTTCCAGCGCGGCAGGGACGAAGTTTGACTCACGTGAAAGGTCCAACGCAACCGCCGCCCAGGGAAGCCGCAAGTTCAGGGGCTGATCGCTGGCATACAGCACCGCCGCCCCTGCCGCCGCCAGGTTCAGCACCCCGGCATCGTTGAGGGCGCGCCGGGCGCTCTCGGCCAGCCATTCGGCGGCCTGTTCGCGCCGCGGCGAACTGCCGGGGGCGGCAAACCGCTGCTGGCCCTGATAAACCATGCGCTCATACGCGGCGGCTCCAGCCGATTCTGGCCCGTCACAGCCGCCCCAGGCCGCATCCATCCCCGTAATTACCAGGCAGCCCGGATTGCGTTCAATCAAATCCATAACTTCTACCTTCTATGATTTTTGGTCAGCACGAACAGTGAGACCACTCTTCCTAACCGACCACTGCTCTTAGATGGCCTGGGCCGGCGTCTTGCTGCCGATCAGGCGGTTCAGGTGCGGGCTGATAGTTCCTTCTAACCCTTCGATGTGAACGTAAGTGTTGCCTTCGGCGTCGGTCACGTCAATGTTCGCCAGCACCATCACATCGCTCTGCCCTTCCATCTCGGCGATCACGGTGCAGGGTACGCCAAAGGGGATGGGCCGATATTGATCCAGCCGCCGCAGTGAAGAAGGCAGGCAGGGCGCATCGTAGAAGTACTGCGCCCAGATTAAAACACACTGCACAATGGCGTCGTAGATGAACGGGTTGTTGGTGTAGGCCGGGAACTGCCCCTGAATTTTATCGGGAAGCTGCGGCAAGACGCACTCCATCACCATCTTGCCGCGGCTGATGTGCAGCACCCGCTCCACCCCCTGAAACGAGGGCCCGTGAAACAAGACTTTGTTCAGATACAGGTCCTTCCCGGCCAGCGACCTGCCGCCAGGGGGCAGGGCCGCCAGATCCAGCGGGCGCGCCACAGGCGCGGGCAGATCTTTCATAATCGTTACCTGCAAGCTGTAATGGTACTGAACCCGGCCCTTTTTGTTCTTGCTCCAGATCAAAGCGTCAAAAACGATCTTTCCATCGGATTTTTCGATCTCTTTTAAATCGAGAACGTGTTCGTCAGGCAGGTTTTCGTCGAAGACAATACCCTTCAACACCCGGTAATTGGCGATGGAGAAAAAGCGGTAGCCGGGGTAGAGCTGCTCGCAGCTATAGGCCGCCCACGACGCGGCGCAGGTAGCCGGCAAGACGGCGTGCTCGCCGATCATGTGATCGTAGAGGAAGGGGTTAGCATCAACCGTCAGCCGGCGCTTGATCTGAAACTGTTGTAAATCTTCCTTCACCTGGGCTGCCGGGCGGGCCGGGACGCCGCCGACAATCATCTGCACGGCCTCCGCATGGCCGGTTAAGGCTTCGACCAGCACGCGCGCGCCCACTTCGGTGGGGATGACTTCGACATTGCGGGCCTCGAACACTTTCTTCAGTTCGGGCGTCACCATGCCGCTATCCCACGGCCCCCAGTTGATGGCAATGACGTGGCAGTCGGGGTACTTGCGCTTCAGCAGGTAGGCGGACTTGTTGAGGATTTCATTGGCGATGGCGTAATCGGACTGACCAACGTTGCCGTAAAAGCCGACGATGGAAGAAAACAGCACCAGGAACCGGATGCGCCGCATATCTACACAGTTGAGCATGTTTTCTAACCCGTCCACTTTGGGCGAGACGACGGTTTCAAAGTCGCTTTCGGATTTTTTCTCGATGAGCTTATCCACCAGCGCCCCGGCCCCGTGAATCACGCCGGTAATTTCGCCCAGGCGGGCCACCGGACCGGCCAGTTGGGCGCGCAGCGCGGCCCCATCACTCACATCCACGCTAATGTACTCGGCCCGTCCTCCGGCGCGTTCCACCGCCGCCAGCGTGGCGTGAATCTCTTGGGCGGAGCGGATGGATGAGAAGGTTTTTTGGATTTTAGCCGGGACGGGCTTTTCGCCCCGCGCGCTCAGGTCGGCGGCGATGCGCTTTTTCAGTTCGGCGTCATCCAGGCCAGTGGGATCGAAACCAATGGCGGGCATCTGACCGGAAGAGCGCCCTAACAGGATAAATTTGCAGCGGGTATGCTCGGCCAGCTTAATCACGCAACTGGCGGTGATGCCGCGCGCGCCGCCGCTGACCAGCACAACCGATTCGTTGTTGACCAAGACGTTGCGGTTCATCTTTTTCCTCCGGTGACCGGCATGGCTGCCGGGATGGGCGCAGTGGAAACCACAAGCGTGGAACGCTCAAGAGAATGGTTGTAACCCACTTCGATCAATAAGCGGTTGGGGTCATACAGTTCCGCGAGAATACAATCCACTGCCTGGGCAGGTTTCAGAGTGGGGCTCAGGTCAACGGCGCGGCAGAAGACACTCTCCCATTCGAGGTTGAGGGTTTTCACCAGGCCAAACAGGCCGCCGTTCACGGGGGTGTAATCGACCCCTTCGCCCAGGCCAAACTCACCGTCCAACGAGGTGACCGTCATAAACGCGGCGCGGCCCTGTTCGGCGGCGGCGGTCAACGGCGCTTTGAGGTGCTTGGCGGCCAGGAAAACCAGTTTAAGCAGGGTTTTCTCTGCATCCGAGAAAGCCAGCGCGCCGGGCGCCGTGCTGTGCGCAGTAGGGGCCAGGTGGATAAACACCGCCGCCGGGCCAACACGCTGCGCCGCTGCTTGCAGACTGGCCTGCAGGTGCGCCTCGCTCGCGCCTTCCAGTTCGATGATCACCGCCCCATCCGGCAGGGCCAGGCGCTGAGAGACCAGTTGGGACGGGAAGCGCAGCACAACCACGGGCCAGCCGCGTTCTAACAAAGCCTGGGCCAGCCCGGCGGCCAGCGGCGTGCCATCATCCGTTATCAGGCAGGCGTGACCGGCAGGAAACTGGAACTGCAAGGCGTCGGGCGGGGGCAGGATTTTGCGGGTGACGAAACCCTGCTCGACGCCGGGGTCAAAAGGGCGGGGGGTCTCCCCGGTAGAGGAAACCGGCGCTTTGGCCGCCGTCCCGCCGCCTACACTGAGGAAATCAATAATCTGCTGCAGCGTGCGCAGTTCGGCTAAGGCCGAGGTATCGGGCTTGGGGAGTTCGGGGAACTGGGTTTGCACCGCACCCAGGATTTCGACCCGTTTGATCGAATCGATGCCCAGGTCGGCTTCCATGTCCATATCCAGTTCGAGCGTCTCCACCGGGTAACCGGTCTTTTCGCTGACGATGTTCAACAGGGCCGCGGCCACCGTTTGAGCATCCACGCCCTCACCAGACTGCGGCGCAGGCGCGGCCTCAGCCGGTTGAGGGGGCAGGGCGGTCGGAGCAGCTTCAAGCATAGGGGCAGGCGCGGCGGCGCTCATCTTTGCCACAATCTGGCCTAACGTGCGCAGTTCAGCCAGTTCGGCGGCATCCACCTTAGGCAGTTGGGGGAATTGGGTCTGCATGGCCCCCAGGATTTCAACCCGCTTGATCGAGTCGATGCCCAGGTCGGCTTCCATGTCCATATCCAGTTCGAGCGTCTCTACCGGGTAGCCTGTCTTCTCGCTAACGATGTTCAGCAGGGCCCCTGTCAGAGCCTGCGCGCTGGCAGGCGCAACAGCCGGAGCAATTGGAGCGGACTGCGCGACGGGCGCGGGGGGTGTCGCCGCCGGAGCAGCGACCGAAGCGGGGGCGGCAGACTCAACGGGCCGGGCCGGGGCGGGCGCAGTTTTGACGTGACCGTTGCCATTGGCGCGGGCCGGAGCTTCACTCGCCGCTTTCGTAGATGAGACTGTAACCAGTGGCGCGGCGGGCGGAGGAACTGCCGGAACGACCGGCGCGCCGCTGGCGGCCTGCCCCGCCGCATGGACAAAGGTCTGCGCGAAGCGTTCCTGCGACTCCAGGTAGCGCTGGTGGACGCGCAGGGTCTCGGCCTGATGCTCATGGAAGCGCGTCATACTGCGTTCCAGGCTTTCAAACAGCGGCAGAACCGCTTGCAGTTCGCCCGGCGCAGTACTGCCCTTGCTGACCAATTCGGTCTGAAGCTGGGTCAGTTGAGCAAAGGCGCGGGCATATTCTTCTTCGGTGCGCAGATACTGTTCGTGCAGTTTCACCGTCTCGGCCTGGTGAGCCTGGTAATCGGCCAGCAGGCGCTCGACGGCGCTCAGGTCTACAGGCGCGGGGGCTGGCTGCGGCATGAAAGGCTGCGGCGCGGTTTGAGGCGGTAGGGGCGACTGAGAGGCCGGCTGAGCAGGCGGCTGGGAAGCCGCTGGCTTCTGCCCTACCGGTTGAGGAAGCGTGATCTTAAAGCCATCATTCAGCGCGTTCTCAAAGGCGGCGCGAGTCTTTTCAGAAATATAATACCCACCGTTGAGCTTCACCGTTACCGGACTCTTCTTGCGCCGGGGTTTATGGGGGGTGAGCTTTTCGTAGGGGTCAAAATTCGCCAGCGGCAGACCGGCCACGCGCAACTGCACTACGGCTTCGCGCAACTGGCGGTCGCTGTCTTTTTTGGCGTTGGCGTTCAGAGCCACAGCCAAGTGCGGCTGACCTTCAAGGATATTGCTGACCAGGTTGGTCAGTACATTCTTGGGGCCAAATTCCACAAAAATGCGCCCACCATCGGCGTAGATGTTGCGAATCTCGTCGCGGAACAGCACCGGGTTGAGAATATGCCCTTCCATGGCCGCGCGAATGGCGTTGGGGTCCTGCGGGTGCGGTTGAGCCGTGCCGTTGGCATAGACCTTCACCTGAGGGGCGTTAAAAGTAACCTGGCGCATGGCTTCAGCAAAGGGTTTTTGAGCGTGCGCCACCAGCGGCGTATGGAAAGCCGCCGACACCGGCAGCGGAACGGCCTGGAAGCCCTGGGCCTCTAATACCTGACGGGCGCGCGCCATGGCCGCTTTTGGCCCGGCGATCACCACCTGGTTATTGGAGTTCCAGTTTGCCAGAGTCACGTCGGCGTCGTTGGCAAAGAGGGCACGCACCTGTTCCACGTCGCCCTTCACGGCTACCATCGTCCCGGCATCGAAGCCTGGATCGGCGGGCGGGGCCATGGCCTTGCCGCGCGCCCGCGCCAGGCGGTAATAATCCTGGTCGTTCAAAACCCCGGCGGCCCACAGCGCCGTCCACTCGCCAAAACTGTGACCGGCGGTGAAGTCGGCCTGAAAACCGGCGGCCTGCAAGAGCTTGTACAGGCTCACGCTGAACGCGCCAATGGCCGGTTGAGCATGCTCGGTACGCTGTAGGGCTTCGGCCAGCGCCTCGCGCTCTTTGGCGTCAAAGACCGGGCGCGGATAGACGCGGCCGGAAAGCGGCTCGTCGCCATCCTGTAAGAAAAGCTCATCCATCTCGCCGTACACCTGGCGCAGGGTGGGGAAGTTCAGCGCCAGTTCGCGGCCCATCTCCAGGTACTGCGAACCCTGCCCCGAAAACAGGGCCACCACTTTTCCAGCAGTGTCCAGGCCGGTTTTGCGGTAATAAATGCCTTTGGGATGTTCCCAAGAGTCGGCCTGCGGCTTGCTTGCCAGGTTTTCAACGCACGCCTGTAAGGCGGTGATGGCCTCTTCTATCGTCTCGGCCACAAAACCCACCCGCGCCGCCGCGGCAGGGACCACCAGCGTCTTACTGTCTATCACCAATTCCGAAAAGCGCGCTGGAGCGGCATCAGACTGCAAGGTTTTCAATTCCTGGCGGCAGATTTCCAGCAGTTGAGCCGGGGTAGCGGCGTGCAGTAGAATAGCTCTGGCGACGGTGTTGGTGCGGTAAGCCTCGTGGTGTTCAGGCCGGTGTTCCTGCATCACAACGTGGTAGTTCGTGCCGCCAAAGCCAAATGAACTAACACCCGCGCGGCGCGGCGGGGCGCTGGCAGGGCGAATCCAGGGGCGGGTTTCGGTATTGATGTAAAAGGGGGAATTTTCAATCCCAAACTTGGGATTGGGTTTGGTGACGTTAAGGGTGGGCGGCAGGATTTTGTAGTACAACGCCAGGGCGGTTTTGATCAGACTGGCGACGCCCGCCGCCGCTTTGGTGTGGGCAATTTGCGATTTGACGCTGCCCAAAGCGATGTACTGCCTGCGCGGGTTGTTCTCGCCGAACACTTCGGCCAGGCCCTGGAACTCGGAGGGGTCGCCGGCCATTGTGCCAGTCCCGTGCGCCTCGATCAGGCCAACCGTTTGGGGACTAAAACCAGCCTCTTCGTAGGCGCGGCGCAGGGCGCGGGCCTGCCCAGAGGGGCGGGGAGCGTAAATGCTCTTAAAGCGCCCGTCGCTGGAAGTGCCGATGGCCTGAATGACGGCATAGATCCGGTCGCCATCGCGCTCGGCGTCTTCCAGGCGCTTGAGGACCACCATGCCCAGGCCCTCGCCGACCATCATGCCGTCCGACTCGGCGTCGAAGGTGCGCACCCGGTCGCTCTTAGAGAAAGCCGGGGTCTTGCTGAAGCACATATAGGTATTGATGGAATTATCGGTATCCACGCCGCCGGTAATCATCATATCGGAGCGGCCTTCGATTAACTCACTGACCGCCATTTTCAGAGCCGCCAGCGAACTGGCGCAGGCGGCATCCACCACGCAGTTGACGCCGCCCAGGTCGAAGCGGTTGCAAATGCGCCCGGCGATGACGTTGCCAATCGCACCGGGGAAGGAATTTTCTTCCCAACCAATGTAGGCCAGCTTAATCTTCTCAATGATCCTGTGGGTATCTTCCGCCGAGACGCCGGCACTGCGCAGCACCTTTTCCCAAACCGGATACTGTAAACGGGTCATCAGCGGGGTAAAGATTTTAGAAGACATGCCCACAACCCCTAAGACGACTCCCACGCGCTCGCGGTTAAAGACGCGCTCTTCACCATAACCCGCATCTTCCAGGGCATCGCGGGCCACCACCAGCGACAGCAGTTGCGAAACATCTGTCACTTCGAGGATGTTAGGCGGCAGGCCGAACTCGGTGGGGTCGAAATCCACATCGGGGATAAAGCCCCCGCGCTTGCAGTAAGTTTTATCGGGAACGGTGGGGTCGGGGTCGTAGTAAGCATTGACATCCCAACGCGAAGGTGGAACGTCGCTAACGCAGTCAATCTTGTGGAGAATATTGTCCCAGTATTCCTGGGTGTTGTGAGCTTTCGGGAAGAGCGCTCCCATGCCGATAATGGCAATCGGGGTGGTTTTTACTTTGGGTTGCGCATGGGATGAACTTTCTTTTCCATTACGAGACATGACCGGCTTACCTCCTGGTGAAGAAGTTGCGCGCCGCCCCCCTTACAGCAGCAAATCCTTTGAGATTGCGAATTAAAGCCCCATCCGGGCCGGGTTTTTCCTCATCACGGTTCTAAACACCACTTAGAGAAGATGGTTTCGCTTTTTGGCAAAAAATCATCCTTTTTAGGAAAAAGACGGCCGTTTCCTGGATTGGAACGATGACAAAAAAGACCCAGCCCCGCGCACTGCGGGGCCGGGTCTTACAAAGGGAGGGGCATTCTCCTATGGAGGTAGTTGTCAGCGGAATTGTGAAGCACAGAAATTTTTGAAAATGCTGGTACTATCTTAAGACTTCCTCCCTTTTTTGTTAAGTGCTTTTAATCATCAGGCGGGTGTTACGTTTTTCACAAAAAAGGCCGAATCACTTCAACACCTGAAACAGATTGCTGTAATCATCCGTCCACAGGCGGATAGTGGGGCGGCCCTGCAGAGCGCGCCCAACGGCGCGGATGGCGGGGCTGTCGAGGACGGCGGAATCGCGCGAGAGCAGTACCCAGAATGAATCAAAGCTGAGCGGATCGCCGGGCGGCGGGGTGCTGTGGATATAGACCCCTTGCAGGCCCAGGGTTTCTCGAATGCGCCATAAGACCGGTTCGAGGGCAATGTATTTATTGGAGATATGGAAGGCTAACACACCATCGGGCCGGAGATGATCCAGGTACAACTGAATCGCCTCAATGCTAAGCAGGTGCGCGGGGATCGAGTCGCCGGAGAAGGCATCAATGACAAAGACATCATACTGCTGTGAACCAGACTGCCGCCATTCGCGTTCCATTGACAGACGCGCATCGCCTTCAACGATCTCCACTGCGGCCTGAGAATCACGCAGGTAGGTAAAGAAGCGCTCGTCGTAAGCTACGGCAATCACCTGGGGGTTGATCTCGTAAAAACGGATCACGTCGCCGGGCTGGCCGTAATAGGCCAGCGTGCCAACGCCCAACCCGACAATGCCTATACGCAGAGGTTCGTCCCTCACCCGCGCCGGATGATTGGCAATCGCTAAAGCCGCCCCGCTGCTGGGAGTGAAATACGACGTTGGGCGGCCGCGCTGTTCGCCTTGCATAGCCTGTAACCCGTGCGTGATGGTCCCATTGACCAGATTATAGGCTGGCACGCCCTCATAATCCACCTGGCGCACGCGCAGCACGCCGTAAAAGTTGCGCAGTACCAGGAATGAATCGGAATAGGCTTTGAGCGGCAGCAGCACAATCCCCACTGCCAGGGCCAGCGCCAGGCCGGTGACCACGTGCCGCAGGCGGTACATGCGCCCCACCCCCGGCGACTGCGCCGCCTGACGGGCCAGATCGGCGCAGAACAACAGGGCTATTGGAAATTCCCAAAAGCCGCGGAAGAACGCGGGCGCGATCAGACTGACGAACGCGCCCCCCAACGCCCCGCCGAGAGAGAGCATCAGATAAAAGGCGGTCAGGTGGCGTGGATGCGGGCGGGTGCGGTACAGCTCGGTGTGACAAAACAGACAGACTGCCAGCAGTACAAAGCCATTGGCGGCGATGAGCGCCCATAACGGCAACTGCGCAGGGGGAGCAATCAACAGCAGGCCCACGCCCAGAGCAATCAACACGATCACCACCAACAGCCCGCGCCGGGCGGCCACTCGCTCGTTGAAGCCAATGATAAAGGTCAGCAGGTACAGGCTGAGCGGCAGCACCCACAGAAACGGCGCGCTGGCAACGTCTTGCGTGATCTGGTTGGTGACGGCCAGCAGGGTCGTCGAGCCACAGGCCGCCAGACCCGCCCACGCCAGGTACTGGCTCCATCCGGGGCGGGCCGCGCTTTCCACCGGTTCCACCGCCGGGGCGGGCGGGTTTTGCCGCTGGCGAGGGGCTTTTCCGGGTTTGCCGCGCATGATGGCCGCCTTTTCGCGTTCCATAGGGGCCTCAGAGGGGGCGCAGCGGATGAGCACCCCGGCGCAAAGGGCCAGCAAAATCAGGTAGAGGCCAAAACCCAACGCCCACACCAGCGCCTGCTGGCGCAGACTCAAGGCTGGCTCCACCACCACCGGGTAGCTCAACAACGCCAGCAGGGAGGCCGCATTCGACAGCACGTAGAACCCATACGGCGACCCGCCCCCTCGCAGTCGGCTGTACCAGGCTTGCAGCAGGCTCGAAGAGGTCGAGAGCAGAAAGTACGGCAGACCCACGCTCACCGCTAACACCCCCAGCACTTGCAGGGCCGGTACGCCCCCCACTGCCGGCTTCCAGGCCGCGTCCGGCGTCACCGGCGCGCCCCAGCGCAGCCCCGTCCCCACCAGCCAGGCGGCTACCACCCCCATCACCCCCAGGTGCAGCCGCCCCTGCCCCTCAGACCCCAGCCGCGCCAACCCGTGAGCGTAGGCATAGCCCCCCAACAGCACGGCCTGGAAGAACACCTGCGCAGTCGTCCACACGGACGTGCCGCCCCCAAACCACGGCAGAATGTACTTGCTGATCAGCGGCTGGATCTGAAACAGCAGAAACGCCGATACAAATATCGCTCCCCCATACAGCCACGTCAGCCGCCGATCTGCCTCTAAAACCAGACTGCTCCTCATTTCAACACCTGAAACAAGTTACTAAAATCATCCGTCCACAAGCGCATGCCCGGTCGAGCGGTCAGCGGGCGGCCCCGGTCTGCAACCTCGGGTTGGGTGATAAAAACAGCATTGCGCGTCAGCAGTACCCATTTTGAGTAGCTCTCCAGCGCGTTTTTTTCGCTCCCCTCTATAAAAACGCCGTGCAGACCCAGTTCTTCCTGCAAGCGCCACAAGACCGGCTCCAGGTTGATATAGCGGTTCGAAATATGGAACGCCAACACGCCATCCGGTTTGAGATGCGCCAGATACAAGGCAGCAGCTTCTTTGCTCAACAGGTGGACGGGGATTGAATCACCGGAAAAGGCGTCAATCACCAGCACGTCGTACCGCTGTGAGCCGACCTGGTGCAGTTCGCGCTCCATTGAAAGACGCGCGTCGCCTTCGATCAGTTCGATGTAGGCGCGTGAATCCTGTAGAAAGGTGAAATAGCGCGTATCCTGAGCCACCTGGATCACCTGGGGGTTGATCTCGTAAAAACGAAAGGTATCGCCCGGTTCACCGTAGAGGGCCAGCGTGCCAACCCCCAGCCCAATAAACCCGGCGCGGATGGGCTTCTCGCGCAGGCGCGGGGCGCTGTTGCGAATAGCAACCGCCGCGCCGCTGTCTGCGGTATAGTACGAAGTCGGCCAGCCGCGCCAGGGCTGTTCAACCGCCTGCAAACCGTGCATGATCGCGCCGTTAATCATCGAATAGGTCTGAACGGTCTGATCCTCAACCGTGTAATGCCCCGTGCGGACGCGCAGAACGCCGTAGAAATTGCGCATCACCACCAGGTCCGAGGCCAGCGTTGCCACCGGAGCTATGATGATGAACACCTCCAATACCAATACCACCAGCACGACGGGAATACGCAGACGGTAGAGCAGACCGCGCCGCTCGCCGTAGGCCATCTGAATCACCACCAGGGCGCAGAAAACCAGCGCCAGCGGGAATTCCCAAAAGCCACGGAAGAACGCAGGCGCGATCAGGCTGACGATCGCGCCGCCCAGTGCCCCACCGAGAGAGATCATCAGGTAAAAGACGGTCAGATGGCGTGGATGCGGGCGGGTGCGGTAGAGCTGGCTGTGACATAACAGCCCAACGATGAACAGTACAAAGCAGTTCGCCAGGACGATCTGCCAGAGCCTTAGCTCGTACAATTTGGTGAGCAGCAGCAGGCCCACCCCCAGCGCGCCCAACGTGAGCAGCACGAGGATTACGCGCTGCCGGGCGATCCAATCATGAAAGCCCAGCATGAAGGTCAGCAGGTACAGGCTGAGCGGCAGCACCCACAGAAACGGTACGCTGGCTGTGTCTTGCGTGATCTGGTTGGTGACGGCCAGCGATAAGGTCGTGGCACAGGCCGCCAGACCCACCCACAACAGCCGCAAGCCCCAGCCGGGCGGCTCCGCGCGGATGGTCTCTTCCGCGCTGATCTGGCGCAAAGCGGCCTCCAGTTCCGCTTCATTGGCGGCGGCCAGGATCGCGTCCGTCACCGGGTCGCCATTGGCTTGCGGCTGGGCCGGGGGATTTTGATGGATGAGCGTTCTGGCGCAGAGGGCCAGCAAAATCAGGTAAAGGCCAAAGCCCAACGCCCACACCAGCGCCTGCTGGCGAAGACTCAAGGCTGGCTCCACCACCACCGGGTAGCTCAACAACGCCAGCAGGGAGGCCGCATTCGACAGCACGTAGAACCCATACGGAGACCCGCCCCCTCGCAGCCGGCTGTACCAG
>Ga0101944_10001433_pt1 | contig 49902 bp, 40 predicted proteins | sample DewCreD2012metaG_FD_75245 | JGI IMG/M metagenome (GOLD analysis project Ga0101944, IMG submission 75245) | Hot spring sediment bacterial and archeal communities from British Columbia, Canada, to study Microbial Dark Matter (Phase II) - Dewar... ... | reverse complement strand
TCGCCATGATAGATGCGGTGTGCGAAGGTTCGGCCAGTGAGGCATTGCGGATGCTGAGAGATCTCTTCCTGCTGGCCGACGATGAGCGCTCGGCCGCGCACCGCACGCTGGCGCTGCTGGCGCGGCATTTCCGGCTGCTCTGGCAGGCCAGAAGCCTCCGCGACGCGGGGTTTTCGTTTCAGGATGCCTCAGCCTTGCCAGCCGGGGCGGACAGGTTCCTCCTGCCATCCCCCAACCTGCAGGATGTCCTGAAACGCCAGGCGTTTCTGATGCGCAAGTTCGCCGCTCAATCCCGGAGGTTCGGCCTGAAGCGTCTCACCACGGTCTTCGAGATCCTCACGGAGACCGACCTTGCGCTCAAGGGATACGCTCCTTCGGCGGGCAGTCCGCAGGCGGACCTTGAGATGTGCCTCACGCGGATCGCCATGGCCGCCCGGTCCCCGGCAAAAACGGGGCCAGGGTCCGCCTGACGGCTAAACCCCGGCCCACACATTCTCGAAGGCCCGGAAACCGGCTCCGCTGTTACTGATTCTGCTGAGACGCCGCCTTGTTCGCCTGCTTCATCAGGCGCGACTTGCGCCGCGCGGCGGCATTCTTGTGAATGATGCCCTTCTGCGCCGCGCTGTCAATGACGCTGGCGGTTGCACTGATCAGCTCGGGAGCCTTCTCCGTGCCGAACGCTGCCCTCGTCTTCTTGACGAAGGTCTTGATCTTGGACTTCCAGCTGAGATTGCGCAGCCTGCGCTGTCTGGACTTTTTGACGTCTTTGATGACTGACTTGATATTGGGCAACGGCGCTGTTCCTCGTGCTTGATTACTGGAATTCTAAAGCCTACCAGACAGGGATGATATCACAGCCCGCAGCGGCGGCGCAAGGTGGCGGATGTCCCTTGATATCGCCGGGCTCTTGGGATATAATCGGCAGTGCCCCGCGCGTTTCCTCACGCCGCGGGAATGGAGCGCGGCGGAGTAGCTCAGTTGGTCAGAGCACACGGCTCATACCCGTGGCGTCGCCGGTTCGAGTCCGGCCTCCGCTATTTTCCTCTCTCCTTTCGTTATCACACAGACGCGGGACTGCCCGCGTTCGCGCCTTGCAGGTCCTCACCTGTTCGCGGGGAGGATTCGTTTCCCGCGGTCTCTAAGCCTGCCGGGGCAGCCGTCCCGGAAAGGAGTCGAGAGGATCATGCCGGAAGTCCCGGAGCGTTGGCGCTGGTTCGCTGAAGGCCGCTACGGTCTGTTCATCCACTGGGGTCCATATTCTATGTGGGGAAGGGGAGAGCAGGTGCTGCTGCGCGAGCGCCTGGACCAGGCGGATTACGAGCGCCAGTCCTGTCTGTGGAACCCTGAACGCTACGATCCTCGCGAGTGGGCACGTGTGGCGAAGCGGGCCGGAATGAGATACGCCGTCCTGACCAGCCGCCACCATGATGGCTACTGCCTGTGGGATTCCAGGCTGACCGACTATACCAGCGCTGCCCAGGCTCCCGGCCGCGACTTTGTCCGGGAATATGTGGAGGCGTTCCGGGCGGAAGGGTTGCGCGTTGGACTTTACTACTCCTTCATGGACGCCCGCATCCCCGCTTTCTGGGAAGGTCCCGCAGGGCTGCCGGAGGAGTGGGAGGCGTTCCGGGAATACATCCACGGCCAGGTCCGAGAGCTGCTGACCGGATACGGGAAAATAGACGTGTTCTGGTTCGACGGCGCCTGGCCCCGCTCGCAGTCCGAGCTGCAGAGCCGGGAGCTTGTGGAGATGATGCGCGGTCTCCAGCCGGACATCCTGATCAACAACCGGCTGGGGCACGTGGAGGCCGCAGCTGCCGGCGATGAGGAAGCCGTCGAGGACGCTGGTCTGGCGGCTGAACTGGGCGACTTCGGCACGCCGGAGCACAGGATCGTGGCGGAAGACCGCCTGTGGGAATCTTGCCAGGTCAGCACACAGCGGCTCTGGGGGTACACCATCGGGGAGCGATGGCGCAACACCGACCATCTGCTGTCCTTTCTGGTGGAAGCGGCGGTCAAGGGCGGCAACCTTCTGCTGAATGTCGGCCCGAAGCCGGACGGAACATTCCCTCCGGAGTTCGTTGAGCGGGTTACGGCCATCGGCGAGTGGCTCAAGGTGCACGGAGAAGCCATCTACGGGCGTGGATCCGGCGATGTCACAGAGTTCGTGACCTACGGCTGGCAGACCGTGCGCGGGAACAATCTTTATCTGATTATCCGCTTCTGGGACGGACGCGATACCCTCACGATGCCCGGTCTGAAATCCCGGGTTCAGCGTGCGGTGCTGCTCACCACGGGGCAGGAACTGGAGGTCAATCAGAGCCGTGACTACCTGACGCTCAGAGGACTGCCTGCCAGGCCGCCTACGGACCTGTTCCCCGTCATCCGTCTGGAGTGCGACGGAGAGCCAGAGGCGTGGGACTGGGCGAAAGACCGTCTCTGGAAATACGATCCGCGCATCAATACGGAGTGGGCCGCCGCCCGCGGGCGCACGGTATGGGTGGGAAAGTAAGCCGCGCGGCTGTCAGTTTCCGCGCGGCCCCAGCACGATAAGCGCTGCTCCTGCCAGACAGACGGCTGCTCCGGACAGGTCCCAGACATCGGGCCGGGTCTTCTCCACCGTCGCCAGCCACACCAGCGACGCGGCGATGTAGATCCCTCCGTAAGCGGCGAACGTCCGCCCTGCGAAGGCCGGTTCCGTGCGGGTCAGCGCGAATGCGAAGAACAGAAGCGCCGCGATTCCGGGAATGAGCCAGAGCGGGCTTTTCCCCAGCCTCAGCCACATCCAGAACGTGAAGCAGCCCGCGATCTCGGAGAATGCCGCCAGTGCATACCACAGAAACGAGGTCATCCCGATCCTCCGGCCAGATACCGGTCATAGACTTCGGGACGCCGATACCCCCAGCCCATCCAGCCCAAAGGGTCGGCGTGGATCTTTTCGCGAAGACACCCCACCGGCAGATCCAACACTCTGACTCCCGGCTCCGGTCCCATCTGATAGAGCAGCTGGCCGCCCGGCCCCACAGTGAAACTGCCGCCGTTGAAGCGGAGTCCGTGATTCACCACGGTGATGAACACTTCGTTCTCCGCGGCCCGGACGCGGGTGACCATCTCGTTATCCGCCTCATTTGCCTGCCGCCACATGCTCCAGGTCCCCGTAGCAAGCGGGCAAGCAATCAACTCTGCCCCCATCGCCCGCAGGCAACGGACACTCTCCGGAATCTCGCGGTCGAAGCAGATCATTGCGCCCACCCGCACAGCAGTCTCACGATACGGGCGCTCCGAAACATAGAATGTATCCCCGGGGGTGAAGCATCCTTCATGGTGGATGCTTTCAAAGGGACGGCAGTGGACTTTGCGATAGACCCAGAGCGTCTCTCCTTCGCGGGAGATCAGAGCCGCAGAGTTGTGAATGCGCCCTTCCTCGCCTAACTCCGCGAACCCCAGCACGATGTCCATCCCGAAGCGCCGGGCAACCTCCGCGACGGCTTGAACTCTGGGATCATCGGCCGGGACTGCGGCCGCGCGCAGGGATGCCGGGTAATCCTCCACCTCGTGAAAGCCGTATCCGTGGAACACGCACTCCGGCGTGACAGCGATCTCCGCATTCTGCCGGCCAGCTTCCTCAAGCGCTTCCAGCGTGCGGGCAAAGTTGCCCTCCACGTCCCATACTTGCGTGCGCACCTGGCACATGGCCAGGCGCACTGAAGGATATCTCCTGTCAAAGATCTCGGGGGCAGGCAATGATCGAGGCTCCTGTTCTGTATGTCTGGTTTTGTCAGGCCGTGCTGCGGGGGATTCCGGCGGCGTCAGCGCGGCCTGCGGATGTCCGAATACACGGTGCGGGCAACCACCTCTCCGACGGCCTTCAGTGACTCCGGGCTGCACTTGTCAGGTGTATCATCCAGCGTATGCCAGTATGCGTAGTCGAAAGAGATCAGATCCACCGTAGGGATTCCCGCACGGATGAGCGGGATGTGGTCGTCCAGGATCTGCGGCCCCGGCTCGTCCGGGAACACTTTTTCCAGTCCTGCTTCCCGCGCATGGCGGTAAATGGCGTCCATCAGCCAGGGCGCGGCCTGCTGCGAGTTCACCTCCCGCGGGATACGCAGATCCTTCGCGCCAACCATGTCCAGAAGGATGCCGTATTCCACGTCCTGTCCCACGTCCTTCAGCACGGCGCGCCATTGTCGCGCGAACTCCGTGGAGCCCAGGAGCATGTCCTTGACATCCTTGCCGAAGTCTTCCCCGTCGAAGAAGATCACGACCACAGTAACCGGCGGCTTTTGCGCCCGGAACAGATGTCCCAGCTCCAGCAGCGCCGCCACCCCTGATGCGCCGTCGTTAGCTCCCGGGATGGGTTTTGCGGCTCTGGCAGGGTCGGTCTCTTCATCGGCGAACGGACGGGTGTCCCAGTGCGCACAGAGGATGACGATGCGATCCGAAGCTCCCGGATAGACCGCAAAGACGTTTGTGAAGGTGATATCTTTGCCGCCGTAGCGCCGGGTGAAGCTCTGGGTGAAGACGCGGTCCGCCGTCTTAGCGGCTTCCTGTTTCATCCATTCCAGGCACCGCCGGTGGCCTTCGGAACCCGGATTGCGAGGCCCGAAGGAGACCTGCTTCTCCAGATATGCAAAAGCGCGCTCCGCGTCGAAGGCGTAGCGGAACTCCGGAGTTACCTTCTCTTCTGCGCTTTTCCCCGGTCCGGTGTTCGAGCCGCACCCCGCCAGCGCCGCTCCCAGCAGTACAGCCAGGAGCAGAACGAGCCGGCCTCCGGCTCCCGGAGCCCATAGGTGTTTTCCGGCCGCCCTCACGACGCCCGCCTGATGCGTCCCTCAGTGGCGTAGAGGGAGTAGTCGGGTTTAGTTCCGGCGAAGACCTCCAGCGCGGAGCCAAGCGTCCCGAACCCGTCGCGCGCGGGCTTGGTGTCACCCCATACCCGGAAGTAGCCCAGCCCTCCGGCAGCCAACCCGGCCGGCATGGCCACCCGGTACACCCGGGCATCTTCCAGGGGCGTTTGTCCCGCCTTCACGTCCACCACCCGGCTCATGGGTGGACGGCTGAGGTCGTATTTCACCAGTAAGCCGGATAACTGAAGGAATCCACGGTTGGGTTTGGGCGCGAGGGAAACGCTTCGCTCCAGCGCCTCACGGATCTGGGCTCCCGTCAAGCCCAGCACGGATATCGCCTCCTCCGGGTCCACCACAGCGGAGGAAAGCGTCTCCGGCGAGATGTCAGCCACGCGCAGGTCCACCGCGCGCAGGGTGCCTGCTGGCACAAAGGCGACCTCTGCCCCGGCCGAGCGCCTTACAGCGTCCGCCACCAGATTGCCCAGACCCGTCTCGGACACGTCGCTGCGCTTGCCGGAGATAACCTGTCCCTCCGAGGCCGCCGCAAGCGACGCCGTTATCAGACTGAGCGCCGCAGCCAGCCTCAGCATTGCCGAAGTGTGCCGGTATCCGTTCCGGGTCTGCATCGCAGGCCTCCTTACTTGATGCCAGCCCGCAGGCCAGCCTCGATCAGCTCGTCTATCTCGCCGTCCATAACGGCTTCCACATTGCTGGTTTCTGCCTCCGTACGGTGGTCCTTCACCATCTGGTAGGGCTGGAAAACGTAGCTGCGGATCTGGTTGCCCCATTCGATCTTCCGCTGCTCGCCGCGCAGCTCCGCAAGCCGGGCTTCCTCCTCCTGCCGTTTCAACTCCCATAGTTTAGACGCCAGGATCCTCATCGCCACTTCGCGGTTCTGGTGCTGGCTGCGCTCGTTCTGGCAGCTTACCACGATCCCTGTGGGAATATGCGTGATGCGCACGGCGGAGTCGGTCTTGTTGACATGCTGTCCGCCCGCTCCGCTGGAACGGTAGGTGTCTATGCGAAGATCGTCCGGGTTGATCTCGATCTCGGGCCCTTCGGTTATCTCGGGCACCACGTCCACGGAGGCGAACGAAGTGTGCCGCCGTGCGTTGGCGTCGAACGGCGAGATGCGCACCAGCCGGTGGACGCCGCGCTCCACCTTCAGATACCCGTAGGCCAGTGGCCCCTTCACCAGAATGGTTGCGTTCCGGATGCCGGCCACCTCTCCTTCGACTTCATTCAGCACCTCCACCTGATAGCCTTTGCGCTCCGCCCACCGAGTGTACATCCTCAGGAGCATGGCGGCCCAGTCACAGCTTTCCGTGCCACCGGCTCCCGCGTTTACCTCCAAAATGGCGTTCGCGTCATCGTGCGGGCCGGAGAGGAATGTCTGCATCTCGAAGGAATCCAGCTCCGAGACCACGCGCCGGAGCTCCTCCTGGAAGTTCTCCTGCTCCGCCTCGTCGCCGGACTCGCGCACCAGTTCGGCCAGAACTTCCAGATCCTCGATGCGCGAGATGATATTGCGGTAGGGTTCGACGACGCTCTTCAGCTTCGCCAGCTCCGTCATCGCCTTCTGCGCCGCCTCCGGGTCGTCCCAGAACCCGGGCTCGCCGCTCTGGCGCTCCAGATCTTCGATCCGTTCCGCTTTCCCGCGGACGTCAAAGATGGTCCGCGATCTGTTCGAGCCGCTTTCGCAGCTCTTCGATCTCGCGGCCGGCTTCCTGCAACAGCATGCCGTTTTCCTCCTGTCGTTTTGCCGGGGGATTGTACCACCGGCCAGCCTCCTCAGTCGAGGACAGCCTTCTCCCGCAGGGATGACGCTGCTTCCGCGCGAACTCCATCCCGAGAGGAGGTCGCCCGATATGACCAGCCGAGAGCGCGTCCTGCGCTGCCTGTCCTTCCAGGCTCCGGACCGCATCCCGATGGCGCTTCCTGAGCCGTTTCCGAACGATCTGTGTCTAGCGGGGGTGACGCCGGATCCGGATTGGAGACCCTACCGGACCTGGGAGATGGAGAACGGCGCCCAGTGGGAGGACGAGTGGCACAACGTCTGGCGGCGTCTGGACACCACACGGGGCGGAGAGGTCATCGAGGGAGCCCTTAAGGACTGGGCCGACCTGGACAGCTACGTCTTCCCGCGCTTCGATTTGCCGTCCCGCTACGAACACGCCACTCAGACTTTCGCGGAGCACCCCGACCGGTATCACCTGGGCGTGCTGCCGGGCTTTCCGTTCGCCATCATGCGCTACCTGCGCAGGATTGATATCTTTCTGACGGATCTTCTGCTGGAACGGGAGAACGTGGAGCGCCTGAATCGCCGGGTCATCGCCATGCTGAAGCGTTGTATGGATCAATGGGCCGCAGCGGGCGCGGACGGAGTGTTCCTTGCGGAGGACTGGGGTACGCAGGAGCGGTTACTGGTATCCCCCGCGATGTGGCAGGATCTCTTCCGCCCCGGCTTCGAGGAGCTCACCGGGCACGCGCGGTCGGTTGGCCTGCACGTCTGGATGCACTCCTGCGGCTACATCCGCGATATCATCCCGTCGCTGCGCGATATCGGCATCTCCGTGCTGCAGCTCGATCAGCCCACTCTCAGCGGGATAGACTGGTTGCAGGAGACGGTGGGCGGCCGGGTGGTCATCTGGTCGCCCGTGGACATTCAGAGAGTGCTTCCCACCGGCGATCGCGATCTCATCCGCGCCGCCGCGCGGGAGATGATCCAGAAGCTGGGCCGGGGCGGTGGATTCATCGCAGGTCACTACGGCGACCTGCGAGGCATCGCCGTCGAGCCGGAGTGGCAGCAATGGGCGTGTGAAGCGTTTGTGGAGTTCGCGGAAGAGGGGGCCTCCTGACGGCGCAACCGGGCCGAGCCGTTTGACACACGTCGAGGGCGCGAATACAATCCCTTAGCAGCAGCGTTGGCCGAGCCGTGGCCGCCTGTAATCTTCCGCCCATGTATCAACTCGTCGTCCAGGTCAGCTTCTGTGGAGCCCATTTCCTTCGCGATTACGAAGGGCCGTGCGCCAACCTGCACGGCCACAACTACCGCGTGGAGGCGCGCGTCAGCGGTTCTCAGCTGGACGGGTCCGGAATGCTGGTGGACTTCAAACGGGTGAAGCAGTTGTTGGAGGATATTGTCTGCCCGTTCGATCACCGGGTCACTAACGAAGTCCCTCCTTTCGACGAGATGAACCCCACAGCGGAGAATATGGCGCGCTTCGTGTACGGCAGACTGACGGAAGCGGTACGGCCGCTCGGGTTGAAGGTGGACTCGGTCGGGATCTGGGAGACAGAGAAGTATGGAGCCTTCTACTCTCCCGGTGAATGACTCCCGGGCTCTGGCAGACACGCAGGAGCGCACGGCTCACATTGTGGAGGTCTTCTCCAGCATCCAGGGGGAGGGACCACACGCCGGGCGGAGGCACATCTTTCTGCGTTTCTTTGCCTGCAACATCCGCTGCGCCTACTGCGACACGCCGGAGTCGCTCAGCGGCCGGCCTCCGGCTCTGCTGGAGCGGACTCCCGGGGCGGGTGATTTCGAGCGGCGCGGTAATCCATTGCCCCTGGACGAAGTGGCGGCGGCGGTGCTCCGGCTGGCCCGGAGTCCGCACGACGCTGTCAGCCTGACCGGCGGCGAGCCGCTTCTGCAGGATGAGTTCCTCTGTCTGCTCATTCCGCGCCTGCGCGAAGCTGGTTTACGGATCTATCTGGAGACCAACGGCACCCTCCCCGGCAGGCTTTCGCGGGTGATCTCTCTGGTGGACACTGTGGCGATGGACCTGAAGCTGCCCCAGACCCTGCAGGACGGGCGGGACTGGTCCGCGGAACACAGGGACTTCCTGAGGATTGCCCTGGCCAGAGAAGTGTTCTGCAAAATGGTGCTGCCGCCCTCACCCGAGCTGACGCAGGTACGGCGGATGGCGGAGGTGGTGGCATCGGTCTCGTGGGATGTGCCCTTCATCATCCAGCCGGTCACACCGTTTGGAAGCATCCTGCAGCCTCCGTCGGCCGGCGATATCCTCACCGCTTACGAGGCGGTCCGCTCTGTCCTTCCGGATGTCCGGGTCATTCCTCAGACCCACAGGATGATGAACCTGCGATGAGCGCCGTGGACGCCTCCCGCCCACCGGCGGTCTGTCTTGTCTCAGGCGGCCTGGACAGCGCCACCGCCGCCGCAATCGCCCGCAGCCGGGGGTTCGAGATCTATGCCCTCTCGTTCGACTACGGTCAGCGCCATCGCAGGGAACTGGACGCTGCCCGGGCCGTGGCCGAATCCCTTGGCGCCGCGCAGCACCTGGTGCTCAGCTTCGACCTCCGCCTCTGGGGAGGCAGCGCTCTCACATCGGGCATAGACGTCCCGGCAGGCCGCAGCACCGAAGATATGGCCAGGGATATCCCCGTCACCTACGTTCCCGCGCGGAATATCATCTTCCTCAGCTTTGCGCTGGCCTGGGCCGAGACTCTGGATGCCCGGCACATCTTCATCGGGGTGAACCAGCTGGACTATTCCGGTTACCCGGACTGCCGGGAGGAATTCCTGCGCGCATTCGAGCATATGGCTGCACTGGGAACGAAGGCGGGGGTGGACGGCAGGCCTGTGAAAATAGAAGCCCCTTTAGTGCATATGTCCAAGGCCGACATCATCCGGGAGGGGACACGGCTGGGAGTGGACTTCGGCCTGACATGGAGCTGCTACCTTGGCGGTGAGCGCCCCTGTCAGCAGTGCGACAGCTGCATCCTGCGGGCGAGGGGCTTTCAGGAGGCCGAACTACCGGATCCGCTGCTTGCGGACTGAACTCTGCGCCCGTTACAGCAGCTGGTTCCGCTTGATGATGAAGCTCTTCTCCAGCATCCGGACGCCGTTGCGCACCACCAGATACTTCTGATCCGCCAGCCCTTCGCCTTTGAATCCGACGACATCCTGCACGAAGTCCGGAGCGGTCAACGGATTGAAGGTGAAGGTCATTACGTATTCCTCGGCCTTCAGCGGATAGATAGAAACGTCCCGCTCGATGTCAATGGTCCGGCTGAAGCGGCCATCCTTCACATACAGGTCATCAATGAGGATGGTCTGATTGGTGTCTATGTCCCAGGAGAACTTCTGGAACTGTTGCTCTTTGAAGTTCTTGTCCCGGAGGACCAGGCGCACCCGGGCGCCCGTCGGAAGGTCCAGTGTGCCGAAGACCCGGAACTTGCGCGGGCCAAGAAACTGCCACTGAGCGTCGAAATGCACGTTCTTTACCGGCTTCAGACGCGAGCGCTCCTCTTTCTCGCGTAGCAGCTGGTTCAGATTGTTTCGCGCTACGTCCACCATCACCTGCTCGCCGGGATCGCGGGATTCCCGGACGTAACGCTCATTGTCCTTGATGTTCTGCCGCCACTGCTCAATGGCCCGGTCTATCTGGCCGTCCTTGCGGTACGCGTGCGCCAGGGTGTGTCCCACGAACTGGGGCCGCATCCGCTTTTTCCCTGTGGACGGGTCCACCGCAGGCCGTTTGTTGGCCTCCGTAAACGCCTCGATAGCCTTCTTAAAATCCAGCACCTTATGGAAATTCATCCAGCCCTGAGCGAAATACAGGTCGTATATGTCCGGGTTGTTGGCGATCCCCTCCCTGTACAGCGCCTGGGCGGGCGGGATGTAGCGCCGGTCGGAGCGCTCCTGCGAGTCCGTGAAGTTGTAAGACAGGTGCCAGGCTCCCGTGTCGTAGACGTCAATCTGGTGCGGGTCCAGCCAGGTGACGATCCGCACGATGGGGATGACCGCCGCATAGTTGCCGCTGTGGAAGAATTCGTCCGCCCGCACCCACAGCAGACCTGCCACCACCTCTTTCAGGCCGATCAGTGTGGCCGCCACGAACTGCGTGCCGATCTCGATGTTAGTGACCTTGCCGGGCTGGTATCGCTTGCGCATCGGGTCCATCTGCACTTGGAGCCAGACCACCAGCGCGAACAGCGGCACCAGCAGGGCTAGCAGGGAGCGGCGGGCTGTGGCGGACACGGTTTGTCAGACCTCCTTGCGCTCGAACACCAGCACGCCCACCACGAGCAGGATGATGGTATACGCCAGCCCGTAGAAGACCGCCTTCCACATATACAGCGGAAGGTCCGCCGCGGGCACTTCGGGGTGGATGATGGGGTTCTGCACATCGTAGTTCCCGAAGTTCGGCACCAGATAGTGGACCGCCGCATACAACCACCGCAGGACGATGGGTGTGTTCGGGCTCTTGGACATCGCCTCTGTCACGCTGGAGATACTTCCCGCGATGAACACCGCCGAACTGAGGAAGAAGTTCACCGTGACGGTGGCGAAGGTGGAGAAACAGACCGCGACGGCAAGCAGGAGCAGCAGCTTCATATAGACCATGGCGATGCCGCCGATCAGCCCTGGCACCTCGCCGGACCAGACCCAGGAGGTCCAGAATGCGCCGAAATCGAGGCTCGCAAGGCTCTCCAGCGCGCGTGTGTTGACTTTCAGCAGGAACACCAGCAGGAAGGCGGCCCCCATCAAGGCGACGTTCACGGCCAGGGTGATCGCCCCGCCCAGAAAGCGCCCCAGGACATACTCATAGCGCTTCACTGGCTTGGAAAGGATGGTGTAGATGGTGCGCTGCTCGATATCGGCCGGGATGAGCGAGATGCCCATGATGATGGCGATGAACAACCCCCAGAATTGCACCATCCCCAGCCCGAAGCTCTTCAGGATGACCACCTGCTGGCGGAACTCCAGAAACGTGAACGTCAGAGAGATCAGAACGGAGCCCAGGGCCAGAATCAGGAAGACGTTCAGGATCTTCTTGCGGATGGCCTCTCCAAAGGTGTTCCTGGCGATTACCCACGCTGTCAAGAGACTGTGCCCTCCCTGACGGTTTCGATGAAGATATCTTCCAGCGTCCTCTTCCCGGGGATGACGGCGGTTATCTCGCCCCCCGTCTGCATGATCATCTGGACGGTCTCGTTCACGAAGCTCTGCTCCACCCGGACCCGGATGGCCCCGTCCACCGTGAATGCGTCGGAGGAGTGCGCCTTGATCTTCTCAAAAATGTCGTCCCGAACCCTCTCCGCCCGGATCTCCACGCTCTTGCCGGCAAGCATCTCCTTCAGAGAGCCCACCCGCATCAGCTTGCCGCGGTCCAGGATGGAGACCCTGTCGCAGACCATCTCGACGTCCGAGAGCTGGTGGCTGCTGAGGAAGACGGTGCGTCCTTCGTCGCGCAGGCGAAGGATCATATCCCGGATGTCCAGATGAGCGATCGGGTCCAGGCCCGATGTCGGCTCGTCCAGGAAGAGCAGGTCGGGGTCGTTGATGAGCGCCTGCGCCAGCCCAATGCGCTGCAGCATCCCCTTGGAGTAGTGCCGGAGCCTTTTGTGCTTGTTGTCCGACAGCCCCACGAGATCCAGCAGCTCATCCACCTTTTTCTTGCGCTCCGCCGCGGGGATGCCGAACAGTGTCGCATAGAAGTCCAGCACCTCGTATCCGCTCAGATGCTCGTAGAAGTAGGGGCTTTCCGGCAGATAGCTGATCTTGCGCTTGACCTCAATGTCTCCCGGAGGATACCCCAGGATGCTTGCGGTGCCCGACGTTGGGAAGATCAGGCCGAGCAGCATCTTGATGGTGGTCGTCTTGCCGGCCCCGTTGGGGCCCAGGAATCCGAAGATCTCTCCCCGGTGGATATCCAGGGTCAGATGGTCCACGGCGATGACATCCTCGCCGGTCAGGACGCTGTGGAAGGACTTCGTCAGATCACGGATCTCGATTGCGTTTTCCATTCAGGAGATAACAGCCCTCTCTGAGGTCGTCCGCCCCGGCGCATTGCCAGGGGCGGATCGCCGGTCTCGCCCTGTCAGTCTATACGGTCTGAAAAGGCGTTCCCGCTCCCGTTTTTTTGCCGCCTGTTCCGCCGCTCCTTGCCGGAACAGCAGTATAGAACCGTTCCGGAACCCCTGTCAAACTTTCCGGCTTCCCGGGTTCCTACAGGCTGTGCTCGCGGATGAAGGTGATCAACTCCTCCAGGTCCGCCTCCGCCATCGAGACGCAGGTGTCGGCGCAGCCGTAATACAGGCGCACCCTGCCGGTTTCCGGGAAGTGGACCATGGCGCTCGGGAAAACCACATTCGGAACATCCCCCACGCGTTCATAGATTTCCGTCGGGCCAAGCAGATAGTCGCGCGTCCGCGCGATGACCTTCCAGGGCTTTTCCAGGTCCAGCAGCGCGCCTCCGGCGTAGTACAGGAATCCATTGCAGGATGTCCACACGCCGTGATAGATGAGCAGCCATCCCTCATCTGTCTCCAGAGGGGACGGCCCAGGACCCACTTTGGTGCTCTGCCATCCGGGGCAGGGTCCGAAGACGTGCCGGTGCTTCCCCCAGTGCACCAGGTCCAGGCTGGAGGAGTAGAAGATGTCTCCGAACGGCGTATGGCCCCGGTCGCTCGGACGGTGCAGCATGGCGTAGGCTCCACCCACTTTGCGCGGAAAGAGCACCGCGTTGCGGTTGCTGGGAGGAAAGGGGTCTTCCATCTGGTGGAACGTCCGGAAATCTTCCGTCCAGGCCATTCCGATTTTTGCTCCCTGAGCTCCCGCGTTGCACCAGGTCAGATAGTAGCGCCCTTCCAGCTCCACCAGGCGCGGGTCATAGCTGTGGTCGGTCATCACCACTTCGGGGTCGTCGCTGAGCATCGTCAGCGGCTCCGGGTCAATGCGCCACTGCATCCCGTCGTCGCTGAAACCCACGTGCATCCGGTAGCACAGATCCACCTCGTCCACCCGGAACACCCCGGCGAAGCCGGCGCCGAATCGCACGATGGCGCTGTTGTGTATGCTGTTCGCGCGCGGCACGTTGGCCGGAGTCACTACGGGGTTGCCCGGATGCCTTTTGAAAACAGTCTCGTTCGCCATATTTCCTCCTGTGCCGCTTCGTCTTTCAGTGCGGGCCGGTCCGGCAGATCCTCAGCATGGACGGGGGAGGCAGAGGACCTTCCCGCGGACGGTCACGATTCGTGTCCAGCGTCTCCCACCGGAGCACGTAGCTGACTCCAGGGATCCCACTGCGGCCGCTGTCCGCTGCTGACCGCTGCCGCGCACCCGCGAAGGAAGGATCCACCCGGCCGGGAGACGATCCGATGGCCGGAGCCGGTAGCAGCCCCGTAGGCCGCAGAGTCGCCTCGTCCAGGATCCACGTCCCCGAGCCGTGCTTCACGTGCCGCCACGACTGCGTGAGTCGGCCGTCTTTTGCTGTCACCGGACCGAAGCCGATCTCCCAGATGATGGACCCTCCGCCGCTGAATGCCCAGCGGTAGTCCCAGTCGCTGGTCCGGTAGATCTTCCACGCTCCGTCTTCCAGACGAGCGTTGTAAAGCTGTGTGCGGCCCTGATCATCGTATTTGTGATAGCTGACCACCACCCGGCCCCTGGAGTCGAATCCGATGATCGTGTTGCCGTTGATGATGCCTCCGCCGGGCGGTACCGGGTCTATGACCTCCCCCGTCGCCAGCGTGATTGGCAGCTTCAGAGGCTTGCCAGCGCTGGTTTCCCAGTGCACCAGATCCCGGCTGCGGGCATAGGAGAGGTCGTGGTTGGTTGCGCAGTCGCCGGTGTCTCTCCAGACCCACACCAGGTGATAGAACCCGTCCGGGCCGCGCTTCGGGCCGTGGAAATAGGCGTTCATCTTTCCTTCGCCTGAGGTCAGAGGAGTGTCCAGCAGCCTGCGCCAGCGCTTCCGGGAGACGTCATAGACGTTGTAGATCTGGTCGCCGTTTCCGCTGCCTCCGTCCCGGTGCGTGAAGATCAGCTCACCGCGGGGACCTTCCATGAAGACAGGATACGTGACCCGCGACTCTCGCTCGCCCACCATCGCTGGTATACGCTCCATGCTGTGGATGTCGAAGGGTTTGCGGGAGCGGAAGTAGACCAGGGGATTCCCGTGCATATTGCCGCTGACGTGCAGAAACCCGCCGCGGTCAATAGCCATCGTGACGTAGTTGTGGCTGTCCCAGCCCAGTTTCTCGGGCAGGCGGGCAAACTGCCAGTCGCTGGAGTCCCGCGTCCGCACGCCCAGTGTCATCTGCCTGTCGGCGTCGTAGAACGCCACGAACTGCCTGCTGCCGTGCGTCAGCAGACAGAATCCCACCGGATGCCCGGACCAGACGGGCATGATATCCTGGCACTCTTCTGCCCGCGCCTGACGGCAGAGCAGGGCAAAAAACGCCACGGAGGCTAGCGCGAGCAGCCTGAACATCGGATTCTCCTCCTGAGGGATGCTGACGGGCCTCTTCAGCACGGCGCGAGGAGACGGCCCCATCGGCCCCGGCAAGGCTTGCACCGGCAGCCTTTGTCACCCGGCATCCCGCCCGGACACTTAGCCATGCGTCATCGCACCGCCTTCCCTTTTGCACAGAGGCCCGGAAAAGCGAATCCTCTAGCAATGCCGGGAACGGTGAGTTTGCTGGCAGCGCCATTTCAGATCGTCGCTGTGATTCCGGTGTACCGGAGCTTATTCCCGGCTCCTGCCAGTCTACGCCGGTCGAGTAGCGCGCCGCAGCCGCGCGTATCGAGACCGCACGGGTCGCACCCGTGGTTTCGACTCGTCCGCCACAGGCGGACGGCTCAACCAACGTAGGGTGAGTCCCTGGAATAACGTCCCGGAACACCAGGCTGCGAGCCCCTCATCCAAACCTTCTCCCACCATAGGGGGAGAAGGCTTGTTCTTTCCCTCGTCCCGCTGGTGCATCTTCGACCGAGGTCTGTCCTCCACATTGCGGGCGATGGCAAGAACCCCTCTCCCTGTGAACGGGAGAGGGTCTGGGTGAGGGCGACCTTAGCCTCTCTTCTCTAGACACTAGTCTCTCTACTCCAGACACTAGTTCCTCGACTTTCAGCTTCTTCCTACGCCGGTCGAGTAGCGCGCCGCAGCCGCGCGTATCGAGACCAGACAAAAGGGGCTAGTTGCGAGGGGGGCAATCAAGCGTCAGCTCCCCGGGAATCCTGCAGGGCCTGATAGGGCGCCGCTGATTCCAAAGACAAGAATAGTTGGCCCAACTCCTGAGCGGCGCTGGCGGTTCGGGAGGACCACCTCGGACCGGCACCTAACCCTCTCAGAGCACGGTGCGTTACGAGAAAAATGCCAGTTCCCGAGCAGGTGAATATGAGTGGCAGTATTTTCCTGGTTCAAGAGAGCGGGGAGCTTGTCGCCCTGACCCCGGAGGATTTCGACTCGGAGGAGACTCTGCAGCTTCTTCTGGCGCGCTATCCTGCTCTGCTGGGAGGAGACAGGGATGATCCCGATGCTGCGCACTGGCTGCTCGTCCGACGCGAGTCTCCCATCCCGTCGGCGCCAGACGCCGTTTCGCGGTGGAGTGTGGACCATCTCTTCTTGGACCGCGAAGGCGTTCCTACCCTTGTGGAGGTGAAACGAGGGACCGACACGCGGATCCGCCGCGAGGTGGTGGGTCAGATGCTGGATTATGCGGCAAATGCGGTCGTATGGTGGCCGGTCGAAAAGATCCGGGTTGAGTTCGAAACCACCTGTGCCGCTATGGGGGAGGATCCTGAGAAGATTCTTCTGGAGCATCTCGGGGGAGAGCAAACGTCGGTTGAGGAGTTCTGGCAACAGGTCAAGACAAACCTTCAGGCCGGACGTATCCGAATGGTATTCGTGGCGGATGTGATTCCATCGGAGCTTGCCCGCGTTGTGGAGTTTCTGAACTCGCAGATGGATCCGGCAGAGGTGTTGGCTTTGGAACTCAGGCACTACGCAGGGCAAGGGAAACGTACGCTGGTGCCACGCATCATCGGACAAACGTCAGAAGCTCGGGCCCGCCGAGGGAACCAGAGCCTAGAGGTACGCCAGTGGGATGAGGAGTCCTTCCTGCAGGAACTGCAGGTACGCTGTGGGGATCTCGAAGTTGCCGTTGCCAGGCGGTTACTCGCCTGGGCAGTCCGGCGTAGTTTGCGCCTGAGATGGGGTAAGGGCAGACAGTCGGGGTCATTCTATCCTTTGCTGGACTACGCCGAGACGTGCTTCTGGACCATTTCGGTCTGGACTTATGGCCGTGTGGAGGTCCAGTTTGAGATGATGAAAGGGTCGGCACCGTTTTCAGATGAGCAACTGCGGCGACAGTTGCTTGAAAGATTGCGCAATTGCGAGCTGGCAGGGGTTCAGCTGCCCGACGATTGCATTACGAGGCGGCCGAGTGTACCGCTTTCCGCCCTTGCGGACGAAGCAAAGATGCTGAAGTTCCTGGAAGCACTCGACTGGTATCTTGAGACGATCAAAGCGCACATCCACTCGTCGTGAGGAGTCGTGCACCGGCGCCCATTGGGCTACGCCGGTCGAGTAGCGCGGCGTCAGCCGCGCGTATCGAGACCACACACTGCAGGATGTGGTTTCGACACGCCCGGCTTTCGCCGGACGGCTCAACCAGCGTAGGAGGTGTTCCGTCCCCCAGCCGGATGGTCCATCTCGGGGAGTGCACATCCCGCAGGACACCGGAGCCGTCTCGCAGTAACCTTCACTGACACACCCTTGCCTGAGACGCTCGAAGCCCTCGGTTCCTGATGGAGGAGAATGTTGCCGTGGATATCGCCCGCCTGCTTGCCACTTACAGAGACGGACTGCTCGAAGATACCATTCCGTTCTGGTCCCGGTACAGTCCGGACTATGAGTACGGTGGGTTCCTGACATTTCTGGACAGGGACGGCAGCGTTTACGGTCCGGAAAAGCCCGTCTGGCTGCAGGGGCGGATCGCGTGGGTGTATTCCACACTCTACAACCGGGTTGAGAAGCGCACGGAGTGGCTGGAGCTGGCGCGCCACGCCGTGGACTTCCTGCTGAAGCACTGCTTCGATGCGGACGGCCGGATGTTCTTCCTGATGACGCGCGACGGGCGTCCGCTTCGGAAACGGCGCTACGTCTTCTCCGAGGTGTTCGCCGCCATGGGCCTTGCGGAATACGCGAAGGCCAGCGGCGAAGACCGCTACCGCGCCAGGGCGGCCGAGGTCTTCGATCTGCTCCTGCGGTATCATCGGACGCCGGGGATGCTGGAGCCGAAGGTCAATCCGCAGGTGCAGCCCTCCATCGGCCACACGATGCCGATGATCCTTCTCTGCTGCACTCAGACTCTCCGCACAGTGGATGACCGCCCCATCTACCGGGAAGTGGCGGACGAGTCCATTGAGCTCATCTTCTCGAAGTTTTGCAAACCGGAGCTTCGCGCCGTTCTGGAGATGGTGGCCCCGGACGGCTCCATCATAGACACGCCGGACGGCCGCACCATCCTGCCCGGTCACGCCATCGAGAGCGCCTGGTTCTTGATGGAAGAGGGACGCCTGCGGGGAGATCTGGAGCTTTCAATGCGCGCCATTCCTTTGCTGGAGTGGTCGCTGGAGCGGGGGTGGGACGAAGAATATGGCGGCCTACTGTACTACGTGGATCTGAAAGGGCTTCCCCGCCCCGAGTACCAGTGGGACATGAAACTCTGGTGGCCGCATACGGAGGCTCTGTACGCCACACTGCTCGCCTGGCATCTGACCGGCGAGCAGCGATGGGCGGACTGGCACATCCGTATCCACGAATATGCCTACTCCCACTTCCCCGATCCGCAACACGGGGAGTGGTTCGGCTATCTTCATCGGGATGGAACCCTTGCCAACCGTTGCAAGGGCAACTGCTGGAAGGGTCCCTACCATCTGGCGCGTATGCAGCTTTACTGCTGGAAGCTGCTGGAGGAGGCAACCACCTCAGCACTCTTGCGCGAAAACTGAGAGATCCTCAGGCGGCCTTTTTCTGTTGGAGATGCTGGCCCACCCGGCGGTCTGACTTCAGGATGTGGTCCATCAGCCAGTCGCTCACGGTGCGCTGAAGCTGAATGGAGAGGACCGGACCGGCGCCTTCGCGCTCATATTGGGCGGCCAGCTTCTGGAATGTGGCCACGAAGGCTTCGTGCTGGCTTTGATGGCGCCAGGTGTCCGGGTATCCCGAGGAGGCCATTAGCGCCTCTTCCGCCTTGAAGTGTTTGTCCACGTAGTCGGCCAGGAAGTTCAGCAAGGGCCCTACCACCTCCTTGCTTTTTCCAGTTTTCATCGCGTCAAACAGCTTGTTGGCGGCGTCGAACAGTTTCCTGTGCTGGTCATCAATGGTGGGGTGCCCAACACTGCAATCCTTTGTCCACACAAGGCTCATTTTTCTGATACTTCTCCCTCCGAGGGGTGTCGCCGCGCGCCACCCGGGCGGCCGCGGACGCCATAGGAACCATTCCGTACCAGCGCAGCCGGTTGGAATAAGATTCGTTCCTCACGTATGCGGCAGGGTGTCTCCAGATACCCGTGTGCGCAGGAATCCGCTACAATGCCTTCCGGTGACCGGTTGACTCCTCGAAAGTGATGAATACCAACGCGCTCAGACTTCTGGAATACGGCAGAGTGCTGGAACACCTCGCGGAGCGCTGCTCCACGGGTATGGGTACGCGCCGCGCGCTGGAGCTGACACCATCCGCCGATTTTCAGGAGATCGAGCGCAGGCAGCAGGAAACCGCCGAGGGCCGCAGGCTGCTGGAATCCTTCGGTGGCATGCCCCTGGGCGGAGCGCGGGATCTGATGCCGCATCTGGAGAAAGCCCTGCTGGCGGGATCCCTGACCGGGCGAGAGCTTCTGGACGTCCACGACACAGCCGCCACCGCGGAGAGGCTGCGCGCTTTCCTCAAGAAGCAGACCTCAGCCTGCCCTCTTCTGGCGGGTCTGGCGGACGGCCTGGAGGGAGTGCCGGACCTCAGAAAAGCCATCGCCGACGCCATTGACGAGGTGGGAGAGGTGCGGGACAGCGCCAGCCCGGAACTCAGCAAGCTCCGGCGGGACATCCGCACCGTTACCGGACGCATCCAGGAGAAGCTGAACAGCCTGATCTCCTCTTCCTCCCTGCGTGACGCGCTGCAGGACCCGGTCATCGTCACACGGCAGGGGCGGTGGTGCCTGCCCGTGCGCTCGGATCATCGCTTCGCCGTGCCGGGGATCGTTCACGACGCCAGCGCGAGCGGAGCTACTCTGTTTATTGAACCGCAGGCGGTGGTGGAGCTTGCCAACCGGCTGCGGGAACTGGAAGCAGCCGAGCGCGAGGAGGTGGAGCGAATCCTGCGTCAGCTCACCACGAAGGTCGCGGCCCGCGCCGAAGAGCTGCGGGGTACCTGCGTAACGCTGGGGCATCTGGATCTGATCAATGCGAAGGCGCTCCTAGCTGAATCCCATCGCGCGGTTCAGCCGGTGCTTCGGCGGTCGCCGATGCTGAAGTTCACGGCAGCCCGTCATCCTCTGCTGAAAGGCGAGGTCGTTCCCATTGACGTCCGGCTGGGGCTCGATTTCCGGGGGCTGCTTATCACCGGACCCAACACGGGAGGGAAGACGGTCACTCTGAAGACGATGGGATTGCTGGTGCTGATGACCCAGTCGGGGCTGCAGATCCCGGCGGCACACGGCAGTGAGTGCGGTGTCTTCTCGGACGTCTTCGCCGATATCGGAGACGAGCAGAGCATCGAGCAGTCGCTCTCCACGTTCTCCGGGCACATCCGCAACATCGTCAGCACCCTGAGGGAGATACGCCCTGGCGGGCTCGCCCTCTTCGATGAGATCGGCGCGGGCACCGATCCTGCCGAGGGGGCCGCGCTGGCATCCGCCGTCCTGGAGCATCTCGCCGGACGCGATGTCTGTGTGGTGGCCACCACGCACTACGGCGAGCTGAAGCGGTTCGCCTTCGCGCATCCGCAGTTCGAGAACGCTTCGGTGGAGTTCGATCGTGAGACGCTGAAGCCCACGTACCGCCTGCTGATCGGCGTCCCCGGCGCAAGCCACGCCCTGCATATCGCCGCACGGCTGGGCATGCCAGAGGAGGTTATCCGTTCAGCAGAGCGGGCGCTGGAGGGTCAGGCCCAGGAGACGGATAACCTGATCCGCCAGGTGGAGGTGCTGCGCGCGCAGGCGATGGAGCAGGAGCGTCTGGCGGAGCAGGCCCGGAAAGAGGCTGAGCAGCTTCGTACAAGTTACGAGCAGAATCTTGAGCGCCTGAATGCAGCCCGCCGGCAGGTGCGGGACGAGGTCCAGAGCGAGGCTCGCCGTGTCATTGACGATCTCCAGCGGCAGCTGGAGCAGGTTCTCAGGGAGCTTCGGACCCAGAAACGGCACTCGCAGCACACCGAGGGGCTGTCCAACAAAGCGAAGAAGCTGATCCGCAGGATGGAGACCGCCGCCGAGCGTGCGGCCCCTGCTCCGGCGCCGGAGGCTCCGCCCGCACAGGAGCCGGACAGACTGCGCAAAGGAGAGCGCGTCCGGATGACCGGTGTAGGGACGGTGGGTGTCATGCTCGAGGACGCTACAGATACCGAGGCGCTGGTGGCATTCGGAAACGTGGAAGCCAGGGTCTCCCCCGATCGTCTGGAGCGCGTGGAGCCGGGAGAGCCATCAGGCCCGGGTCCGGCGGATCTTCGGACGGGCAGGCTTCAGTTGCAAAAGGCGTCGAGCGTGTCACCGGAGATAATGCTGCGCGGGCAAAGGGTTGAGGAGGCTCTGGAGGCCCTGGACCGCTATCTGGACGATGCGTGCCTTGCCGGGCTGGAGCGGGTGCGGGTGATTCACGGGAAAGGGACCGGCGCGATGCGCCGGGCCGTCTGGGAGTTCATGCGCCGCCATCCCGCGGTGGCATCCATGGAGCTGGCTGACGCGGACGAAGGCGGAGAGGGGGCAACCATCGTCCGGCTGAAGTGAGGCCGGGCAGCCGGCCGCACTGGAGGGAGCAAGATAGTGACGACTGCATTCGTGATGCTGAACGTGAAACGGGGCTGCGTGTCCAGCACCGCTGAGGAGCTGCTGAAGGTGAAGGGGGTCACGGAGGTGTATTCCGTGACGGGCGAGTTCGACCTGATCGCCGTGGTCCGTGTGCGCAACCCGGAAGAGGTGGCGGACGTCGTGACCGAGCATCTGCACAGGATAGACGGCATCTTGAAGTCGGACACGCACGTGGCGTTCCGCCACTACAGCGAGCACGACCTGGAGGCGGCCTTCAGCCTGGGCGCCGAAGGGTGATCCGGACCGGTTTTCGCCGCCGGAGGCTATCCGGCAGGCGCTGACGACGCGAGCACAAGTAAAAGAACGGGAGACTACACGGCATGGGTGATGCCAGCATCGGCCTGATCGGCCTGGCGGTGATGGGTGAGAACCTGGTGCTCAATATGAGCGACCACGGGTTCAAGGTGGCGGTCTATAACCGGACCGTCAGCAAGGTGGACGATTTCCTGGCCAACCGGGCGCAGGGGCGGGACATCGTCGGGGCGCACAGCCTGGAGGAGTTCGTGGGGCTGCTGGCCAGACCGCGCAAAGTGATGCTGATGGTCAAAGCCGGGCAGGCGGTGGATGACTTCATCGAGATGCTCGTCCCCCTTCTGGAGCCGGGGGACATCATCATTGACGGGGGGAACTCCTTCTTCAAGGACACCATCCGCCGGACTCGGGAGCTGGAGGCGAAGGGGCTTCTTTACATCGGCACCGGGGTCTCCGGAGGCGAGGAGGGTGCCCGCCACGGGCCGAGCATCATGCCAGGCGGGTCGCCGGAGGCCTGGCCTCATGTAAAACCCATCCTTCAGGCCATCGCGGCGAAGGTGGCGGACGGTTCTCCCTGCTGCGACTGGGTCGGTCCCGACGGCGCAGGGCACTTCGTCAAAATGGTGCATAACGGCATCGAGTACGGGGACATGCAACTCATCTCCGAGGCGTATTTCATCATGTCCACCGCGCTCGGCATGTCGGCTGAGGAGCTGCACCAGACGTTTTCACGCTGGAACGAGGGGGACCTGGACAGCTACCTGATAGACATCACAGCCCGAATCTTCGCGAAGAAAGATCCCGAAACGGGCAAGCCTCTGGTGGATGTGATCCTGGACACGGCTGGCCAGAAGGGGACGGGCAAGTGGACGTCGCAGATCGCCCTGGATCTGGGCATCTCCACCCCCACCATCACGGAGGCGGTCTTCGCCCGGTGCATCTCCGCCATCAAAGAGGAGCGGGTAGCCGCGTCGCGGGTGCTCAGCGGTCCGCAGGCAGGCTATACCGGCGACCGGGTGGCATTCGTGGACGCCATCCGGGACGCGTTGTATGCTTCGAAGATCTGCTCGTATGCCCAGGGCTTCGCGCTCATGCGGGAGGCTTCGAAGGAGTACGGCTGGAACCTGAACTTCGGGCAGATCGCCCTGATGTGGCGGGAAGGGTGCATCATCCGGGCGCGCTTCCTGGAGCGCATCAAAGAGGCATTCGATGCCGAGCCGGAGCTGGCGAACCTGCTGCTTGCTCCTTACTTCCGGGATGCCGTCCAGTCAGCGCAGGACAACTGGCGCAGGGTGATCGCTGAGGCGGTGAAGATGGGCATCCCGGTGCCCGCATTCAGCTCCGCCATCTGCTATTTCGACAGCTACCGGCGCGAGAGGCTCCCGGCCAATCTCATCCAGGCGCAGCGCGACTTCTTCGGCGCGCACACTTATGAGCGCGTGGACCGCGAGGGAGTCTTCCACACGGACTGGCTGGCGGAGGACTGAATCCGGGCTTCGCCTGATGCCGGGCAAGCTTGCGACCATCAAGACCCTCTCCGGGCCGCCCGATGGGCGGCCCGTTTCTACGGTTGGTCTCCGGCCACGCTCACAGGTTCGGTGTTGCGGTATTCCGGAGACTTGTTCCCGGAACCCCAACATCAAACAAGCACCAGAGACGCCTGGAGACCAGGGCGGGGGGCTGACCGGCGTCGGTCGCAAGGTGGTTCGATGCCTTACCAGACATCCTGTCCCAACCAGGTCTCAAGGATCTGGGAGGGGCGCGGGGGACGCAGCAACATGGCGCGCTCCTCGTCCTCCGAGAGATGTTTCCTGCTGACCACGCCGATCAGCTCGGATTCCCTCACGGGAATGCCTCTTCTGCGGGCGGCGCGCTCGATGAAGTCGAACACCTGCCTTGGGCGGCAGCGGTCCGGGCGGGTGATGTTGGTGGACACCTGCGCCATCCCGCGCGAGTGCAACAGAAAGCCCAGGGCCTTCACACCCTCGAAATCCTCTCCCAGATCCCGCCGGCGGCGCAGTTCTGCCGCGATGTCCCTGGCCGCATCAATGTCCGGTACGGCGAGATTCACATTGAAGGCCACCAGCGGTCCGCGGGCGCCGACCGCCACCGCTCCCGCGGACGGATGGAAGCGCAGTGGGCCAAAATCCGGCGAAAGCTCCCCCTCAAGCAGAGTCGTCAATCCAGCGCGCCCGATGCGCCGCACGGCGGCCAGATCCCGGCGGTCTGGAACAGTTGCACTCTCCTCGTAGAGGTAGACGGGCAGACCCAGATCCTCCGCCAGTCTGGCTCCGAGGTCGCGGCTCAGCGCGACGGCGCGCTCCATCGGCATTCCGCGCAGAGGCACCAGGGGGCAGACGTCCATCGCCCCGAAACGAGGATGCTCCCCGGAATGGCTCCGCAGGTCTATCCGGCGCACCGCGGCCTCTGCCGCGTTGACAAGCGACCGCAAGACAGCCGGCGGCGAGCCGAACACAGCGATCACCGCGCGGTTATGATCCGGGTCCATGGACGCATCCATCACCGTCGCTCCGCCGCAGGACGCTGCGTCCGTGATCTCACGAAGGACGTCTTCGTCCCGTCCCTCGCTGAAGTTCGGAACCGCCAGCAGCAACTCTCCCGCCGGAAGATTCATCATCGAGAAACGCTCCTCCGTACACCAAGAGGGCAGCCGCTCCTCACCGGAGCCGGCTGCCCGTCAATCCGTCCGCGGATCTGTCCTCTCAGGCCACGCCCGGCTCCAGCCGGGGAGCAGCCTCCGGCGCCGGGCGCGGCTCCTCCTGGGCCGCCGGTTGACCGCCACCCGCATCGCCTGGTCCCTGGGGCTGAACCAGTCTCTTGGTGCTCAGACCGGCCATCAGTCTCTCGAATTCCTCACGCTCGATGGTCTCCCGCTCAAGAAGCAGCTCAGAGATCTCGTCCATCTTCGCGCGATGCTCGGTCAGAATGCTCATCGCCCGGTCATAGCACGTCTCGATGATTCGGCGGACTTCCGCATCAATCTTCTCCGCCACCTCTTCGGAGTAGTTGCGATCCTCCATAATGTCGCGCCCCAGGAACGGGTTCCCGTGACGCCGCCCCAGAGTAATGGGCCCGAGCTCCTCGCTCATGCCATACTCACAGACCATCCTCCGGGCGATGTCGGTGGCGCGGTCCAGATCGTTGTTGGCTCCGGTGGTCATCTGGTTGAAGACGATCTGCTCCGCCGCGCGGCCGCCCAGCAGGCCGGTGATATCATCCAGCAGCTCATCGCGCGTGGTCAGATACTTGTCCTCACCCGGCAGAGCCATGGTGTAGCCCAGCGCCAGCCCTCTGGGCAGGATGGAGACTTTGTGCACAGGGTCTCCATTCGGCAGCAGCTCCATCACCAGGGCGTGACCCACCTCGTGATAGGCGACGACTCGCTTCTCCTTCTCGCTGATGAGGCGGCTACGGCGCTCCGGCCCGGCGATGACCCGGTCCACGGAGGCTTCGAACTCGTCCATGGTGATCTTGGTCTTGTCGCGGCGAGCGGCAAGCAGGGCGGCCTCATTCACCAGGTTCGCAAGATCGGCCCCGGAGAACCCCGGCGTGCGGCGCGCCAGCGAATCCAGGTTCACATCATCCGCCAGCGGCTTTCCGCGGGTGTGCACTTGCAGGATAGCCTTGCGCCCTTCGGCATCCGGATTGTCCACCACCACCCGGCGGTCGAACCGCCCCGGTCTCAGCAGAGCGGGATCCAGCACATCGGGACGGTTGGTGGCGGCGATGAGGATGACGCCAGAGTTCGGGTCGAAGCCGTCCATTTCCACCAGAAGCTGATTCAGAGTCTGCTCCCGCTCATCGTGGCCGCCGCCCAGACCCGCGCCCCGCTGACGGCCCACTGCGTCAATCTCGTCAATGAAGACCAGACTGGGCCGGTTGGCCTTGGCGGTGTCGAACAGATCCCGCACGCGTGACGCGCCGACGCCCACGAACATCTCCACGAAGTCCGAGCCGCTGATATGGAAGAAGGGCACGCCGGCCTCCCCGGCCACGGCTCGTGCGAGCAGGGTTTTGCCGCTTCCTGGCGGCCCCAGCAGCAGGACTCCCCGCGGGATCTTCGCGCCCAGCGCCTGGAACTTGCGCGGGTTCTTCAGGAACTCCACAACCTCCTGGAGCTCCTGCTTGGCCTCATTGACTCCGGCGACGTCGTCGAAAGTGACCTTCGGAACGTTTTCCGTGACGCGCTTGGCGCGGCTGCGGCCGAACGCCATTGCCTGATTGCCTCCCTGCTGCGCCTGCCGCAGGAAGAACATCCAGAGCGCGACGATCACCAGTATGGGCAGGAAAGCCAGAAGCAGGTTCTGGATGCTGTCCGAGAGGAGCGGGGGCCGGATCTCGAACTTGACCCCGCTCTTCTTCAGCGTGGCGTACAGGTCCGCACGATCACCGGGATCGGGGATGCGGGTGCGGTAACGGTTGCCCTTATTGTCCTCGAAAAAGAAGGTATCTTTCTGGATGTAGCCCGAGTTCACTTCCGGCTGCGGCTTCTCCAGCATAGCCCACAGCTCGCTCAGGCTCTTCTCGGTGCGCTCGGGGCCGGACCCGTTCATGCCCCCGCCCCTGGAGATGAACACCACCGCCAGGACCAGACTCAGCACCAGAAGAAGGTTCCGCGTAAACCGGTTCAAAAGCGATTATCCTCCGAGAGCGCCGCCCGGCCCCCCGTAATGGATTATATCACCCGCAACAGGATGCCACTAACGCAGGCCCGGGACGGCGGGAACGCTCTCATCAACGTCTGGAAGATCCTCTCCGGTTCCCTGCAGCAGATCCTCCGGCCCGAACAGGCTGCGCTGAGGCTGGGCCGCATCACCCGGAACAGCATCGCTCAACAGCCCGTCCCGGTCCACCACATAGAGATACTCCCGGTTCCGCAGGTGGCTCACACGCCCCACCTTCCTGCCTTCCGGGTTGTAAATACCGATTTGCGCCCCCACGTAGCGCTTATAGTCCTGCTCCACCACCCGGATGTTTGCCTCCGGCCCGAAGACGTCCTCAAGAAGCGCCTCCATCGCCGCGCGGTTGACGAACCCTTCATTATTGAAGGAGATGATGACCACGCGAGCCCTCACCTCTTCCAGCACCGAACGGAAAGCCGGAAGGAAGTTCTTGCGGGAGTTGAACGGACTCTTGCGGTTGCGGCAGTCCACCCGTTTGCAGGCCACGCCGTAGACCTCCGGGCGGTCCCAGAGCACCAGAGTCTCCCAAATGTGATAGTTGGAAAGATAGGAGTGCTGGTTGTACGGCGGGTCCAGATACGCAACATCTCCTTCCAGCCGCCGCGCCGCTTCCAGAGCATCTAGCATAAAGGCCTGTCCCTTGCCCGCCCTCGCGCGGGGCAGCACATCCGGCACGCGCAGGCACAGATCGTTCAGAGCACGCGGGGCCCACTCTTTCAGATAGGCCATCTGAAGCCCGGTGGTTGAGTCCACCCGGTCGGCGGCCTCCATCAGCGAGACCAGCAAGACCGCCTCCAGCTCCTCGGGCAGACACTTTGCGGCGATGGCATCCCGGATGGCATCTATCCTCTCCCCGTTCTTCGGGTGAAAGAAACGCGACCGTATGCAGTAGGTCTCGGTGAAGTATCCGGGCCTTCCCGGCAGAGCGTTCAGCTCGCGGATGAGTCTGGTGGCGTCCTCCAGCACGTCTTCACGATCGGCCTGAACGTAGCATCGGGCCAGCGTGGCCGCATAGGCGTTGTGGTCGTTCGCCAGCACCCGCCAGCCCAGGCCCTTCATGGCGTGCCCCACACGCGAAGTCCCGGAGAACAGATCCAGGAAGGTGCCGGGGCCGGTGGCAACCTTCACCGTCCGGATGATGGCGTCCAGCAGAGCCCGTTTGGAACCGATGTATTTGACCATTGTCCAGGTCCGACTCTGCGGAGAGGATACCCGACGCCGCGGGCTGCGCGCCATTGGTTTTGACTCCGGCAGCCGTGGAGCGGTATACTTGCTGCGCTATGAGGATCGCGCTGACCGTTCTGATGCTTATGTTACTGCTCGTCAGGCAGGGATCCTGCCAGGAAGTGACGCAGGAATGGGTCTTCGCGGGGGCTTCGACGATGCAGGGATGGTCCCCGAACGCCGCAGCGAAAGGGGCACGCCTCACGCCAGAGGGATTGCAGGTGGGACCGTGCGAGTTCGACCCGTTCCTGACGATCACCGGCCTCTCCATTCCCGGTCATCCCGCGATGCGGGTGGAGGTAGAAGCGGGATGCGACCACGACGGCGAGTGGCAGCTGTTCTGGGCGGTGGATGAGGAGGGCCCCTTCGGAGGCTTTTCCGAGAAGAGGTCGGCCCGGTTCTTCGTGAGGGCCGGCCAGGTCCGCCCTTACGTGGTCTTCCCGGGATGGCAGACCGGGGAGCGCATCCTGAAGCTCAGGCTGGATGCCCCCGACTACAGCACTTTCACGGTGCGAGCGATCCGTGTGACGGGGGGTGCGATCCCGGCGATGGCCACGGCTGGGGGAAAAGTGTCCGGCGTGGCCGAGTGGACCTTCCCTGCCGATGCCGGCCAGTGGAGCGTGTTCCCGTCGGACCGGCGGGGAGAAGCAGAGGCGGGACCGGAGGGATGGAAGCTTGAGGGCGGGAGCGGAATGATTGCGTTTTCCCCGGCGCTGGACCTCGATGCGGACCAGAACACGTGGGTGACGATCGCCGCGCGCTCCACACGGGAGACGCGCATTGCGCTGCGATGGCTCAGCTCGCAGAAGGGCGGTCTGCACAGCCTCACTGTCCCCCTTCAAAGAACCGGGAAGCCGCGGTTCTACAATGTGGACCTCTCCGGCAACAACGACTGGCAGGGGGGCATCACGATGCTTGGCCTGGAAGCTCCGGAGGAGGACGGGACGGATGTCTATCTGGTCTCCCTGAAGGCGGGGCCGGAGCGCAGCGGCCCGGCGCAGTTGGACGTGGCGTTCGCCGGTTTCACGTCACCTTTCGTGCGCCAGGGATGGGACGCCACCTTTGAAGCGCGCCTGATGAACACTGGAGGCGCGCCCTCCGCGCCGGGTAAGGCAACTCTGACGCCCCGGGGAGCGCTGAGCCTTGCCGCCGGCCAGCCCGCGACCCAACCGCTGGCGACGCTGGCTCCCGGAGAGACCCGGACGATCAGCTGGCGAGTGCGGGCATCGGAAGGCGATAACCACCGGGTGGAACTGAAGCTGCAGACAGGCGAGTCCGAGCAGACCCGGACTGTCCCCCTGAGCTGCCACCCGGCCTTGCCGGAACACCTGAGCCGGAAGTCGGCCTACGTCCCACCTCCCGAGCCCGCCCCCACAGGCGAGTATCTGGTGGGAGCCTACTATTTCCCTGGCTGGCATACCTATAGCCGCTGGTCTTGCCTGGACGACTTCCCGGAGCGGCACCCCGTGCTGGGATACTACCGGGAAGGCGATCCCGAGGTGGCCGACTGGCACATCAAATGGGCGCTGGAACACGGGATCAGCTTCTTCATCTACGATTGGTACTGGTCCGCAGGCGACCGCTGGCTGGAGCACGCCCTGCACGACGGCTACTTCAACGCGCGCTATCGCGACCGGATGAAGTTCTGCCTGCTGTGGGCTAATCACAATCCGAAGGGCACCTCCTCGCTGGAGGATATGGAGGCCGTCACACGATACTGGATTGAGCACTACTTCCGGCGCCCGGAGTATCTCAAGGTGGACGGCAAACCGGTGATGGTGATCTTCAGCCCCTACCGCTTCCGGGAGGATATGGGTGTCGAGGGGACGCGCCAGGCCCTTGAGCGCTCCCGTGAGATCTGCCGCGAAGCCGGGCTGCCGGGCATCTATTTCGTGGCCTGCACCTACCCGGGCGAGGGAAACATCCGCCTGCTGGAGCAGGAGGGATACGACGCCCTCTCCGGCTACAACTACCCCACCGCTGGAGACGGCGGCCGCAAGGTGGCGCCGTATGACGCCATGGTGCGTGGCTATAAGGAATTCTGGGAGGCCATTGACGCAGCGGCCACCATCCCCTACATCCCTGTCACCGAACCGGGCTGGGACTCCCGCCCGTGGCACGGGCCGGGCGCGCGGGTGCGCACTGGCAAGCATCCGGACAAGTTCCGTGCGATGCTCGCAAACGCGCGGCAGTTTGTGGACAGCGCCGGCCGCAGGCTGCCCGCCGGCCAGAAGATCGTCTTTGTGGAAGCGTGGAACGAGTTCGGAGAGGGCGACTACATCGAGCCGCACCGGGAGTTCGGATTTGGCTACCTAGACGCCATCCGTGACGTCTTCTCCACGGCGCCGGACCAGCATTACGATCTCGTCCCTGAGGATGTCGGGCTGGGACCTTATACCCTGCCAAAACCGGAAGACGCCTCCGGGTGGGACTTCCGCGGCAAGCGGCACGAGGTCTTCTTCCAGAATCTGAAGGAAGAGGCGAGCGATGCGTCGGGTCTCCAGATGATCTCGACAGGCGACGATGCGGCCCTGTACCTGCCGGGAACGCGGCTGGACGCGGGCCGGTTCCGGTGCATCGAGATCCGTATGAGCGTGACGGCGGGAAGACAGGCCCAGCTTTTCTGGACGTCCGGAGACGGGTTCAAGGAGGTCTGGAGCCAGAGGTTCGACATCGTGCCCGACGGGACGATGCGCACCTACCATCTGGATCTTTCCGGCAAACCGCGATGGCGGGGAACCATCCGGCAACTGCGTCTGGATCCGTGCGAGGTGCGAGACGCGAAGGTGACTCTGGAATCAGTCTGGCTGCTGGAGAGCTGTCCCTGACGCGAGGGCGATCTCGTCCAGAATGGCGTGGCAGGCAGCCAGCGGGTCCGGAGCCTGAGTGACGGGCCGGCCCACCACCAGATAGTCCGACCCGGCCCGGATCGCTTGCTGCGGGGTATTCACTCTGGCCTGATCCTGAACGTCCGATCCGGCCGGGCGGATGCCCGGCGTCACGATGCAGAAACCCGGTCCGCAAGTCTGACGGATGGACGACGCATCGGGACCGGGAGCCACAACCCCGTCCAGTCCCGCGTCTCTGGCGAGACGGGCCAGGCGCAGCACGTGCGTTTCGATCGGCCCGGGAACGCCAAGCTCCTCCCGCAGCGTTTCCGCCCCGATGCTGGTCAGAACGGTCACCGCGATCAGGAGCGGCGGATCCACCCCCGCATCATCGGCGGCCGCGCGCGCGGCCTGTGCCCCGCGCCTCATCGCCTCGCTCCCGGCGGAGGCGTGGAGGTTCATCATCCACACTCCTGCGCGGGCGGCCGAAGCCACCGCGCCCGCAACCGTGTTAGGAATATCGTGAAACTTCAGGTCCAGGAAGATGCGCCCGGCGCCTGCATCCTTCAGGCGCTCCAGAAAGGCCGGTCCCTCCGCCACGAAGAGCTCCAGCCCCACCTTGAACGCCACTCCGGCCGGCGCCAGCAGCGCCGTCATCCGCTCCGCAGACGCTCCATCCGGGAAATCCAGAGCGATGATCAGCCTTCGCGCGGGATCTCTCACGGCCTTGGCTCCTGCAGTCGCGTGACCGTCCCCACAATCTCCGAGGGGCTGGAGAATCCGTTCGAGGCCAGATAGTCGCGGATGCCTTCGATGATGGAAAGCGGCGCGAGAGGGTCCACGAAGTTCACCGTCCCCACCTGAACACAGCTTGCGCCGGCCAGCAGAAACTCGATGGCATCCTCCGCGGTGGCGATCCCACCGATGCCCATCACCGGGATGCTCACCTCCTGCGCTGCCTGATACACCATCCGCAGCGCCACCGGCTTGATGCACGGGCCGGACAGCCCTCCCGTGACGTTAGCCAGCCGGAAGGTGCGCGTCTTGATGTCAATGGCCGTGCCGACCAGCGTGTTGATGAGCGAAATGCCGTCCGCCCCGCCCTCTTCACACGCCCGCGCGAAGGGGCGGATGTCCGTGACGTTCGGCGAAAGCTTGGGGATGACTGGCAGCCGGGTGCGCTCACGGACGGCGCTGACCACCCGGTGCGTCATAGCCGGGTCTGCCGCGAACTCGGCGTGACCGTGCTCCACATTCGGGCAGCTGATGTTGATCTCCAGCGCGTGGACCCCCTCCACACCGTCCAGACGGGCGGCAAGCTCGGCATAGTCTTCCACCCGGTTGCCCACGATGTTTACCACGACCTTCGTATCGAACTGACGGAGGAAGGGCAGCTTATCCGCAACGAACGAGTCCACCCCGTCGTTCTGAAGGCCGATGGCGTTCAGCATGCCGGACGCGGTCTCGAAGATACGGGGCGGAGGGTTACCTTTGCGCGGCTCCAGCGAGGTGCCCTTCACGCAAATGCCACCGAGCAGCGAAAGGTCGTAGATGCGGGCGAACTCCCGGCCAAACCCGAACGTGCCGGATGCCACCAGCACCGGATTCTTGAAGCGCACCCCGGCGAAATCCACCTCCAGACTGACGCGGTCCGGGCTCAGTCCCATATCAGCCTCGCCGCATCCACCACGGGCCCTTCCACGCACGCGCGCTGGAACTCGAAGTCGTCCGGACCGTCGCCGGTCCGCATCTTGATGGCGCACCCCATGCACGTACCGATCCCGCAGCCCATATATGTCTCAAGCGAAAGGTAACACTTCACGCCGAAGCGCGCGGCCATCGCGGATACAGCTTTGAGCATCGGTGTGGGACCGCAGACATACAGCACCGGCCGGTCCGGCGACGCCGAAAGATAACGCTCCAGCAGATCCGTCACCAGGCCGTGATGGCCTGCGCTTCCGTCGTCGGTGGCCACCTCGCAACGCACGCCGGCCTCCTCGAACTCCCGGATCTGTACGATGGCATCACGGCTGCGCGCTCCGTAGAGAAGGTGGACCGGGCGGTTCTCGCCCTTCTGCCGCAGGTGCTGCGCCGCCAGCAGAAACGAGGCGATGCCCAGCCCCCCCGCCACGAAAACTATCTCCCCGCCCTCCTCCAGTCCCAGAGGATACGGCCGTCCCAGGGGACCCAGCACGTCCAGCCGGTCACCGGGACGCTTGGCGGAGATCTGGCGCGTGAAGTGACCTATCGCCTCGTAGAGAATGGCGAAGGTCCCGGCCTCGCGGTCCACGTGGTTGACGGAGAACGGCCTGCGCAGGAACGGATCGTTCGAGTCCGCCACGCGGATCTCTACGAACTGCCCAGGCAGCGCGTTCTCCGCGATCTCCGGGCACTCCAGATGGTGCAGATGGATCTCGCCGGAAAGCCTTTCGGTCTCGGCGATGCGGCACCGCCGGCTGAAAATGGGCGCCTCCGCCGTCAGTGTTTCCCGCGTCACTCGCCGCTCCCTGCCGGCGCAACGCCCGCCGGCTCCTGGAGATACTCATTGACCGGAAGGCACGAGGACGCATCTCCCCTGCGCCGGCTCTGCAGAGCGACCAGCAGCGCCCGCGCCGTATCCAGCGAAGTCAGGCACGGGATCTGATGCTGCACGGAAGACTTCCTGATGATGGCCGCCTCCTGCTCGCTGCGTTTGTCGTTGGAGACAGTGTTGATGAGCGCATCCACTTTGCGCGAGCGCACCAGGTCCAGCAGGTTGGGAGAACCCTCGCTGATCTTCCGGACTGTAAGCGCCTCGATGCCGCGGCTGCGCAGGAAGGCGCCGGTTCCGGCGGTGGCATAAATCCGGAAGTCCAGATCCTGGAAGCCGCGGGCGATCTCCAGAGCCTCTTCCTTGTCCCTGTCGGCCACAGTGATGATGATGCGCCCGCGATCCGGCACATCCACCCCCGAGGCGACCATCGCCTTATACAGCGCCTGCTCGAACTGGAAGTCCACCCCCATGATCTCCCCGGTGGACTTCATCTCCGGGCCCAGGGCGACATCCACCTCCGTGAGCTTGGCAAACGAGAAGACCGGCGCCTTCACCGCATACATCCCGCGGTCCGGCAGGAGACCGCTGCCATAGCCCTGCTCCGCCAGGGTCTGGCCAAGCATGATATTGGTGGCCACCTGCACCATCGGCACCCCGGTGATCTTGGAGAGATAGGGCACCGTGCGGCTGGCGCGCGGGTTGACCTCCAGCACCTGGACCTGATCCCCGTCCAGCACGAACTGGATGTTCATCAGTCCGATGACGTTCAGCTCCCGCGCGATGTTCACGGAATGGCGCACCACCTGCTCCACAACGGAATCACTGAGCGAGATGGGCGGGCACACGGCCATGGAATCCCCTGAATGAACCCCGGCGCGCTCGATGTGCTCCATGATCTGCGGGATGAGACAGTCCCGGCCGTCGGCGATGACGTCCACCTCCAGCTCTTTGCCCACAATGTATTTGTCTATCAGGATGGGCGCGTCCGGCGAGACCGCCATCACGTATTTCATATAGGCCAGAAGCTCCAGGCGGCTGCCGACGATCTCCATCGCCCGGCCTCCCAGCACATAGCTGGGACGCACCAGGACCGGGTAGCCGATCTCCTCCGCCACCTGCTCCGCCTCCTCGATGCTTGTGACCGCCCGACCCGCCGGCTTGGGAACCCCCAGACGCGACAGCATCTTCTCGAAGAGATCCCGGTCCTCGGCGGCGTCTATGCTCTCGAAGGATGAACCGAAAAGACGCACCCCGGCCCGGTGCAGCGGCCCGGCCAGATTGATGGCCGTCTGCCCGCCGAACTGAACGATCACCCCTTCCGGCTGCTCCTCGTCCAGAACGTTCAGGACGTCCTCCGGAGTCAGCGGCTCGAAATACAGGCGGTCTGAAGTGTCGAAGTCCGTGGAGACGGTCTCCGGATTGTTGTTGATGATGATGGACTCGTATCCCGCTTCCCGCAGCGCCCACACCGCGTGCACGCTGGAGTAGTCGAACTCGATCCCCTGCCCGATGCGGATGGGCCCGGAGCCGATGACCACCGCCCGCTTGCGTTCTCCCGCGTGCTCTCTGATGGGCGCGGCCTCGTCTTCCGAATCATAGGTCGAGTAGAAATACGGAGTCAGCGCCTCGAACTCCGCGGCACACGTGTCCACCATCTTATACGTGGGCACTATCCCTGCGCGCTTGCGGGCCTCGCGGACGGCCATCTCGGAAAGCCCGGCGAAATCCGCGATGCTGCGGTCCAGGAAGCCCAGCCGCTTCAACTGCAGTACCAGATCGCGTCCCTGCCCGGCTGCGGGAGAATCCTCCCCCGCCACGAATGCCCGGATCTCCTCTGCGCGCTCCCTGGCCTCCGACTCGGCATCCACGATCTTCTTGATGCTCCGGAGGAACCAGACGTCCACGCCCGAAAGAGCCGCGACCTCCTCCACCATCCATCCCCGCCGGAACGCCTCGGCGATGACGAACAGCCGCTCATCGTTGGGGATCTTGATGCCCTCCTCGATCTCCATCGGCCCCCACTTCTCGGCGTTCTTCAGCGTGAGCGAGTGCAGCCCGACTTCAAGAGACCGGACCGCCTTCATCAGGGCTCCTTCGAAGGTCCGGTCAATGGCCATGACCTCGCCAGTCGCCTTCATCTGGGTTCCGATGGTGCGGTCCGCCTGGGGGAACTTGTCGAACGGCCAGCGCGGCACCTTCACCACGCAGTAGTCCAGCGCAGGTTCGAAGCAGGCGAGAGTCTTCTTTGTGACAGCGTTAGGGATCTCGTCCAGGGTCAGGCCCAGCGCGATCTTGGAAGCCACACGGGCGATGGGATACCCCGTGGCCTTGGACGCAAGCGCGGAGGACCGGCTGACGCGCGGGTTGACCTCAATGACGAAATAGTCGAAGCTCTCCGGATCCAGCGCAAGCTGCACGTTGCATCCGCCCTCGATCCCCAGCGCGCGGATGATCTTCAGAGAGGCCGTCCGCAGAAGCTGATATTCCTTGTCCGACAGAGTCTGGCTGGGCGCGACGACGATGGAGTCCCCTGTATGCACCCCCATCGGGTCCAGGTTCTCCATATTGCACACGGTGATAGCGTTGTCCGCACTGTCGCGCATCACCTCATACTCGATCTCCTTCCACCCCAGCAGAGACCGCTCCACCATCACCTGGCTGCGCATGGAGAGGTTCAGACCGCGCTGCCCGATCTCGATCAGCTCATCCGCGTTGTGGGCGATGCCGCCACCCGTTCCGCCCAGAGTGTAGGCGGGCCGGATGATGAGCGGGAAGATACCCTTTTCCGCGATCTCGTGGAGCTGGGAGGCTTTCGTCACGATCCAGCTCTCCGGCACCGGTTCGCCGATGTCGCGCATCAGCTGCCGGAACAGCTCCCGGTCCTCGGCTTTTTGAATGGACTCCAACGGGGTGCCCAGAAGCTGCACTCCGTATTTCTCGATGACCCCCGCCTGCGCCAGCGCGACTGCCAGGTTCAGACCCGTCTGCCCCCCCAGCGTGGGCAGAAGCCCGTCCGGCCGCTCCTGCTCGATGACCCGGCTGGCGAACTCCACCGTCAGGGGCTCGATGTAGACCCGGTCCGCCATCTCGGTGTCCGTCATGATGGTCGCCGGGTTGGAGTTGATGAGGACGACCTCACAACCCTCTTCGCGCAGCGACCTGCACGCCTGGGTGCCCGCATAGTCGAACTCGGCCGCCTGCCCGATGACGATCGGGCCGCTTCCGATGACCATCACTTTCCTGATGTTCTCTCTTCTTGGCATGGGGTCGCTGGCTAACCGTTCCTTTCCATCAGCTCCATAAAGCGGTGGAAGAAGTAGTTGGAGTCCACGGGACCGGGCGAGGCCTCCGGGTGATACTGTATGCTGAACACGGGAAGCTCCGTGTGCCGGAGGCCCTCCACTGTTCCGTCGTTCAGATTGGTATGGGCCACCTCCAGCCCCGTTCCCCTGACGCTTTCAGGGTCCACGGCGTAGCCGTGGTTCTGGCTGGTGATGTAAACCCGCCCCGACTGCAGATCCTTGACCGGATGGTTTCCTCCGCGATGGCCGAACTTCAGCTTGAACGTCCGCCCCCCGTATCCCCAGGCGAGAAGCTGATGCCCCAGGCAGATGCCCATCATCGGCTTTGCCTGACTGAGCTTGCGGACCTCCTGCGCCACGTCCAGCAGCCGCGCCGGATCACCCGGGCCGGGCGAGACCACCACCCCGTCCGGGTCGCGCTCAAGAACCTCCTCCGCTTTCACATCGCAGGGGAAGACCGTGGTCTCGCAGCCCAGTTTGGCAAGCTCGCGCATGATGTTGCGCTTGACCCCACAGTCCAGCAGGGCGATTCTCCTGCGCACAGGCCCCTGCGCCGGCCAGACATAGGGCTCGCGGGCTGTCACCTGACGCACGAAGTCAATCTCCTCGTATCCTTGAGAAGCCGCGACGTGCTCCAACAGCTCGCGCGAGGAGAGTTCGGTCGAGATGGCCGCCTTCATCACACCGCGCACCCGGATCCTGCGGGTGATGGCCCGCGTATCCACTCCGGACATCGCGACAGTGCCGCTGCGCTTCAAGAAGTCGGTCAGACGCCCCTGACTGCGCCAGTTGCTGGGGACGTCGCACAGAACCCGCACCACAAAGCCGGCCACCTGCACGCGGGAGGATTCGAGATCATCCTCCGTCACGCCGTAGTTGCCGATCAGCGGATAGGTCAGGGTCAGGATCTGACCGGCGAAGGAGGGATCGGTCAGCATCTCCTGATACCCCGTCATCGCCGTTGAGAAGACCGCCTCGCCCGCCGAGGTCCCTTCGGCCCCGATGGACTCTCCCTCAAAGACGGCCCCGTCCTCCAAGGCCAGTATCGCTTTCAAAGGATTTGCGCCCCTTTCACTGCGTCGAAGCTACAGCCTGTCACGCTCTCACGCGGCCGCGTGGAGCCCGCACCAGATCGCCGTGGACGATCTGCCCGCCCACGATGGTGGCCACCGCCCTTCCCCGCAGCTCCCAGCCTGCAAACGGCGTATTGCGGGAGCGGGACTGGAAGGCCTCCGGGTCCACGGTCCAGCGCTCATCCGGGTCTATGATGGTGATGTCCGCCGGACTCTGGACCGAAAGATGCCCGCCCGGAATCCCAAGGATGGAGGCGGGCGCGACTGTCATCTTGCGGATGGCGTCCGCCAGCCCGATGACTCCGGCGTGCACCAGCCGGGTTAGCACCAGGCCCAGCGCTGTTTCCAACCCCACCATCCCGAACGCCGCGGCCTGGAACTCGCACTCCTTCTCATGAGCGGCGTGCGGGGCGTGGTCGGTGGCGATGGCGTCAATGGTGCCATCCGCAAGCCCCGCCCGCACCGCGTCCACGTCCTCGGCGGTGCGGACTGGAGGGCTGCACTTGACCATCGTGTCGTAGCCCAGCGCACTCTCATCCGTCAGGGTGAAATACTGAGGGCAGGTCTCACAGGTGACGCTGACGCCACGCCTCTTGGCCTCCCGGACCAGCTCAATAGACCTGGCCGTCGAGATGTGCAGGATGTGCAACCGGCAGCCCGTCAGTTCGGCCAGACGGATGTTGCGCGCCACCTGGATCTCCTCGGCTGCGCGAGGCATCCCCTTCAACCCCATCAACGTCGAGACCAACCCCTCGTTCATCACGCCGCCGCGGGTCATCGTCTTGTCCTCGCAGTGCGTCAGCAGCGGGAGGTCGAACGTGGCGCAGTATTCCATCACGCGGCGGGTCAACTCCGCGGACTGCAGGGGAAACGCGTCATCCGTCACCGCCACCGCGCCCGCCTCCTTCGCGTCGGCAATCTCGGACATCAGCTCGTTTTCGTTCCCCCGAGTCGCAGCCACGGTGGGCCATACGCGAACGGGGCTGGTCTCACGGGCCCGGCGGGCCACGAACTCCACCATCGCCCGGTTGTCCGTCGCCGGGTTCGTGTTCGGCATCGGGACCACCGCCGTAAATCCCCCCGCAGCCGCCGCCCGGCCGCCACTCTCGATGGTCTCCTTGTATTCGAACCCGGGCTCCCGCAGGTGGACATGCATATCAATGAGCCCCGGCGCGACGATCAGTCCGGAGGCGTCGAACACCACGTCCCCGTCCAGCGCCATCGCATCCGGCAGGTGCTGCCCGCACCAGGCGATGACGCCGTCCTCGACCAGCAGATCCCCCACGGTATCCAGGCCGTTGCGGGGGTCTATGATCCTCCCGCCCTTAATGACCAGACGCATCGTTCGATCCTCCCAGCAGGAGATAAAGCAGGGCCATCCGCACCGCCACGCCGTTCGTCACCTGCTCCGTCACCACAGAGAACTCCCCGTCCGCCACGTCCGGGGTGATCTCGATGCCCCGGTTCATCGGCCCCGGATGCATCACCAGCACATCGGGCTTCGCCTCCCTCAGCACGCTCCGGTTCACTCCAAACGTCTGGGCGTACTCCCGGACCGAGGGGAACAGGCCCGCGTCCTGCCGCTCCATCTGGATGCGAAGGACGTTCACGACGTCACACCCGCTGACGCCGCGGCGAAGATCCGTATGGACCTCCACCGGCAGCTGCTCCACATCGGCAGGCAAAAGGGTGCGCGGCCCCACCAGCCGTACCTTCGCGCCCATCTTGGTGAGCCCCCAGACATTCGAGCGGGCCACCCGGCTGTGGGCGATATCCCCCACGATCGCGACCGTGAGTCCCCGGAGCGTCCCCTTGTGCTGCCGGATGGTAAGCATATCCAGCAGCCCCTGCGTGGGATGCTCGTGGGTACCGTCACCGGCGTTGATGACCCGCGCGGAGGTATGACGGGCGATGAAATGCGCCGCCCCGCTGGCCGAGTGACGGATGACGAAAGCATCTGCTTTCATCGCGTTCAGGGTCAGGATGGTATCCTTCAGGGACTCGCCCTTGGCCACGCTGCTGGTACTGGCGGCAAAGCCCGTGACGTCCGCGCTGAGGGTCTTCGCGGCCATCTCGAAGGACATCCGGGTGCGGGTGCTGTTCTCGAAGAACAGGGTGACCACAGACTTGCCCCGCAGGGTGGGCACCTTCTTGATGGGACGCGAAAGGATCTCCTTCATCTCCTGCGCCTGATCCAGAATGAGCTGGATTTCATCCGCGCTCATCTCCCTCAGCGCCAGAATGTTTCTGTTGAGTGCGCTCATTTTCCGCCCTGACCTCCCGCAGGCTTCTGAATGACCACCCGGTCCGCGGAGGGGTCGTCGCCCAGCATCACCAGTACCTCTTCTCTTCGCGATGTGGGAAGGTTCTTGCCCACGTAGTCCGCCCGCACCGGGAGCTCGCGGTGGCCTCGGTCCACAAGCACCGCCAGCTGGATGGCCGCCGGGCGCCCGAAGTCAATGAGCGCCTCAAGCGCGCTGCGCACGGAGCGGCCGGTGAAGAGCACGTCATCCACCAGCACGACCGTCTTGCCGGTCAGGGAGCACGGGATATCCGTGGGTACAAGCTCGGCGGTGCGGGAATCGTAGTCGTCTCTGTAAAGCGAGATGTCCAGCGTCCCGAGGGGAAGCTCGACGCCCTCGATCGTCTGCACGGCGTCCCGGATCCTGCGGGCAAGCGGGACGCCCTTCTTCTGGATGCCCACGAAGACCAGACCGTCGGCTCCGTGGTTTCGCTCGATGATCTCGTGGGCGATCCGGGTTATGGCCCGGCGGATCTCATCGCCGTCCATCACCTGGACGCTTTCGGTCTTCGCCATCGTGTGGCCCTCTCGTCGCCTTTGCCGGATTCCGCTTGAGCGCCACAAAAAAAGCCCCCCTGCGCTGAGTCGCAAGGCGGCCGTACGTGCCGGTCATCACGTTGTCGCCGTCTCCCTTGCAGGCCTCGCAGGACCAACTTAAAGGTGACGCATCACGGTTTTCTTGACGGCATTCTATGCGCCCCATCCACCGCTGTCAAGAGCGGTACCCATGTTTTTTCAGCCGCCGGACAGCAAGCCAGGAAACAGTGAAGCCCCCGCCTTCCGGCGGAGGCCTTCACGGTAAGCAGATTTCCCGACGGCCGATCTACCTGTTAGACACGGCGGCGGAACCGGAACAGGCCCAGACCCCCCAGACCGCTCAGCACACCGAGCTGGAAGAACACCGGCTCAGGGATCGGAACGATCGTCAGGACGTCCTGAGCGGGAGTGCCACGCTGGTAGCCCAGAGTGCTGGTCTCCCAGGTCAGGTTCAGAACCCGGACGTCACCGGTCCCACTGGTCCAACCGTAAGTATTGGCGTGAGCGATGAACTTGTTGTTGCCAGCGTTCTCGGTGTTGATCCAGCCCTGATACTGCCAGATCGCCCGCTGCAGCAGATCCGCATCGGCGTTGCGCTGACCCAGCGTGTTCAGGTAATCGTAGCCCGGCAGAATGCCCGCCCGGAACTGCGAATACAGGAACGCCGTCTTCGGCTGCAGATTGTCTTTGATGGGGTCACCTGTCGGCTGGAGCACCTGTGTGGAAATGCCGACGACCCGGAAGGTGTTGTTCGGCAGGAAATACAGGTACTCGTTCAGCTGCACGCAGAAAGTCGTGAACGCGACGTTCGACGGCTGCGTGATGTTGGGAGTGACAAACTCTCCGCCGTTGGCATTGCCCCAGCTATCCTGGAATCCGATGATGTCGTTCACGGCCACATTGTCCGGACCGACAAACGGGTTCGTGGGGCTAAACGGCGTATCCGCCACCGCGCCGCCGGCCACGACCACCGCGGCCGCCAGAGCGAGACCCAGACGGGAAAGCCCTTTTCCTCTCGTCACGGAACCTCTCCTTTCAGTATCCTGAACGAGTGCGCGCTGCGACCTGGTCGCGTGTTTTGCAAATACACACGCAGGCGCGCCTGACTCAAATCCTGGATGACAGAGGGGACACACGATAGCCGCTTCCCGGGAGCGCCCTTGCCGCTCCTGTTGGCCATCCGGAAGACCTCCCGTCAGGGGGAGATCTGTCCTTTTCCCTGCCTCCGACTTAACCAGATCACTTCAAGACTACCACACGAACGCCGTCCTGCCAACCCTTTGCAAAAAAACCCGTATTTTTTACAGGTGGCAGGATGGCCCCATCCGCCGGCCAGATTCCCACCCTTCGCCCTCGGCTTCCCCCGCTACAGTGGTCGAGTAGCGCGGCGGCAGCCGCGCGTATCGAGACCAGCCAAGGCAGGAGCGTGGTTTCGACTCGCCCGGCTTCGCCGGTCGGCTCAACCATCGTAGGTGGGGTGTTTTGGGAACAAGGTTCGCAGGACAGGTCACCCCCTCATCCCAACCTTCTCCCACCACAGGGGGAGAAGGTTTTACCTTGCCCTCGTCCTGGTGAGCACCCTCGATTTATGCCAACCCTCCTTAGCGGGCGATGGGAGAAAAACCCTCTCCCTGAGAACGGGAGAGGGTCTGGGTGAGGGCGAATTGCGACTCTCGACACTGGACGCTCAACTCTAGACTTAGATGATACGCTGGTCGAGTAGCGCCCCGCAGGCGCGCGTATCGAGACCACACACTGCAAGCTGTGGTTTCGACTCGTCCGGCTGCGGCGGACGGCTCTACCACCGTAGTGGGCGTGTTCCGGGAGCAAGTTCCCGGAACTCACTGGGCGGCCGGACTTCGGTCGCGCGCAGGACAGGTCACCCCCTCATCCAAGCCTTCTCCCACCACAGGGGGAGAAGGCATTTTACGCTCTCAGGCCAATGGGCACTTGCCATTTGTGCTGGCATTTCTCTTTGAGGCGGGGCCCAGGGATCTTCGGTCGAAGGAGGGGAGAGGGAATGGATATGAGTGATCCTTCTTTGGAGAAGACAAGGGCCGCCAAGCGGGGGACGTCTAATTTGCTGGCGGTTGGGGTGCGACCTGGCCTGTCCTGATGGCGAAAAGGTCGGCGTCCTTGAGGACGAAGCGCAGTCTGATGGAGTGTCCGCGCAACTCCACCAGGCGGCGCCCGTTCTTCCAGCGGTACACGGCGTCCAGTTCATCCCCGAAAAGCTCGGGCGCCTCCGCCAGCGTGAAGCCCGGAACGGGCTCGCCCGCGGCATCCAGCGCCTCCACCTTTACGGATCCGGCCGCGGACGTGCTGTAGTTGAGGATCAGATCCTCCCCGCTGAAGGTGAACGGACGCGTGAGCATCTCACCTCCGGAGAAGCCAGCGTGCACACTTGCGAATCCGTGCCGCCGCACGCTCAGCCGCCGCAGCCGCGTGGTCGGAAATCCGGCGTGCTCGCTGATATACATCGAAAACTCATCCGGGGCGGTCTGCACGATCCCCCAGGCGGGCATATTGTTGCGATGAGACCAGTTGAGAGGATCCGGCCCCGGACGCACCCAGGCTTCCAGAAATGAGCGGTCCCAGTGGACTCCATCACGGCTGGACATGAAGATGGCATCGGAGACGCCAGGCAAGCCCGCGTCAGGCAGCTTCTTGCGCTCCTCCACGAAGCGCTTCGGAAAAGACAGCAGAATATGCTCCGCCCCCGGGCACGGTATGGTGGCGTTGGTGTACATCTGCGTGGGCGGAGCGCCTTCCGGGTAGCTGTTGGGAACCGGTGGACTCCAGTTCAGAAAATCCTTCGAAATGCTGCTCTGGATGGCCCGGCAGCCGTCCAGGAAGATGCGCGAGTAGCACCGGTAGACCTTGGTGTGCGGATCCCAGAAAGCCACGTTCAGGGAATCGAACGCGCCGGGCAGGTCCAGCGGCTCCTCCCGCATCAGCTTCCAGCGGATGCCATCCGGTGAGCTGAGGGCGTAAAGACGGCCCGGCCTTTCTGGATTCCCGGCCACGGACGCCACCGCCTTATAACGCTCGCCGGGCCGCGCATCGGGGTTAGCATCCACGAAAGGGGCAAAGTTGTGGGAGAGCGGCCCCTTCCAGATGATGTTGTTCGCCCGCGAACCCTCAAACTCCACCAGTCCCAGTTCCGGGCGGGTGAAACGCACGCCGTCCCGGCTTTCGATGACACACGTATACTGATCTTCCGAGGCGTCCCTGCCGGGATTGGACGCGCGGTAATAGATGCGAATGACGTCGCCGTCGCGCAGCACGGTGAAGTAGGCGCACCAGGTGCCCTCCCACGGTTTCTCCGCCTGCCAGACCACCTCCCGGCGCACCGGCTCGTGCAGCTTCAACGCGGCTCCGCGCATCTCCTGAATGAACCAGGAGTCCACGAACATCTCAAGCCGCTCGCCGATGTCCACCACGCCCTCCTTCACGGATACGTTTGCAGGCTCCGAGGCAAGCCCCGGCAGCGACAGCAGTGCCAGAGTCGCCGCAGCGAGCACCCTACTGACTCTCATCAATGACCTGGCGCATCTCGCGGAGCACGCGTGGAACAGCGACGGGCGCAGGCTCCTGCGCTTCATACTCCAGAGCAAGGTAACCGCTGTAGCCCCCTTCGCGCAGGATGCCGATGACCCGCCGCAGGTCCGCCGGAACCTTGGGGCCTCCGCCGGGCATGATCTCCGTCTTGTACTGCACCGTCACGGCATACGGCACACAGCGGGCGATATCCGCGTAAGGGTCCTCCGTGCGGAAGTTGCCGCTGTCTAGAGTGACCGCAAACCACGGCGACCCCACCTCCTTGACCAGGGCCAGCAGGTTCTCCGCATCGTGCACGATGCCGCCGTGGTTCTCCACCGCCAGAATGACTCCCTTCTCCGCCGCGTAGTCCAGGCACTCGCGCACGGTCTCGACGCAAAGCTTCCGCTGGGCCGGAATGTCACCTTTCGCATCCCCGCCGGCAAACACGCGGATACACGGAGCGCCCATCAACAGAGCCCTGTCAATCCACAGCTTTGTGTGCCGCACCATCTCTTCACGCTCCGGACCGGCGGGTTTGCAGTAGTCCGTGCGGATGGCGGTGCCGGAGATATCCAGCCCCATCCGGTGCGCCCTGGCCTTGAACTCCACCAGATAGGAATCCGGCAAGGGGTCCGGGAAGTAATAGGCGGTCGGCTCCACACCGTCGCACCCGCAGTCCGCGCAGATGCGCAGGTAATCGTCCAGCGTCATCGGGTTGGCGGCATCCTTGCCGGTAAGCTGGTCACGATAGCTGTAGGCGCAGCAGGAGAGCTTCAGGCGGCTGCGCTTCCCGCCCCCGGAGGACAACTGCGCCTCGGCCGGCATCCCGGCAAAGCTGCAAAGCCCGGCTCCGGCGGCCAGGACGATGCCGCTCCTCAAGAGTTCGCGACGGGTCAGGTGTTCCATCATCTCGGGTGGCTCCTCCAGACGGTCCGGGCCTGCGGCCGGAGTCTTTCCGGCCACTTCCCGCATCAGTCTGTTACGGAAGGGCTCTTCGACGCGCCGGACAGCGCATCCTGCCCCGAAGCACTCGGCGGCGCGATACACAGACAGGTGCGGGTATACTGGACTGATGCCGCCGGCGCGGCAGGCGATGTCTTCTCCGGTGAAATGACGCACAGACCGGTCCCATCTCCGGAACCCTTCGACAGCACCAGGGGCGCCTCAGCCCGTCGCGGGCTGCCCGGGGCCGTGTCTGTCCTGCGTGTTCCCCTGCGCGTGGTCAGCGGACTGGGCGCTCTGGTGCTGCTGGGAGCTTTCCTGCTGCTCCTGCCGCCGATGGGAGGCCAGCGCCAGCTCCTTCTGAACGAAGCGTTCTTCACAGCGGTCTCGGCGCTGACCGTCACAGGCCTGACGGTCATCACCCCCTTCACCGACCTGAGTCTCCCCGGTAAGCTGGTGCTGCTGGGACTCATTCAGGTGGGAGGAGTGGGATATATGACGCTCGCCACCCTGGCCTTCCGGTTGCTGGGCCGTGAGGTGTCCTTCGTGGACCGGCTGGCGCTGCGGGAAGCCATCGGCCTTCGAGAGGCGGGCAGCGTGGTGCAGCTTGTCCGGCACATCCTTCTTGCCGTCCTGCTTCTTGAGGGAGCGGGAGCCCTGCTGCTCTACTGGCACTGGAGGGAGTTCCTGCCCGGCGGCGACCGGCTGCTCTATGCCATCTTCCACGCGGTCTCGGCCTTCTGCAACGCAGGGTTCGACCTGTTCCACGGTCATCCGGACTTCCCCCGCGGCGTCCCCAATGACACCGGAACGCTCGCCATCATGGGCACGCTGATCTTCCTGGGGACAGTGGGAGTTCCGGTGCTTTTCGACCTGTTGACGTTCTCCTGGCGCAAGAGGCTCTCATTGCACACCCGGATCACACTGCCGGTGATCCTGTTCCTGAGCTTTGGCGGCGCTCTCGGCCTGCTGATCTCCGAGTCTTTCACCGGCGGCGTGCTGTCGGACAAGCCGTTTCACCGGCAGATCGCCCTTGCGCTCTATCAGTCGGTCTCCGGGAGAACCGCCGGTTTTGTCTGCATTCCGGAGCTCGGCACCCTGCACCCGAGCAGCGACTTCCTGCTGAACTGCCTGATGTTCGTGGGGTCCGCCCCCGCATCCATGGGGGGAGGCATCACGACGGGCACCCTGGTGACGCTGGTGCTGGCCATCTGGGCCTACGGCCGGGGCTGGTCCACTCCGGTCATCGGAGGGCGGGCCGTCCCCGGAGAGATGATCCGCAAGGCGGCTGCAGTCTTCGCGCTATCTGTGTTCGTGGTGGTCACGGCCACCTGGCTGCTCCTGGTGACCCATCATACCGCGCTGCAGCCCACCCTGTTCGAAGTGGTCTCGGCCTTTGCGACGTGCGGGCTGTCGCTAGGGATGACGCGGGACCTGAATCTCTTCGGGCAGATCCTCATCATGGCGATGATGTTCTGGGGGGCGGCTCGGGGCGTTGACGGTGGTCATCGTGCTGACGCGCCGCCGCCCGCCGCGGCTGGTCACCTATCCGGAGGAGCGGATCCTCATCGGCTGAAGGCCACTGGAACTCCGCGGGGACTGTGCAGGTCTGAGGAGGTACAGGCTCGCGCTCAGGGCGCTTGCGGAAAGGGGCAGGCGGATATGCTCCCCGGAGGACAGGAAGGACAGCCACCGCGCATCCGGCGCATCTGGCTGCGGAAAAAGGGGCTGGTGAAGCTGATCCGGGCGATGTACCACGAAGGCCCGGACCGGCCTATCGTCGTCCTGCTGCCCCCTGAAGAGCGGCCCGACCTCCGGGAACAGACCAGCCGTTCCTCGATGGACCTGGTGGAGGCCGTGACAGGGAGCGTCTCCGGCCCGGAGGAGCAGGAGGAAGATCAATCTTCCCGAGGCATTCCCCGCGAGCGGATCGTGGTCATCCCCCCCTGCGAAAGCCCCGGTGACGTGCTGGGCCAACTGGGGATCTGCCTCTCCCGCCCGGGAAGACACGTGATCCTCTACCAGGGAGACCATTGCCGCCAGGTGGGAGTTGCTCTGCTGGCTGGCCAGATACCGGGCAGATTCCTGCTGATGGACGTGCGCTTCGAGGTGGAGGAGTTGGCGAGGGACTCGCAGCCCGCGGGCAAGCTCTCCTGCGTCAGTGTGGGCGTCCGCGAACTGCCCCCCGGCGCCTCTTAGTGTGACGGCCCAGATTCAATCCGGCAACGGCCGGCCCCGCGTCTCCGGCCCCAGAGCTACACCCGCGAACCCCAGCACATACACCAGCGCAACAATGCTCGCCGCCATCCGCAGACCGGCTGAAGGGTCGTCTGCCTGCGTGAACCGGGCCGCAAGGCTTCCCAACAGAAACGGAGCGAAAGCCGCCAGCAGCCGGGCCGAGTTGTAGCAGAAGCCCACACCCGTCGCGCGCAACCGCGTAGGGAACAGCTCCGGGAAATACACCGCGAACGCCGAGAAAGGGGCAAGCGCCGCAAAGCCCATCACGAACCCCCAGCCATACGCCGTCGCCATATCCCGCACGCCCCAGAACGTCCCTTCCACCGCCGCAAACGCCAGGGCGAAGAACAGATACATAGCCGGCTTGCGGCCGATACGCTCGCTCAGAGCGGCGTAGGCAAAGATGCCGAAGAACGCGCCGATCTGCTGGATGAAGAACGCCTGACTGCGGAAGCGGGCCAGAACCCCCTTCTGAGCCTCCTCCGAGAGGTGAGCGAGCGTCGGCTTCAGAACAGCGCCCACCAGGTCCGGCAGGAAGAACCCCACCCCCCAGAGCCCCCCGACTCCGGCGATGGCGATGAGAACCCCGGCGATGGTGTTGCGCCGCAGCACCGGGTCGCGCACCAGGTCACCGATCGCGCCGAGCTCCTTGCGCACACCGTCCCCGGCCGCCTGCTCCCGGGCCTTCTCCCACCGGTCCGGCTCCCGGATGCTCATCCGGATCCAGACCACCAGCAGCGCAGGAAGTACACCCACCCAGTAGACCACCCGCCAGCCCACGTCGCTCAGCAGATACACGATCACCGCGGCGCCCATGTTGCCGAAGGCCGACAGCGCCTGCAGCGTGCCGAGCGCCATGGCCCGGGAACGATTCGGCCAGACTTCGGCCACCAGCGCGGCTCCCGCCGCGAACTCCCCGCCGATCCCGATGCCCGTCAGGAACCGCGCCACGGCGTACTGCTCCCAGCTCTGCACAAACCCGCTGAGCATGGTGAACAGCGCATAGATCAGGATGGTGATGATCATCGTCCGCGCACGGCCTAACCTGTCACCCAGGATGCCGAACACGAACCCTCCAACCGCCCACCCGATCAGAAAGCAGGCGGTGATAAGCGGCCCGATCCGGGCGGCCGCCTTCTGCAGCACGGCCGGGTCGGAGTAATGAGGCTCCAGCAATTCCAGCACCGAGACCTGCCGGACCAGGTTGAACAGGTTCTGGTCCAGGCAGTCGAACATCCAGCCGAGCGCCGCGATGATCAGCACCAGCCAGGAGTACCGGGGGATGCCCTGATACCACCGCAGCCCGGCGCACTGCTCAGTCTGGATCACAGCGCTCAAAGCGGCATCCTTCCGCGCTTCTACCTTGCGGACCTGGCAATGAACCGGGCCGTCTCACATCACGCCGCCGGCTGCAGCGCGGCCCACAGGGCGCGGTAGTAACGCATGAAACGTTCGATGTCCTTCGGATCCTTTGTGCCGGCGAGCGGCTGGATCTCCTGGAGTGTAAACCGGTCGTAGCCCGCGGAGCGCAGCAGCGAGAACAGTTCGCGCCAGGGATAATCGTTGGCGAGCTCCGTGATGTGGCAGGAGCGGATGAAAGGACGCAGAAGCTCGAAATACTCCCGGACGCTGCCGTCCTTCACATCCGTAGGATTGGAGTTCCAGCATACTCCCACCGAGGGATGTCCGCAGACGTCCATAATGCGCCGGATGCGCGGCGGGTGCTGGGTCTCGTGGCCATGCACCTCCAGCCAGATCTCCACTCCGTTGTCCGCGGCTGCCTGTCCGCATTCCCGCAGAGCCGTCCCGATCTGCTCCAGAGTCTTCTCCTCCGGCACCCCTTCCACCAGGCCGTTTGGACGCACCTTCACGCCCGTGGCGCCGACATCGCGCGCCAGCTCGCAGAACCGCTTGGTCAGTTCGATATTCTCGCGGACGATGGCGGGGTCGTTGCGGTGATAATCGCACGCGGTCCCCAGGCCCCACAGTGTGACGCCCGAGTCCTGGAACATGGACCGCACCTCGCGGCGGCGATCCGCGCTGATGTCCGGCTCCACACCGTGCGCGTGCGTGGTGCGCAACTCCACGCCCTCATATCCCGTATCCCTGCAGCGCTGGATGAGAGTCGGTAGATCCCAGTCCGATGCGATGTTGTAAGTCACGAGTCCGAGTTTCATTCTTGCTCCCTGTCTGTCTCCCTGTCTGTGGTTGCGGACAACGGCGGCGCCGGACGGCAACCGGTCCGCCGCCGCGAACAACGCGGCGGAAGCCGCCCCCGCTTTTAGAAAATCACGTCTGCGCATTCTCCCGGCCCTGCCACTTCATTCCGGCAGAGGACGCCCCTTCGTCTCCGGGGCCAGCGCCAGCCCGATGAACCCGAAAACATAGATGACGGACATGATGCTGGCGGCCATCCGGTATCCAAAGACCGGATCGCCCGGCCGCGAGAAGCTCGCCGCGATGCTGCCCACATAGAAGATGCCAACAGCGGCAAGCAGTCTGGCGCAGTTGTAGCACACTCCCACACCCGTCGAGCGCAGCCTCGTGGGGAATAGCTCCGGAAAATAGACAGCGAACGCCGAGAATGGCGACAGCGTGAAGAACCCCAGGAAGAACGCCCACGCATACGCGTGCGTCACGTGGTGGATGGTCCAGAACGCCCCCTGCACCACGCCCAGCACGCAAAGATAGATGATCAGCAGGGCGGCTTTGCGGCCGATGCGCTCGCTGGCGTTTTTGGAGAT
>Ga0101944_10001432_pt1 | contig 49923 bp, 45 predicted proteins | sample DewCreD2012metaG_FD_75245 | JGI IMG/M metagenome (GOLD analysis project Ga0101944, IMG submission 75245) | Hot spring sediment bacterial and archeal communities from British Columbia, Canada, to study Microbial Dark Matter (Phase II) - Dewar... ... | reverse complement strand
CGATGGGCTGCCCGTCCACTACCACCGGAACACCGAAAATTTCCACATCCACAAGACCGCCGTCTTTGCGCTTACGCTGCGCCAGTAAGTGAACTTTTCCCATGCTGACGACCGTTGCGCTGTAAGATTTTGCCTGTTGGATTTCATCCTCGGGAGCGATGAGATCGTCAATGTTCTTGTGTTCGATCTCACTCAAACGATAACCGAACAGCTCTTCAAAGGCCGGGTTGCAGCCAGTGATGCAATGTTTGTGATCCAGTGTCACAATTGCCACCGGGCTGTTTTCCACCAGTGTTTCAAAGTAGCGCTTCTGACGGCGGATTTCATCTTCTGCCTTGCGCCTTTCGGTAATATCCTCCATGACCGAAACCACATACTTTACCTGTCCATCCTCCGCGAGAATCGGAATGGTTGTCTGCTGGTTGATGAACAATCCACCATCCTTCTTCTTCTCAATTAATTCCCCTTGCCAGGGTTCGCCTTTGAAGACCTGCTCTCGAATTTGAAGATAAAACTCATCGTCATGTGCATCGGAACGGGAAAACCCCAATTTCTTACCAATCACTTCTTCAGGCGCATAACCGGTCAAGTCGGTGTAAGCCGGATTGACCCAAACCACCTGATCGTGAGGATCAGCCAGCAGGACAGCGTTGGTAATATGATTGAGAATGACGCTGTGCAGGCGTAGTTTTTCCTCGTGAATTCTGTTTTTCAATATGGTAGCCAGGTCACCGGCTACCGTTTCGAGATCCAACGGATTCCATGTTTCATCGTTGACAGTATTCTCGTCAACATATACTGCCAGTACTGCCTCCAATTCCCCATCCACTTCAACCGGCACATATAGATTGCCATGAAAATGATCGCGCTGGATGGAACTGATTTCATTCTGGCAGGTGACAAACTGAATTTCACGGTTGCGCATGGCAGCCCCGCAGCGGCAGTAGCCATCCGGGACCAGGCGGCAAAACTTCCCGGCGTTCGGGTCAAGATAGCGCTCTGCTACAATGTTCAGGCTTTTCGTGGTCTTATCGTACAGGAAAATTCCGGCTTGTTTTGCTGAAGCGAGAATCGGCAGTTCCAGAATCAGGTCAAGAGATTGGGTCAATGTTTCTTTTAAAGGCAGATTCTGCAAAGAAAGTTGCAGCAATTGATTAAGTACGTACTGCGTTTTAAAGGCCTGATCGAGCTGCTTAACACGCTGGTTAACGGTTTCTTCCAGTTTTTGATTAACCACCATTACCATCTCTTTTTGTCGGCCCAACAGGTAAAATACCACACCAAGGATCAGCGGCGCGCAGGAAACCACCCAGACGATCCGGCTTTCGGAGTACAGCCGAACGATTGAATACCAGCCGGAATAATCCCGTACGTTCGAAAATTCGAGCAGAAGGGCAAAAACCGGGAAGATTAACCCGAGTGCAAAGCCCGTCAGGCTGTATTGGATGGCTAACCGTTTTTTTAAAACATCGGATTTCATGCGGATTATTGCTCCTTCACTCGTCTGGTCACGGAGTTGCTGTTGAGACGAACCGCAAAGTGCCTACATCCAGCACCTCGCCCGGTAGAACGGCGATTTGAAATTCGTGCCCGACACGCTCATCTGCCACGATCAGGTACTGCTTACCGGCCGGCACACCGCTGATCTCAAAGTAGCCGTTGCTGTCTGCTCTGGAAAAGATTTCGCTACCCAAAATGTAGATTTCGGCTTGAAAAGGCTGCCCCCGTTCATCCACAACAATGCCCCTGATGCTGCCGACGCCGCGAACCAGCTGCTGGTTATCGGAGCGGACGAAAACAACCACCGACAATCCAATGACCGTAACCAGTAAAACCAGAATGACCAGTTGCGGCAGGCTCAGCCGCTTTTTGGGCGGCAGGTCTTCCTGCAATCCGTGCTTGAAATCCTTAAGTGAAGGCGACTGTTCAAAATTCATGCCAAACCTCCCCAACCATCGCGCGGCTTACTTTACTTCCAGAATAGAAAAATGACTGGTGCAGGCAGTTGTGTTGCTCCAGGAGCGAAAGCCAACGCCGCCATTTTTATAGACGTGATCAGTTGCTTCCAAAACTTTTTTGCCATCAATCAACACCGTAATGTTTGCCCCTTGAACGACAATGTCAATATCATGTGGGGTTTTGTAAACCGCAAAATCAGTCGGAATATCGCTTTGGGCGATTGGTTTCCAGATTTCCTTACCGTTCATCCAACGGCGAATCAGGAAAGATCCGTTCGGCGACCCATAATTCTTCATTCCCGGATCATATTGAAAAATATATCCCGATGCGCCTTGCTGACCAAAGGTTGTCCTGAAAAAGACCCCAAAGCCGGAACCCTGATCAATCACCACATCTTCGAGATGAATGACATAGTCCTTCAATTCGTTTTTCATGGAACAGGTGTTGAAGGTTTGAGTTGCTCCGCTCCAGCAATAACCGCTGGGGCTGAGTTGGGTACTTCCGAACTGATTTTGCCAGCCACCCGTACCTTGTGAAAAGTCATCCTCACAAATTGCTTTTGGTTTTGCAGCAACCGCGCAGCTACCGCTGTTGGAAAAAATGCTGACTACCGCGCAGTACACATCCCGCAGGGAAATGCCGAAAAGCTGTAAGATGAGAATTAATGCCACCACTGCCAGAACCAGGATCAACCCATATTCCAACAACCCCTGTCCCGATTCAACCCTGTTTTTTCTCATGTGCACCTCCAGATGGGTCATTTTTGCCTGGCTTTCATCCGCTTTTGAACCCGAACCAGTGCCTCAGAATACGGCTTTGGTGGATTCTTTTTATGTTCCGTCTTGCTCCAGTAAAAGGCAAAATCCTCAAACAGGCCGCCCAGCGCGCTTTCCGGTGCTTCCCATACCGGCGGTTTGCCCATCGTCAAGGCGTTGATCAGTTCATCCCCCGCAAAAGGCAGCACAATCTCAATCCGCTTTTGAAGGACTTTTTCAATTTCTTCTCTGGGCAGCCCCCTGCCTTTGAAGTTCCAGTTGAGAACCAGTTTTACTTTTTCTGGCGAATATCCAATTTTGGCAAACACATCCAGCGCAATACTGGTACATTGTACGGCTGCCAGCTCCGGAGAGAGCACCAGCAGAATCTGATCTGCCTGATCCAGAGCGGCGAGGGTTGTTTCTGAAAAATTATGCGGCAGGTCAAGAACAAGGTATTCATTTTGTTTTGCCAGCAGGCTCAACACCTGTTTGACCTGTTCACCATTCAGTAATTCGGCTTCGTAGGGCCGGCGCGGTGCAGCCAGCACACTCAGGCCGGATGGATGTTTCAGCAGAATCTGATAGATGACTTCGGTATCAATCTCCTCCGCTTTGATGTGGGATAATTCCGCCCAGCTGTGACGCAAGGGTAAATCCATCATCAACGCCGAAATTCCATTATCCAACGCCAGATCTATCAGGGTCACCGGCATTTTCCACAACTGGCTCAGTCCGATTGCCGTGTTGGTGGCAATGGAAGAGACCCCAATACCCCCTCGTAACGAAAAGATGGCGATGGTTTGTGCCTGAGTTTTTGCAGGGGCTGGCAGATAAAAAGAAGAACGACGCAATGCAACCTGCACCCGGGCAATAAATTCCTGCGGTTGAAATGGTTTAGGGATGAAGTCATCTGCGCCGGCTTCAAAGGCTTTCAGCCGTTCTTCCAATTGATTCAGGGAAGTTAAAATCAAAATCGGCAGCCGGGCAGTTTCGGGACGGTCTCTCAACCTGCGGCACAGCTGATACCCATCCATTTCAGGCATCATCACGTCCAGAATTACCAGGTCCGGCATGACCTTTGGAATGGCTGCCAGCGCTTCGGTGGCGCTGGCAGCGGCATAAACCTCATACCCCTCTTTTTTGAGGACACCCCCCACCAATTTACGACTGACTTCATTGTCATCCACAATGAAGATTTTTTCACGCATAGCGTCGCCTCCTCTTTTACTTAAAAAAATTATACCGACCGGGCATTGAATACTCCGTAACATCTTTGTAAAGAATATTTTCAGTTTTGTTAGGGAGATTCCACCAGTATCGGAGAAGCGATATTGGGAGAGGTGGTAGGGGACCATTTTGCTGCTCACCGCGGTTTGTGCTTATCCCGAACCCACGGTAATAGAGCAAACCGGGTCAGCTTCTGCTCAACCGCCCGGTAAATCGGTAGGTATTCCCCTAATCCTTTGAAAGGAAAATGACCTGCCGGAATTAGTTTTTCTGGACTGAAAGGGTTTTTTACCACAAGGCGAATTAACCAAACCGGCCGGTAACATAATCCTCGGTTTCTTTGACCCTGGGGGAAACAAACAGCTGCTTTCCTATACCATATTCCATCAGGCGGCCTTGCAGGAAGAAGGCAGCATAATCGGCAACGCGTGCTGCCTGCTGAACGTTATGAGGAACCAGCACAATTGTGTATTTTTCTTTAAGTTCCAAAAGCGAATACTCAATTTTGGCGGTTGAGACCGGATCCAGTGCTGAGGTGGGTTCATCCAGCAGGATTACTTCTGGTTCCAGCGCCAGCACCCGTGCCAGACACAACCGTTGCTGCTGTCCGCCGGAAATGGCACTGGCGGGGTCATGAAGGCGGTCTTTGACTTCATCCCACAGGGCTGCCAGCCGCAAGGCTTTTTCAACTGCTTCGTCCAGCCGGCTTTTGTTCTTTTCGCCGGCCAGCAGCAAACCGTAGGCGACGTTCTCCCAGAGCGTCAACGGCAGCGGAACCGGACGAGAAAAGACCATACCAATTTTTCGACGCAGTTCGATCACGTCCGTATCCGGATCAAGGATATTTTTGCCATTGAACCAGATTTTTCCGCTCAAATGACGCACATCGGCAAGGTCGTTCAAGCGGTTAAAGGCGCGCAACAAAGATGACTTGCCGCCGCCTGCCGGCCCAAAAAATACATTAACCGCATTGGCAATCACTTCGACACTGATATCGGTCAGGCTTTCTACGCCATCAGAATAAACCAGGGTCAGATTCTGGACTGAAATTTTACTTTGCATGGTTTGGTTTACCATTGGCGGCGAGCCCGGGCGCGGTTGCGAATGAGGGTTGCAATCAAATTCATACCCAGCACAAAGACCAGCAGCACCAAAACTGTCCCATACTGGATTTGTAACGGCATACCCGGTACAGATGTGGAGATGACAAAAATGTGGTAGGGCAGGGCCATCGTGGCATCCATGGGAGAGGATGGCAGACGTGGTAAAAAGAAAGCGGCACCGGTAAAGAGGATCGGGGCGGTTTCGCCGGCGGCGCGTTCCAGCCCTAGGATGATACCGGTGATCACGCCCGGCATGGCCTGTGGAAGCGTGATTCGCCAGGTGGTCTGCCAGCGGGTACCACCCAGTGAGGTGCTGACCACACGAAAGGCATTGGGCACCGAACGGAGAGCTTCTTCAGTGGTGCTGATGATGACCGGCAGGGTCATGATCGAGAGGGTCAAAGACGCAGCCAGAATACTGGTACCCAAGCGTAAGAAAAGGACAAACAATCCCAACCCGAACAACCCATATACAACGGAAGGGATGCCGGCCAGATTGATGATAGCGATGCGGATCAGCCGGGTTGCAGGATTATCGCTGGCATATTCAGCCAGATAGATGCCGGCAGCCACCCCCAGCGGAACAGAGAAAATGGCTGTTCCCACCGTCAGGTAGATAGTGCCCATGATCGCCGGTAAAATGCCGCCGGCACGCATGCCGTCCTGAGGCATTTGGGTTAAAAATTCCCACGAAATAGCTGGCAAACCACGGATGAGAATAAAAACGATAACCCCGATAACGGGCAGGGCAGTAAGCAGGGTGATCAGGCGCAGTAAATTGATGCCCATTACCTCAACCTGCTTCATTTTCCGGGAATACTCAATTGTTTTCATCGTTCATCCTCAGGAAAGCAAACGTTCGGAGCGTTTTCGGCTGCGCAGCGTGAGGGATGATGCTACCAGATTGACGACTAAAGAAATGAGGAACAAAATGATGCCAATAAAAAAGAGGACATGATAGTGTGGAGAACCGGTTGCGACCTCACCCATTTCAGAGGCGATGGTAGCCGTCATGGTTCGGGCTGGCATAAAGAGGGCATTCAGGCCGCCAGGCAAGACCGGAGCGTTGCCGGTCACCATCATGACCGCCATTGTTTCACCAATCGAACGGCCGACTCCCAACATGAGCGCTGTCAACAAACCGGAACGGGCTGCGGGTACGGTCACGCCCCAGGCAGTCTGCCAGTTGGTTGCCCCCAGCGCCAGCGCACCTTGTCGGTAAGCAGGGGGTACCGTGTTCAGGGCATCCTCGGCAATGGAAACAATGGTCGGCAGGGAGATCAGTGCCAAAAGCACTGCGCCGGTGAAGGCAGTCAATCCGGTGGGCAGGTCAAAGAAGCGGCGGAAGAATGGCGCCACAATTTGAATGCCCAGAAAACCCAGCACAACCGATGGTAAACCTGCCAGAATCTCAATAATCGGCTTTAAGAGATTTCTCAACCAGGGCGGAGAAAATTCAGAGAGAAAGACAGCTGTGCCAATGCCAAATGGTACGGCGATCAAAATTGCGCCAACGGTGACCAGAATTGAACCACTGATGAGCGGAAGAATGCCAAAATATTTTTCGATAGGATACCAGCGGCTGCCGAACAAATCCTTTAGCGGAACGTCATTCAGGGCAGGTAACCCTTCCCGCAGCAGGAAAACAAGGATCAGCCCGACGAACAAAATACTGGAATAGCCCGCCAGGATAATCAAACTGTTGATGATCCGTTCACCGAAAGTTGTGCGGCTCAATTTCATTGGGCTAGTTTCCTGCGCTGAGTGTAACGATTGGCACAAATCCAAGGCGTGAAACAATATCCTGCGCCTGAGGACTGAGGATCCAATTCAGGTATTCACCCACCAGGGGGGGAGCATCCCGGCGGGTGTACATGTATAAATCTCGAGAAATTGGGTACGCTCCGCTATTGACCGTTTCAATGGAAGGCAAGACAAACGGCCCCTGTGGCTGAGTACCAATTGCCAGAACTTTGACATGCTCGGTAACATAACCCAGCCCATCGTAACCAATTGCGTTGGGGTTATCACTGACTTCGGCGATGATGCCTTCGGATGAGGGCAGTAAAAGAGTATCTGCCGAAAAGATGGCTTTGTTGTTGTGATCCCCTTTGCGAATCACCTCTTCCAGAAAATAAACATGGGTGCCCGAATTGGTCTCGCGTGACAGACGGACAATTGGACGATTTTCCCCCCCCACTTCCTGCCAGTTGTTGATCACACCCTGATAAATTAACGAGATCTGGTCAATGGTCAGCTGGTTTACCGGGTTTTGGGGATGGACAATGACGGCAATGGCATCCCGGGCGACAACATGTTCTACCGGTTCAATGCCGTTCGCCAGGGCGGCTTGCATTTCCTCTTCTTTAATCTGGCGGGAGGCGTTGGCAATGTCCACCGTGCCACTGATCATGGCAGTGATGCCGGTTCCGCTGCCGCCGCCGGTAACCGAAATGCGCACCTCCGGATGAAGCCGCTGATATTCTTCAGCCCACGCCAGCGCCAGATTGACAATTGTATCTGACCCTTTGTTTTGTATATAAGTGGAAGGTGGTGGGGTTTGATCACTCCCGCTGGCGGTGCAGGCCGTCAGGATCATTGCAATGATGACGATGACGAAGACCGTTATTCGTTTCATGCCTGTATAAATTATAAGCCAGATTATTCAATCAAAATTAATCATCGAAATAAATTTAATCACCACTTTTCAGGAAAAGTGTCATAGCCCGCCGTTTGGGAAAATGGCGGAGTGAGAACTATTCCCCGGTGAATGATACCGATGCGGTATAATTAGGGGGTTATCATTCTGGGTAAGAGAAGGAAAGCGTTATGGATATCGGTACAATACAACCGGTAGATATTGATGAACAGATGCGCTCGGCGTATCTGGACTATGCGATGAGTGTGATTGTGGCGCGCGCTCTGCCGGATGCGCGCGATGGTCTCAAGCCGGTTCACCGGCGTATTTTGTTTGCCATGCAGGAACTGGGCATACGCGCCAACAGCGCTTATAAAAAATCGGCGCGCATTGTCGGCGAAGTGCTGGGTAAATATCATCCTCACGGTGATATGGCTGTCTATGACGCCATGGCGCGCATGGCGCAGGATTTTTCGATGCGCTATCCGTTGATTGATGGGCAGGGCAATTTTGGTTCGATTGATGGTGATGCTCCGGCTGCCATGCGTTACACCGAAGCCCGCCTGAATGCCATGGCTGAAGAAATGCTGGCCGACATCGACAAAGATACGGTGGATTTTGCCGATAATTTTGACGGCTCGTTGCGGGAACCGGTTGTTTTACCGGCGCGGCTGCCCAACCTGCTTTTGAACGGTTCGGCGGGAATTGCGGTGGGGATGGCAACCAATGTTCCTCCGCACAACCTGCGCGAATTGACCGATGCTTTGATCTATCTGATTGATCATTACGATCAGATGGACGAAGTCAGCATTGAAGATTTGATGCGTTTTCTGCCCGGCCCGGATTTTCCAACCGGCGGGTTAATTGTCGGGCAGGAAGCCATCCGCCAGATGTATACCACCGGTCGCGGACGGTTGACTGTGCGCGGGCAGGCGCATATCGAAGAGATGCGTGGCGGACGCTATCAGATCGTCATTACCGAAATTCCGTTTCAGGTCAACAAAACCAGTTTGATCGAGCGCATTGCCGAACTGGCGCGCGAGGGGCGCCTGGATGCCATTTCCGACCTGCGCGATGAGTCCGACCGGCGCGGGATGAGCATTGTCATGGAGCTGCGCCGTGGAGCGCAGCCGCGCAAGGTGCTCAACCAGTTGTACAAATATACGCCGTTGCAGACCACTTTCGGAGCGCATTTACTGGCGCTGGTGGATAACGAACCGCGTTTGTTAACCCTCAAGCGCGCTTTACAGATTTATATCGAACATCGCATTGAAGTCATTACCCGCCGCTCTCAGTTTGAACTGGAAAAAGCGCGCCAGCGGGCGCACATTCTGGAAGGGTTGCTGATCGCGCTGGCCAATTTGGATGAGGTCATTCAAACTATCCGCCAATCGCCGGATGTGGAAACCGCCCGCGAGCGGTTGATTACGCGCTTCAAATTGACTGAAATGCAGGCGCAGGCGATTCTGGACATGCAGTTGAGAAGGCTGGCAGCCCTGGAACGCCAAAAGATTGAAGAAGAACACCGTTCCTTGCTGGAACGGATTGCCTATCTGGAAGATTTGCTGGCTTCACCCAATAAAATTCTGGACGTGATCAAAACCGACTTGCAGGATGTGAGCGCAAAGTACGCGGACGCCCGCCGCACCCTTTTGCTTGCAGAAGCCAGTGAAACTTTCAACGAAGAAGACCTCGTTGCCGATGAACACGTCTTAATCATGATTACGCAGCGCGGTTATATTAAACGCGTAGCGGCGCGCGCCTTTCGTACACAGATGCGCGGCGGGCGTGGCGTAACCGGTCAAAACCTGAAGGAAGAAGATGAAACCCTGATGGTCATACCGGCGCGCACGCTGAATACCATCCTGTTCTTTTCGGACAAGGGGAAAGTCTATTCTGAAAAAGTGTATCAGATACCGGATGCCGGCCGCACCGACCGCGGCATTCCAATGGTCAATGTCCTTTCGCTAGGAGCGGATGAAAAAATTACCGCAGCTGTGGCTGTGACGGATTTTCAGGCAGCCCAATATTGCACCATGGCAACCGTCAAGGGACGGGTTAAACGCGTGGCGCTGGCCGAGTTTGCCAGTGTGCGCCCTTCTGGTCTGATTGCAATCGGTCTGGAAGATGGTGATGAGCTGGGTTGGGCGCGCATCACCAGCGGGAGTGACGATATTATTCTGGTTACGGCCCAGGGCAAGGCCGTGCGATTCAATGAAAACGAAGTGCGCGTCATGGGCAGGCAGGCTGCCGGCGTCAGCGGCGTTCGTTTGAGCAAAGACGATCAACTGGCGGGTATGGAGGTTGTGCAGCCCAACGCCGAATTGCTGGTGGTCACCGAGCGCGGCTTTGGCAAACGCACCCCCCTCAGCGAATATCCGCCCAAAAGCCGCAATACCGGCGGTGTGACTACCATTAACCAGAAGAATCTGCAAAAAATTGGCAAAATTGCCGCCGTGCGGGTGGTGGAAGAAAATGACGATATCACCCTGGTTTCAGCCAACGGGCTGATCATCCGCATGAAGGTGAAGGACATCAGCCGCACGGGGCGCTCGACACGCGGTGTACGCCTGATGGTTCTGGCAGATGACGACAGCGTAACTTCGGTTGCGCGGATTTCGGCGCGGGAACTGCAAAAGGCGGAAGAGGAAAAGAACGGCGAGAACGGGACGTGAGATTGTTTACACCCAGATCCGTCCGGTCAGCACCAGACAGAGTACCCCCATCACGCAGGTCATCATGAGCAGCAACAGTGCAATGACAAACCGCTGCGGCGCGGTCAGTCCTAGAAAGGTGCGCCGGGCTGCGATGGTGCGGGTTGGCTTAATTTGATCCAGTAGCGGGGTCTGTTCTTCCTCCGGTAATTCTTCGAAAGCGGAATTGCGCAGATCATCTAACATTTAAATCCTCCGGTTGAGAAGGCGCTCAAGAGAGAGGCCTCAATTTCAGGTCACCGACCGTGAAGGTTTGTTCACTGTCATCGTTCATTTTTAGGCGCAAATGTCCGAAGGGGTTGATGCCGAGCAAAATCCCTTCAAAGGTTTCTCCGCCGGGATTTTCCAGCCGCACCTTTTCCCCTTTAAAGGCCAGCCGTTGCTGCCAGCCGGTGAGGAAGGAAGGGGTGGTCAGCAAATCGCGCCAGTGAATGACCGTTTTCAGCACTTCTGCCAGTAAATGCCAGCGGTTGACGGTTGTGCCGACTGCATCCTCAACACAGGTTGCCGGGAAGAGGACTTGATCGGGGGGAGGCACTGAAGCAGGTGCAACATTGATGCCGATGCCCAGCACGACTGCCTGCAACCCATTCCCCTGCCAGAGGGACTCTGCCAGCACGCCGCACACTTTGCGCTGGTTGAGCAGCACATCGTTGGGCCACTTGATGAGGGGTTGCAAGGCGTAAATTTGCTCCAGCGCGATGGCGACGCTGAGTGCACCTAACGGTGAGTAGAGCGGCAGCAGGTCGGGTTGCGGCAGGGCCGGACGCAGAATCAGGCTGAATGCCAGGGCTGCGCCGGGCGGTGTGAACCAGGATCGGCCCAGCCGGCCGCGGCCGGCGGTTTGGTGGTCGGCAACGATAAGGGCTAAATCGGGGGCTCCTTGGGCTGCCCAATCCAAAGCGTCTTGATTGGTTGAGCCGGTTTCGGGGTAGAAACGCACTTCTGGAAGCGGTAAATCTTTCAATGAATCGAATATAGCTCTTTCAGACATGCCTTAATTGTACTCGAAACAACGGTAATGACCTCAGCAAGGAGAGCGAAAAACCAGTTCCCCCTGAGCTGTCCAGTTTGGAGGGAAGAGGTATTTGATGGTGGAGTTGATTTCAATCCTTCTTTATCTCAGGTTGGGCCTTAAAAAATAAAAAAACAGCAGTAACCCTCCCTGCCCTGGACTGCGAAAGGGATACTGCTGTATTTGCCGTAAAATTAGCGCGCGGTGACTTTGATGGTTTTGGGGCGGGCGTGTTCCGCCTTGGGGACGAATAGGGTCAACACCCCATCTTTCAGACTGGCTTCAGCCTTGTTGGAATCCACCGCTTCGGGCAGGTCAATCGTCTTGCAAAAGCGTCCGCTGGGGCGTTCGGCCAGCAAATACTCGGCATTTTCCTGCCGGTCGTTTTTCAGGTTCCCTTGAATCGTAACGCGATTATCCACCACCTGAATGTTCAGGTCGTCTGCCTGGACACCGGGCAGTAAAGCAGTAATGGTATAGCCGTTTTCGGAAACCAGCACATCGGCCGGGAAGAAAACCTGCCCCTGTTCTTCCTGCCAGTCCTCTGCCATGCGTTCCATCCAGTGACGGCGAGCCATACGGCGGGCATAGGGATTGATCCAGTAAATGCTCATTTTGTTCCTCCAGTTTTGATTCATTGCCTCATCCAATGAGGTAATTTACAGCCGATTTTAGGTTCTTTTTATTGTTATTGAATCAGAGAAATGTAAAACTTTTATCAGTAAAAAAGGCTTCCAACTCAACCTTGTAAATTTGAAAGCGCAGGTTGCTGAAATTGTGGTATGATAACCGCTTGGAGCAAGAAAAAAAATGGACGATCGTATCACAATTATTGAAGGACCAACCCCCGACTTTGAAACGATTGATGATGGGTGGGCGCTGGGTTTGAATGAAAGCCCATCGCTGTATGACCTGGCGCTGACCCGCCTGCGAACCTTCAACGGCGCGGCGCTGGTCGAGCGCTGCCACCGTGCCTGGTACAGGCAAAATCACATCTACCTTCATTACCGAAACCCGCTGGGCATGGAAGAACGCGTACCGATCATGGCGGCTCAGTCGGTGGAAACCGAGCAGGGACAGGTGCTACTCCTGTGGGTGCGCCGCAAACACGAGGAAACCGAGATCGAAATTGATCTTGATGACGATGAAGAGGGCGGAGAATTCGGCAACTGAGCCAATCCTCACTTCACAAGAAACAACCCCGCATGAAGTCTTGCGGGGTTTCTTTTATTGAAATACTGGTGCCCCCGGCGGGAGTCGAACCCACAACCTCGGCGTTAGGAGTGCCTCGCTCTGTCCTTTTGAGCTACGGGGGCTTTGATCTTGCCGGATTATAGCATTGGCATTTCCACGATGCAAGATGACAATCTTTAACTTGATGTAAACGAACCGGCAGGCGTGGGGGGGACACGCCTGCCGATCCTCAGGGAGGGAACTCCACCGAAGGCTTGTGTTTCAACGTGGGGGGGACACGCTGAACGGCCTTTTGGGTGGATTGACACCATCTACCAGTAAGTGTTGGTGTCATTGCTAATATACACTAATTTTGTCCAAATTGTATTAAAAATCCATAAGAGTTTTCTTATAATTCAGTCCGATTTTTCATTCCGCTTCTTTTTGAATAAACGCAGCATTTCTTCAACCTCGGCGGCGGTTGGCTGGGGTTTTTCTTCCCGCTGCGGCCGGCGCTGACTGTTGATCAACTGGCGGGCAAATTCATCACTGGGAAGAACCTGCGCTCCCCAGCGCCGGGCAGCAGCCTGAACCTCGCGGTCGGAACTGACCACCGTCCAACCGGTTGCCGATTTTCCCAGTTGTTTGAGGCGGGCAGAGATGGCGGCATCGGCAGTCATCTCCCGCACCACAAAGTGGGCGGTAACCTGTCCAAAGGACTGATGCCCGGCTTTGCCCACGGCGGCGCGGTCAAAGTACACTTCAATTTTTTGCCGCCGGGTTGAGGCAAATGCCTGCAGCAGGCGAATCAGGTGCTGTTCATCATCCGGGCTTTCAAGCCGCAGGCCGCCGAAGTGCGGAATCAGGTTGTGTCCGTCAATGAGATAAGGCATTGGGTACTTCCTATGCCCTCATTTTACTGGAAAAGTATGCTATGATTCTATCTAACGAATAATCTTTACTTCCTGAATGGAAAGACGTGCCTTCCCGTTATGAGAAGCTGGAAACGCATTATTCCCTTTTTGATTCTGAATATCATCATCTCGGCGGCGACTACGCTGACCGTTTTACTGTTGTGGGATCGCAGCCTGCGCCCGGTACAGCCGCTGCCGGTCAGTGTGGGCGGCACGGGTGGTATTCCCCCTGCCGGCAATTCCATCCACCCGGCTCTGCCTGGCGATGCCACTTTGCCTCCCGCAGATGAACCGGTCATCCTGATTGAAACCGTGATCGGCGCAGGGGATTTGCAAAACGAGGCCGTCCTCCTGAGGCGGGTGGGTGAAGGCGAATTGCTGCTGACCGGCTGGAAGATCAGCAACGGGCGCGGGGCGGAGTATGTCTTTCCCTACCTGCTGTTGAACAAAGGCGGCGCTGTGCGTTTGTACAGCCGCGCGGGCAACAATACGGTGATGGAATTGTTCTGGGGTTCAAACCAAGCTGTTTTTCGTAGCGGCGATTTGGTTTCCTTATACGACTGGCAGGGCGGCCTGCGGGCCACCTACAATGTGCCCTGAACAGGTTTCGTCAGGGTGGGCTGAAAGATGAACATCTTTGAATGGGTCGCCGAAGAAAAAATACGCTCGGCAATCGAAAGTGGTCAATGGGATAACCTGCCCGGTAAGGGCAAACCGTTACAATGGCAGGATAATCCTTTTGAACCCCCCGAATGGCGCATGGCTTTTTCGCTGTTGCGTCAGAACGGCTTTAGCCTGCCGTGGCTAGAGGAACGAAAAGAGATTGAGGCAGAAGTGCAGCAATTCCGCGCTCAACTTGCTTTAGGGCTGCGCTCTGCAAATGTAATGGATGTAAAGGATTGGGCCAAAAGCCAAATTGACCGCTTGAACCGGCGAATTTTCCGGTACAATTTAGGGGTGCCTTTGGATCGTTTTCAGGTGACATCTTTGAATCTTGAACAGGAAGTGGAACGGGCGCAGCCTGTTTCCGATTAGAATTCATGAAAAGCAGGTAATCATGTCGCAAGCACTGTATCGAAAGTGGCGTCCACGTCTGTGGGATCAGGTCGTCGGGCAGGATCATGTAGTCCAGACTCTGCAAAATGCCATTCGCAGCGAGCGGGTGGGACATGCCTACCTGTTTGCCGGGCCGCGCGGTACCGGTAAAACCACTACTGCCCGTCTGCTGGCCAAGGCGGTCAACTGCCTCGCCGAATCGCCGGCGGAACGTCCGTGTGATCGCTGCGAACATTGTCAGGCGGTCAACAACGGCCGATTTCTTGACCTGATTGAGATTGATGCTGCTTCCAATACCAGCGTGGATGATGTGCGTGACCTGCGCGACAAGATCAATTTTGCTCCGACGCAGGGCAAATACAAAGTGTACATTATTGATGAGGTTCACATGCTCTCGACAGCGGCTTTCAACGCCTTGCTGAAAACGCTGGAAGAGCCACCGCCGCACGCCATTTTCATCCTGGCAACCACCGAGATTCATAAAATCCCTGCTACGGTGCTTTCGCGTTGCCAGCGGCATGAATTCCGGCGCATCCCCGTCCGGCTGATTGTGCAGCATCTTCAACACCTGTGCCGGCAGGAGCACGTGGATGTGGATGAGGAAACCCTGACGCTGATCGCCCGTCAGGCAACCGGCAGCCTGCGGGATGCCATTTCCCTGCTGGATCAACTGGCTTCAACCGGCGCTCCCATTCGTCTGGCAGATGCCCAGCAGGTGTTGGGGACGGCTGCCAGTCAATCGGTCATCGAACTGGTGGATGCTCTGCTTGAACGGGATGCGGCCAATGGATTAAGCACCATTCACGCCGCGTTGGATGGTGGCAGTGATCCGCGCCAGTTTGCCCGTCAGGTGGTGGATTACTGCCGCAATTTATTGCTGGTGAGGATGGGCAATGGTGAACTGATCGAAGCCACGCCCGAACAGCAGGCGCAAATGACCAATCATGCTCGCCGTTTTACCACACAAACCCTGCTTGAAACCATTCAAGCCTTTAATGCTGCCGCTGCCGATCAGCGCAGTGCCTGGCAGCCGGCCCTGCCGCTGGAAATGGCACTGGCTCAGCTGGTCAGTGAACCGACGCCTGCCTCGCAAAGTGAGCCTGTGCATTCCGTTGAACCGGCGGTGGTCAATGTCCCTTTGCCGGTCAAAACCGAAAAGGCGCATAAAACTCCGGCTTCAAAAGAGGAAACATCCACCCAACCGGCCGGCGAGCCATCCGCATCCGATGCGCCAGCAGAGCAACAGCTTGGCGTAGTTCCTGCTCAGGCCGGGCAGGCAGATGATGATCAACCTGACCAGCCTGAAAGCGGGTCTGCTACTCAATTGCAAACCATTCTGGAGAACTGGCAGAAAATCCGTCAGCGGGTGAAAACTCAAAGCTCACCGGTGGACGGCCTGCTCAATTCCTGCAAATCTGTTACCATGCGCAATGGGGTGCTGCAATTGGGGTTTGGCAGTGAGGTGCTCAAAACCATGATGGAAAAAGGCAACAACCTCAAGATTACCCGGAAAGCCATTCAGGATGTGCTGGGGGTCGAGGTTCAAATTGCCTGTGTGGTGGTGCAGGGCAAGGGCAGTAACCTGCAGTTGGATGGCGATATCGAAGCGGATGGGATGGTCAGTACAGCCTTACGCCTTGGTGGAAAAATTGTGCATAAAGAGTGATTAAAATTTCGGGTAAAAGAGGTTAAGGAGGCAGGAATGGCAAAAGGAAAAGGAATCAATCGCGGTGCTGTGCCCGCAGGTGGGATGGGCGGCGGAATGATGGCGCAGATTCGCAAACTTCAGGAACAAATGGAAGCTGCGCAGGCCCAATTAGAAGTGGAAACGGTCACCGCCTCGGTGGGGGGTGGGGCAGTCAAGGTGACCATGACCGGCGCACAGGTGTGCAAGGGGATTGAGATTGCCCCCGATCTGCTCAAAGACGCCGATGTGGAAATGCTGCAAGATTTGTTGCTCAGCGGTGTCAATCTGGCGTTGGAACAGTCGCGCAAACTGGCGGAAGAACGCATGGGGCCGCTGGCGGGCGGGCTGTCTGGTTTGGGACTCTGACGGTGCGTTTGGAATGCCAATCTTACCGGATGCTGTCCAAAATTTGACTCTGGCTTTTGAGCGTCTGCCCGGAATTGGGCCAAAGACCGCTTCACGGCTGACCTTTTATCTGCTACGGGCACCGGAAGAAATTTCGCGCACGCTGGCTGAGGCCCTGCTGGCGTTGAAAAGTGACACCGGCTTGTGTCAGGTGTGCTTCAACATTACCCGCGCCGGCCAGGAAATTTGTGATATCTGTGCCAGTTCACAACGCGATGAGGGGGTGATCTGTGTTGTGGAAGAACCGCTGGATGTGCTGGCGCTGGAACGCACCGCCGGTTATTTTGGCCGTTACCATGTCTTGCACGGGGTGCTTTCTCCCATTGAAGGGATTGGGCCGGATGACTTGAAAATCAAACCGCTGCTGGAAAGGGTGAGGAGCGGAAAGGTCAAGGAAGTGATTCTGGCGACCAATCCCAGCATGGAAGGGGACGCTACTGCGCTGTACATTCAGCAGCAACTGGCAAAAAGTGGCGTGCGCATCACCCGTCTGGCGCGCGGTTTGCCGGTAGGGGGCGATCTGGAATACGCCGATCAGAACACCTTGCTGCGCGCTTTGGCGGGCCGACAGGAACTGGGTTCCTGAGAGGGTCTGCAATCCAACCCCTGAGGGGTATACATTTTCATTTTGAATTAATACTAATAGGATAAACTTTATTCTATTCTATCTACCCATACGGACAATTTGGTCCTCCAAAAAGGAGAACAAAAATGAAAAAATCTGTATCCATCTTGTTTTTGCTGTTCGTACTGATGGTTGGTTCTGCCTGTGCGCCGAATGCCGCAGAGGTGTCAACCCCCACCCTGGAAAGCAGCTCCCCAACGCCCTTGCCCACCATGCCGGCTACCCCTGAGCCGACGGTGGAACTCACCGAGCCTCAAGTAACCGAAACAGCCGTAAGTGAAACAGGCAATGGCGAGCAGAACCAAACCGTCATTTACAAAATTGTACCGGGTGAATCCCGTGTAACCTATGAGGTTGGTGAAACTTTTATCAACCAAAATAACCGCTTTGCAGTGGCAGTGGGCGTAACCACCGAAGTGCGTGGCGAGGTGTACGCCAATCTCTCCAACCCGCCGGAAAGCAGCATCGGTGTGATTGAGGTGGATATCAGCCAGTTTAAGTCCGACTCGTCCCGCCGGGATGGGGTGATTCGTAATCAATGGCTGGAATCGGCGCGCTACCCGATTGCCCGTTTCGAGCCGCTGCGGGTGGAGGGGTTGCCCCAGGCATACAGTGAGGCGACGCCATACGCCTTTCGGGTGATTGGCAACCTGACCGTCAAGGATGTAACCCGCGAGGTGGCCTTTGACATCACCGCTCAATTGAGCGGCGACACCCTGACCGGTACAGCGACCACCACCCTTTTAATGAGTGATTTTGGGGTTGGCCCAATTTCGATTTTGGGTGTGCTGAATACTGAGGATGAGGTAAAACTAACCTTCGATTTTGTTGCCCGCCCTTGAGGAACACCGGCAGGTTCTTCATAAAACGGGATGGAAGGTTGCGCTTCCATCCCGTTTTTGTTGGGCAGGTTTGTGCCGCTTACGGCTATAATCAAATCAGTTCACCTGACGGAGGAAAAAACGATGGACAAATACCGCGTTAAACCGGAACAGAAGATTCGATTGAAGGATTGGGATGCGGATGAAACTGACTCGTTCGATGGCGGCAAAGATGAAGGCAGAGAACGGCTGCAGGAACTGAACCGCGAGCTGGAAACTTTGCAGGAACTGTTATACGCCGAACACAAACACAAGGTGCTGATTGTGCTGCAAGGGATGGATACCAGCGGCAAGGACGGCGTCATCCGCCACGTGTTCGATGGAGTCAATCCCCAGGGGGTGCGGGTTGCCAATTTTAAGGTGCCAACGCCGGAGGAATTGGACCATGATTATCTCTGGCGGGTACACCGACAGACGCCCGCCAAGGGTGAGATTGTCATCTTCAATCGCAGCCATTATGAGGATGTGCTGGTCGTCAGGGTGCACGGGCTGGTGCCGGAAGATGTCTGGAAACGCCGCTACGCCCATATCAACGATTTTGAACGTTTGCTGGCCGATGAAGGTACGCTGATTCTCAAGTTCTTCCTGCACATTGATATGGACGAACAGAAAAAACGTCTGCAGGCGCGTCTGGATGACCCGACCAAACACTGGAAGTTCAATGTGGGCGACTTGAAAGAACGCGCTCGCTGGGCGGAATATATGCAGGCTTATGAGGATGTGCTGAACAAAACCAGCACCGACTACGCGCCCTGGTACATTGTGCCTTCCAACAAGAAGTGGTACCGCAATCTGGTGATTGCCAGTGTGCTGGTTGATGCGCTCAAGGGGCTGAATATGCGGTATCCCGCTCCTCAAGAAGATTTGAGCAAGGTTGTGATCGAATAAGAACCTGGCGGCGAGGGGATACATCGGTGTTATATTTAGTTTCTACGCCAATTGGAAATTTGGGAGATATCAGCCAGCGTGCGCTGGATACCCTGAATCAGGTGGATTACGTGGTCAGTGAGGATACCCGCAAGACGGGCATGCTGCTCAAACATTTCGGCATTTCCAAGCGACAGATATCCTTCCGCGAAGATAACGAAGAACGTGCCCTGCCCCGCCTGCTGGATTTATTGAAAGAAGGGTATTCGCTGGCGTTGGTGACGGATGCCGGTACACCGGCAATTTCTGACCCGGGTTATCTCCTGGTGCGCCGGGTGATTGAAGCCGGCCTTCCGCTGACGGTCATACCCGGACCAACCGCGCTGATCGCCGCGCTGGTGCTTTCCGGTCTACCGGTGCACAGCTTTACTTTTCGCGGCTTTCCGCCGCGAAAGAGCGGGGCGCGTCGGCGTTTTCTGGCAGTGGATCAGGACAGCCCGCATACGCTGATTTTTTATGAAAGTCCCTACCGTCTGCAAGCCTTTTTAGCGGATGCTTTGCAGGTGTTCGGTAACCGCCCGGCAGCCGTTGCTAATGATCTGACCAAGATGTTTGAAACGGTTTACCGCGGTACGCTGGCTGACCTGATTGAGGTGTTCAAGAAAGAGCCAATCCGCGGTGAGTATGTGGTGGTGATTGCCGGTAAATTCACCGGACCGCAAACGGCGTGAAGCGGGTGTGGGTGTCGAAATAGTCTTCGTTCTCAGCGCGCTTGAGGGCATTGACGATCTGATAGGTCAAGGGCGTCATAATCGCTTCAATGCCGACCTTGAAGATGTAGTTGGTGAAGGTCAAGGTGGCAAATAATTCCCATGGGAAGACCCCCGCCAGCGTGGCAACGAAGATGAAAATCAGGGTGTCCACCCCCTCGCCCACCAGCGTGCTGCCGATGGTGCGCATCCACAAAAACCGCCCGCGGGTTATCACTTTCATGCGCGCCAGAACGATGGAGTTGCTGAAGGAGCCAGCCAGATAGGCCACCAGCGAGGCCAGCACAATTCCGCCGCTGCTGATGCCGCCGAGGATGGCTTCGTAGGCTTGCTGTCCGGCATACTCCTGCCAGGTGGCTTCACCCGGCATAACTCGCACCAGCCAGAGGACAAAGGCGGTCAGCGCCAGCATGGCAAAACCGGTCCAGATCACGCGGCGGGCGCGCCGAAAACCGTACACTTCGGTCAGCACATCCCCAAAAATGTAGGAGATGGGAAAGAGGATGGTTCCACCATCGAACGCCAGACGCAAACCGAAGATAGAAACCCCCCAATCAATAATTTTGGCTGACGAGGCAATGTTGCTGATAATCAGCACGGTGACGAACAAAGCCATTACCCAGTCAAAATAACGATAAGTCCGGTTGGTTTCGTTTTGCATAAAATCCTTCTGGTTTCACCTGCTCATGAACGGATTTCGTCAGGATTTCCATTGCCTGACGCCGGTAATTCTACCATTTATGGGTAAAATTAAGAGAGAAAGGAGATCAACCCATGGAACTGGAATTGGTCAGCATTGAAAAACCGGAAGAGATCAATTTTATTTTGGGACAGTCGCACTTCATCAAGACAGTGGAGGATATTCACGAAGCGCTGGTTGGTACGGTGCCGGGCATCCGCTTTGGGCTGGCCTTTTGCGAGGCTTCTGGCAAGTGCCTGATTCGCTGGAGCGGAACAGATGAACAGATGATTGAACTGGCGCAGAAGAATGCTCAAAAAATTGGCGCCGGCCATTCTTTTATCCTCTTCCTCGGCAGCGGATATTACCCGATTAATGTGCTGAACGCGCTGCGCACTGTGCCGGAAGTGTGCCGGATTTTCTGCGCTACTGCCAATCCAACCCAGGTGATTGTTGCCCAGAGCGATCAGGGGCGCGGTATTTTGGGTGTGATTGACGGTTTCAGCCCGAAGGGGATTGAAGGGGAAGAGGATATTGCATGGCGTAAAAACTTTTTGCGGCAAATTGGGTATAAGGCATAAGTCATTCCATTTCTGTAATCGGGAACCGGCGCAGGCTGAAAACCGTCCTGTTTTATATACAGAATTTCACGAAAAGTTAAAAGGATGATGGAAACAATGAAAAAGATGATTGCCGCCCTATTTGCCCTGTTTTTGCTGGCAGGCTGCGGGGGATTGTTCCAGCCGATGCCAACACCGGATGAAGATACCATTGCCACTCAGGTGGCCGCTATCCTGACCACCATGCCAACCGCAACCGAGGATGCGGGACTTCAACCCACCCAGCCCCTGCCGACCATTCCCCCTACCGAAACTCCGCTTTTACCTACGGAAACTACCGAGCCGACTCAGGTTCAGCCCTCACCGACCGAACCACCAGTCCAGCCTACCGAAACACCCTTGCCGACTCCTACAGCAACCCTTCAGCCGACGGCGACAATTGCTTTCACGCCTTCACCAAACGATCCGGTGGCGCGTTTGGGGCCAGCCAGCTGGACAGATAACATGGATAAGGATAATAACTGGCCAATGGGAAGTGACAAATTCACCGAAATTTCCTTCAGTGATGGGGTGATGTTCTTGACCGGCCTGACCACCACGGATGGCTGGCGTCTGACATGGCCGGAACTGACCAATTTTTATCTGGAAATGACCTTTCAGACCGGAAATTGCAACACCAATGACCGTTATGGGATGATTGTGCGCGTGCCGGAAAGCCGCAACCCCAACCGTGGCTATCTGGCTGGCTTAACCTGTGATGGTAAAGTTTCCCTGCGCCGTTGGGATGCAACCGTCGGAGCTAAAGGCGAAATGTTCAATCTGATCCCCTGGACTGCCAAATCGGCGGTGAAGGCGGGCGCCAACCAGACCAACCGGTTGGGGTTAATGGCAATCGGTGACCGCTTGATCCTCTATGTCAACGGCGAGCTGGTTGGAGAAGCACGGGACAACACCTTCAGTAAAGGTTACTTCGGCGTGTTTGTCGGCGCACGTGATACAGAAAAGTTCACCATCAAAGTAGATCAGGTAAGATATTGGGAAAATCCAACCCCATAAAGGTCAAGGGTATGCAAATTCTCAATGGGAGAGATCTTCTTCCTCATCTAAATAAAATCCGCAAAGATACGCCGGGCTTCCTTTTGGAATGTTCCCGGCGTTACGGTGATCTGGTCGGCTTTGCGGTCGGCGGCAGCAAGGTGTTTTTCATTAACCATCCCGATTATATTCGCCGGGTGCTGCAGGACAATCATCATAACTATTCCAAGGACACAATTCAATACAACACACTGGCAACGATCACCGGCAGGGGACTGCTGACCAGTGATGGAGAAGAGTGGCTGCGCCACCGCCGCATGGAACAACCCGCTTTCTCGCGCTCGCGGCTTGCCAGCCTTGATGAGGTCATTGCGCCGGCGGTTGAGGCGATGCTGGAACGCTGGCAGCGAGTTGCTTCGGACGATGTGCTGGACGTTGACCGCGAGATGATGGCTGTGACGCTGGAAATTGTGGGGAAAGCCTTGTTTTCGATTGACCTGCGTACGGATGCCCCCCGCCTGACCCGGGCGGTGTTAACGGCTCTCGATCATGTCATCTACCGCGCTCAAAATCCCTTTGCCCCGCCCGACTGGCTGCCGATTCCGCAAAATCTATCTTTCCGCAAGGCGCTGCGTCAGCTCGATCAGGCCGTCTATGAGATCATGGAGAATCGGCGCAGGAGCGGTAACCGATATGATGATTTGCTGGACATGCTGCTCAATGCACGCGATGAAGAGAGCAATAGCGGCGGGTTGACCGATCGCCAAATTCGGGATGAAATCATTACGTTGTTAATCGCCGGGCATGAAACGGTAGCCAGCGCGTTGACCTGGTCGTGGTATCTGCTGGCGCAGCACCCCCTGGTTTGGGAGCAGATGCGGGAGGAGGTTGCCCGACTTCCCGCTGACCGTCTTCCCTGCAATCCGGATCTGGAACGGCTGCCGTTCACTGCCGCGGTTTTTTCAGAGGCGCTGCGTCTCTACCCGCCGGCCTGGCTGATCACCCGCAAGGCACTCGGCGAGGATGTGTTCGACGGTCAGACAATCCCCGCCGGGGCTTTGATCGTGATCAGCCCGTACGTTATTCACCGTCATCCTCAGTTTTGGGAAGATGCCGAAGCCTTTTTGCCGCAGCGGTTTACCGATGGCAATGAACGGAAAATTCCGCGCTATGCGTATATTCCCTTTGGGGGTGGCCCTCGCCTGTGCATTGGCAACAATTTTGCCCTGATTGAAGGCGTCTTAATTCTCGCAGCCGTGACCCAGCATTATCGCCTGGAACTGGCAACCCACGAACCGGTTCAGGTTGACCCGCTGGTTACGCTGCGGCCGCATGACGGCTTGCCGATGCGTCTGCGTAAAGTACAAAGTTAAGAGTTGTATTAGAGTTGTACAAGGGTGCTGTACAAACCTTGTAAAACCTGCTATATTATTAGTGTGTACAAGGTTAGTACAACTTTGCATTAGCAAAAACGCAGGTACCCGACTGAAAGGACGCAGGCATGAAGACCATAACCGATTTCCCCGATGATCCAAAATACACCATTAAGGCAGTGGCTGCCCAAACCGGCATTCGACCGGTTACCTTGCGGGCATGGGAGCGGCGGCATGAGGTGCTCACTCCCCACCGTTCCGATAACCGCTATCGTTTGTATTCCGACCGCGATGTGGCCATTTTACGCTGGTTGAAAAAACGCATTGACGAAGGCGTATCCATCAGCAATGCCATCAGTGAACTGCGCAGTATGACCCGAAACGGCGTCTGGCCGGAGGCCGTACCGACCATGCCGGCGGTCGAGCGTGTCCGCCCGGATACCGCACCGGAAGTTTATGCGGATCAACTGTATAAAGCATTGATCAAGCATGATGAGGCGCGCAGCGGGGAAATCGTCAAAGAGGTGCTGGCAGGGTATGACATCATGACGGTCTGCACCCAAATTTTTGGGCCGGCGCTGGTCGAAATTGGCGAGGCCTGGTACCGCGGCGATATCCGCATCACCACCGAGCACTTTGCCAGTTCGTATCTGCGGGGTAAATTGCTGACATTGTTACAATCCTATCCCAGCCGGCGCGGTGCTCCCCACCTGTTGATTGGCGGCGCACCTACTGAACAGCACGAGATTGGCGCGCTGATGATGGCGGTTCTGCTGCGCAGTGAGGGTTACCGGGTTGAGTACCTTGGCCCGGATATCCCGCTGGATGATCTGGTGGATTACGCCCGCTACGAAAAACCAAACATGATCATCCTGAGCGCCAGCATGGAATCGGCTGCGCTGGAATTGAGGCGCATGCAGGAAAAAGTTAATCGCCTGCGGCCTACGCCCCTGTTCGGCTACGGTGGCAGTGCTTTTAATTACAAACCTCAATTGAGAAAGCAAATTGCCGGCATTTTCCTTGGAGAAACCCTGGATCAGGCCGTTGAAAAAGTGGGCGAACTGCTTTCGCACAGCCGCAAGGTTTCTTCGCGCAGCAGCGTTGCCGAAACTGTCTGAGGTCAAAAAATGCCGACAGGTTGTACAAACCTTGAATCGGCATTGTAAATTCCAGCCCGTTTCATTATTATTGGTTAATTAGGTGAAGATTGTGGAAAAAGAAAAGGTTAATTTTGGAATGGATGATCCGGCGCTGGTAAATCCCCATCATGTTCCGGTGTATAACATCAAGGCGGTTTCGCGCCTGGTGGGTCTATTGCCGGTTACCCTGCGAGCATGGGAACGCCGCTACGGTTTACCGCGCCCTTCGCGTGGCGATCAAGGATACCGTTTATATTCTGAGTATGATTTGCGGTTGTTGCAATGGCTGAAGCGCCATGTGGATGCCGGGATGAGCATAGGACGGGCGGTGGAATACCTGCACGAATTGCGCGCCATGGGCAAGGACCCGCTGACCGAGCAGACAGTGGTTCAACCGGAGCGCCCCGCTTCGCTGGACGCGCTTTCGCAGCAGTTTTTGAACGCGTTGATCAACTTCAATGAGGAATCTGCCACAGAAATCCTGCGGCGTTCGTTCTCACTGTATTCCGTGGATCAGGTGCTGGTGTATATTATCACCCCCGTGTTGGTGGAGTTAGGCGAACGCTGGCACCGCGGTGAACTGCCGATTGCGGTTGAGCATTACGCCACCCAGTTTTGCATGCAGTACCTGATGAGCATGCTTTCGGCTTCGGCGCCGCCGGCCCGCCCGGGAGTGATTGTGGCTGCCTGCGCGCCGGGAGAACTGCACCAGATTGGTCTACTCATGCTGGTGGTCATGCTGCGCTGGCGCGGTTGGGATGTCAAATACTTTGGACAGGACCTGCCGCTTGACCGGCTGGAAGAAGCCCTCTTACCCCTGCGGCCGCGTCTTTTGTTGTTCACCGCCACCCGCAAGGATTCGGCTGTTCAACTTGCCCGTCTGCCGGAAATTTTAAAGCAGTTCCCCGAACCCCAACCGATTGTCGTGTTGGGTGGGCGGGCTTTTTTGGAGCATCAACTGCCGGAAAATGTGCCCGCGGTTTACCTGAGCGGAACGCCTGCCGAAATTGTGGCGCGCCTTGAACAATTGATGACGGGCACTTAGCCCGAAAAAGGACATTTTCATGCTGGTTTATTTCCGCGCCTGATTTCAGATCAGGCGCAATTTTGTAGCAAAGAGGTTTTATTATGTTCAAAAACAAAGCACTTTCCACCGTTTTTGTCATCATATTCATTGACCTGCTGGGTTTTGGCCTGATTTTGCCCCTGCTCCCGTATTATGCCAAACAGTTCAACGCCAGTTCTTTCGAAATTGGCCTGCTGGTTGCAGTGTATGCGCTGGCGCAGTTTCTGGCAGCCCCCATTTTTGGCCGTCTATCGGATCGTTTTGGGCGTCGTCCGGTACTGCTGATCAGCCTTGCCGGGAACATCCTCAGTTTTGTTCTGCTCGGGCTGGCTGCCAACCTGTGGATATTGTTCGCTGCCCGCATTTTGGCGGGTATCATCGGCAGCAACATCAGCGTGGCGCAGGCCTATATTACCGACGTAACGGACGAGAGCAACCGCGCCCGCGGTCTGGGGCTGATTGGGGCGGCATTTGGGCTGGGTTTCATCCTCGGCCCGGCGATTGGCGGACTGCTCAGCCGCTTTGGCTTCGGAGTGCCGTCTTTTGCGGCGGCCGGCCTTTCAGCGTTGAACTTGTTGATGGTGCTCTTCTGGCTGCCCGAATCGCTGACTGCCGAACGCCGCGCAGCCCTGGCGCAGGGAAAACGCCCGCCGATGACTTTGAGCGCCATGCTGGCGGCGCTGCGTAAACCGGTAGTCGGGCCATTGCTGCATACCCGCTTCTTTTTTGCAATTGCTTTTTCGATATTTCAGACCATTTTTGCCCTTTGGGGTTTGCAGCGCTTGAACCTGACCGCTCAAACCACCGGCTATCTGCTCACCTATGTGGGATTTCTTTCCGCCTTTGTACAGGGCTTTCTCATCGGGCGTTTGACCCGTCGTTTCAGCGAACCATCCCTTATTTTTATGGCCACCGTATTGATGGCGGTTGGCCTGCTGGGATGGGCGCTGGTTACCAGTGTGCCGACACTCCTGTTAGATTTGATCCCAATTGCGCTTGGCGGCGGCGTGCTGAATACCGTTATCAACAGTGCGATCAGCAAGTCGGTGGCGCCCATTGAAGTGGGTGGTACGCTGGGTTTGGCCGCTTCACTGGAAAGCCTGACCCGCGTCTTTTCGCCCACTTTGGGGGGGCTGCTTTTGGATACCCTTGGAACATGGGCACCCGGTCTGTTCTCCGCGTTGATTGTCCTCTGGCTGGCAACGTATGTTTACCGGTATATCTACCGGCCGGCGCACCAGCCGGCGGTAGTCACGCCTGCCCCGCGTTAGGTGATTTTCATGCGCCATTTCCGCTTTCAGTTTGAGGTCAGGGCAGATCAAGAGGCAGTTGCCGAGTTTCACCGCGATACGCGGGCTTTGCGCCGGTTAACCCCGCCGCCCATCCTTGTCCAGTTTCATTACCTTGAACCGATTGCGGAAGGTTCGATTGCAGAATTTACCCTTTGGTTTGGTCCTTTCCCGGTGCGCTGGAGAGCGTTGCATACCCGGGTGGATGCTCTGAGAGGATTCACCGACACGCAGGTGAAAGGACCTTTACGCTTCTGGCGTCATCGCCATTCCTTTGAGGCGCTGGATGCCGAAAGAACCTTGATAAGGGAGGAAATTGAATTTGAATACCCGCAAGGCGTTGCCGGCTGGTGGACAAGGCTGGTCTATTCGCCGCTGGCGCTGCGGCTGTTATTTACCTATCGCAGCTGGGTGACCCGCTGGTTGATCGGGCGCGGGAGGAAAGGCGCATGACCGGCGCAAAAATCCCGCATGTGGTCGTGGTAGGAGCGGGAATTGGCGGTTTAACTGCTGCGGCTTTGCTGGTCAAGGCTGGGCTGCGGGTGACCGTTTTGGAAGCCCATATTTATCCTGGCGGTTCAGCCGGCACCTTCTACCACCAGGGCTACCGTTTTGATGCCGGCGCAACCCTCAGCCGGGGCGGCCCACACGCACGCCTGGCAAACCTGCTGGGGGTTGAGTGGCCAATTCAGCCGGTGAACCCGGCCTGGATAACTTTTATCGAAGGACAGCCGATTTTTCAATGGGCTGAACGGGAGCGCTGGCGGGAGGAAATTGAGCAGAACTTTCCCGAAAGCCGCTCTTTTTGGAGGATGCAGGAATGGCTGGCCGAACAGGCCTGGCAGGTTTCGGCGCGGAATTTCCCCTTCCCGCCCCAGTCCTTGCGGGATTATGGGGATCTGGTAAAGGCTTTGCGCCCTTCTACCCTGCTGGCGGCCCCCTTTGCTCTGTTGACCGTTGGTCATTTGCTGCCGCGCAGCTCCAGCAAACTGCTGAAGGCATTTGTTGATTCACAATTGCTGATTTCAGCCCAAACCACCTCGCCTCATGCCAATGCGCTGTATGGCAGTGCTGCGTTGGACCTGCCGCGCCGCGGCGTTCATCATGTGCGGGGCGGGATTGGTCAACTGGCGAAAACTCTGGCAGATTGGCTGACTCACAACGGCGGAAGGCTTTATTACCGCCAGCAGGTTGAAAGGATTGCGCTTAGACAGGATGGCAGTCTTCTGGTGTATACCCGTAAAGGTTTGCAGATGCAAGCCGATGGGGTGGTTGCCAACCTGACCCCGTGGGGGCTGGCAGAAGTGCTGGGGAAAAGCGTCCCCCAACGCCTGCAGAACGAAATCCACGCACGGCCAAAAGGCTGGGGTGCTTTTACCCTCTACCTCGGCCTGAAAAAGGCCGAATTACCGGCTGTACCTGCCGATCATTTTCAGGTGGTGGTGAATGCTGGCCGGCCGCTGGGCGAAGGGAACTCCGTGTTTATTTCCCTCTCACCAGAAGATGACCCGCTGCGCGCTCCGCCGGGGATGCGGGCAGCCACGCTCTCTACCCATACTCGTGTAGAGGATTGGTGGCTTGACGACCGCTCGGCCTATGAGGAAAAGCGGCAAGCCTACACCGAAAAAATGCTGGCGGCGGCCGAATTTGCGCTGCCGGGCATCCGGCGGGCGGTACGTTTGTGCCTGCCCGGCACGCCGCGCACCTTTGCTTTTTACACCCGCCGTCCGTATGGGATGGTGGGAGGATTCCCGCAAACCTCCCTGCTGGCGGCGCGAGGCTCATGGACGGGAATCCAAAACCTCTGGCTGGTGGGTGATTCGATATTTCCAGGGCAGTCCACGGCTGGCGTAACCCTGGGAGCCATGCGGGTAGCCCGGCAGGTGCTGGATTATTTTTCGGCTCAAACAGAGTTCGGCGGTTTAATATTGAAAGCAGATCGGCTGCATTCTACATAGTTTGTACAATTGTTTGTCATATTAGCCTGTTTATGTCACAATCTTTATTGTATTTTCTTACGCGATTTTGCATTTGAATTTTTCTGGAGGGAAAATGGCTAAAAAGATCATCGTCATCGGTTCTGGCTTTGGGGGTCTTGCCGCTGCGGTCAGACTGGCCGCCAGCGGCTTTGATGTAGAAATTTTCGAGAAGCGCGATAAACTGGGGGGGCGTGCGTATGTTTACGAAATCAATGGCTTCAAATTTGATGGCGGGCCGACCGTCATCACCGCGCCATTCTTGTTTGATGAAATCTTTGAACAGGCCGGTCGGCGGCGGGAAGATTACTTTCAGATGGTGCCGGTGGATCCCTTTTACCGGATTTTTGACCATGAAGGGAAGTGCTTTGATTACAATAACGACCCGCAGTTCATCCTTTCCCAAATTGACCTGTGGAATCCGGAAGATAAAGAAGGTTACCAACGTTTCATAGAAAATACCCGCGCCATTTTCCAAAAAGGGTTTGTGGAACTGGCGGATAAACCTTTTTTGAAAGTAACCGACATGCTGAAAGTTGCTCCGGACTTGATCCGCCTGCAGTCTTACCGTTCGGTTTACAGTTATGTTTCTCAATTTGTCAAAAATGATTTTCTGCGCCAGGTCTTTTCGTTTCATCCGTTGTTGATTGGCGGCAACCCCTTCGATTCGAGCAGTATCTATGCGATGATCCACTATCTGGAAAGGAAATGGGGCATCCATTATGCGTTGGGCGGCACGGGCGCCATCGTGGATGCGCTTGCCAGGCTATTCCTTGAGCTGGGCGGAAAAGTCCATTTGAACGCCGATGTGGCGGAAATCACCGTGCAGAATCGCAAAGTTACGGGCATTCGGCTGCGTAATGGCGAGTTTTATCCAGCGGATATGATCGTTTCCAATGCGGATGTGGCCAGCACTTACCGCTCGATGATCCCGGAAACCTATCGGCGGAAGTACACCAACCGGCGCATCGAAAGGATGCGTTACTCCATGTCGCTGTTCGTGATTTATTTTGGAACCCGCCGCCGCTATCTGGATTCGCGGTTGGCGCACCACAACATCATCCTGAGCAGCCGCTACAAACCGCTGCTGGATGATATTTTCCACAAGAAAATTCTGGCGGATGATTTTTCGCTGTACCTGCACATGCCAACGTTGACTGATCCCAGCATGGCGCCGGATGGGATGGAAGCCTTTTATGTGCTTTCACCGGTACCCCATCTTGGCTCTGGCATTGACTGGACGAAAGAAGCCCGTCCATATCGTGACCGGATTATGGAATTTTTGGAGAAAAATTACCTGCCCGACCTGCGCGCCAACATCGTCGCCGAACATTATATTGACCCGCTGCACTTCCGGGATACGTTGAACAGTTACCTGGGTTCGGCTTTCTCGGTTGAGCCGATTCTTACCCAATCGGCCTGGTTCCGTCCGCATAACCGCTCGGAGGAATTTGACAACCTCTACTTTGTCGGGGCGGGTACTCATCCGGGTGCCGGTCTGCCGGGGGTGCTTTCTTCGGCAAAGATAGTCGAAAATCTGATTCGCGAAACGGCCTAGCGATTTACGGGTTAATACCATGGGAGGTTCCCGAATGTCATGGCAATCTGCTGAACTTCACTTAAGTGTTCCTAATTTACAGGCGGCTTTTCGCGCCACCGAGCAGGTGATTCGGGAGCATTCCAAAACCTTCTATTTTGCAACCGGTTTACTGCCTTTTTCGGTTCGCCGGGCAATCCGTTCATTGTATGCTTTTTGCCGGGCAACCGATGATCTGGTCGATTCGGATCGGGCATCCCTTACCGATATTGAAAACTGGCGGGCGCAGACGGCGCTTCCTCCCCACCAGCAAACTCACGCTGTCTTGTTGACCTGGTCACTGACCCGTGAGCGATACAACGTTGACTTGAAATACGAACGGGAATTAATTGACGGGGTGTGCATGGATGTGCACTTCAAACCCTATGCCACCTGGGAAGATTTGCAGGGTTACTGTTACCGCGTGGCTTCCACGGTTGGGCTGCTTTCCATGCCGATCATCGGGCTGGCAGAAGGGGTAACTTTTGAACAGGCTGCACCTTATGCCATCCAGCTGGGTATTGCTTTGCAATTGACCAACATCCTGCGGGATGTGGGAGAAGATGCCCAGCGTGGGCGGGTTTATTTCCCGGAAGAGGATTTGCGCCGTTTTGAACTGACCATTCAGGATATTCGCGAGCAGGTGTATGATGAACGTTTCATCGCCCTGATGAAATTTGAGATTGAAAGAGCGCGCCGCCTCTATGATGAGGCTTTACCGGGCATTGCGCTGCTTTCGCGGCGGGCTCGTCCGGCGGTGGGGGCGGCTGCGCTGCTCTATGCTGCCATTCTGGATGAAATTGAGGCCTTGAATTACAATGTCTATGCTTGCCGGGCGCATACCAGTGCCATTCAAAAGCTGGCATTGCTGCCGGGCATTCTCTGGAAAGTCATGCGCCTAAAACCGCCGCTTCAGGCACAGGATTAAAACCTCATGAACGAATGGCTCTGGCTGGCAGCTGCCTTCATTTCTGGCAGCGTGCCTTATTCTTTGCTGCTGGGGAAGTTTTTACTGCACAGGGATATCCGTCAATTTGGGGATGGAAATCCGGGTGCTACCAATCTGGTGCGCGCTGGCGGGAGATGGTGGGGCGGGCTTGCCATTTTACTGGATGGTTTCAAGGCGGCCGTTCCGGTGGGCTGGGTGTACTGGTTTGACCGGCCGGCGCTGCCCTGGATGGCCGCCATTGCGGTTGCGCCGGTGCTGGGGCATGCCTATTCGCCATTCTTACGCGGCAGGGGCGGCAAAGCCATTACTGCCATGTTTGGCGTTTGGACAGGATTGACCCTGTTTGAAGCGCCGGTCATTTTGGGCATTGCCATGGGGCTGCTGTACCTGATTTTTGAAAACAGCGGCTGGGTGGTGCTACTCTCTCAGGGAGTGCTGGGGGCGTTCATCTGGATGTATCATCCGGATTATCTCCTGGGGATCGTGTGGGCGATGCTTTTGCTTCTTTCGATCTGGAAACACCGTGTTGATTTTACCAGGCCGGCAGTGGTGCGAGCCTCACTGTTGCGTTTAATTTCCGGGCATAAACGCCCATAACAGCAGAGCAATCTTACACAGCTCCCCGCGAAATCAAAAAGAGCCAGCCGACAGGCTGACTCTCCTCAAGTTTTCCTTCTACCGCTAAAAACGCCGCTAATAATCAATCGCCGGGGTGAGGGGGGCACCCAGGCGATTGACATTGTTTATTATAGCCACTCAAACCAAAATTGCAAGCCCTTTTTGGTTATTTTCTGGCACTTGCAACGAAACTGCAACTCAACCGGCGTCATACTGAAAGTGGTAATCGGAATTCCCCTGCGGCAGACGGGCTAAAAAGTGTTCGCTTTCGCGGCGGATGGCGGCTTTCTCCTCAGCGGATTTGCGCTCTTGCAGTCGGTAGATAACCGTCATTCGCGGGTTTTGGCTCAGTTTTTCCCTTTGCCTATCCAGAAAGTACCAGTACAGGTAATTGAACGGACAGGCATTTTCGCCCAGCTTTTGATGGACATCAAAACGACAGTCAGAGCAGTAGTCGCTCATTTTATGGATGTAACTGCCGCTGGAAATGTAGGGTTTACTGGCTAACAGCCCGCCGTCAGCGTAGGTTGCCATGCCCAACACATTGGGAAGTTCCACCCATTCGTAAGCATCCACAAAGCCGGCCCAAAACCATTCTGAAAGGCGCAGCGGATTGACGCCCGCTAAAGTGGCAAAGTTGGACAGCACCATCAGCCGGTGAATGTGATGGGCAAAACCGTGCTGTTTGACCATTTCAATCGAATCGCGCAAACATGCCAGTTCACACTTATCCGGCTGCCAGTACCAGTCTGGCAGATTGCGTTCCAGTTCAAAGTAATTGACGGTGCGGTATTCGGGCATTTTATACCAGTACATCCCGTGGATGTACTCCCGCCATCCCAAAACCTGACGCACGAATCCTTCCAGTGAGTTCAGCGGTACGGCATATTCCTCGGCTGATTGGATGGCGCGTTCGACAACCTCCCGCGGATGCAGCAAACCCAGATTGAGAAAAGCGGACAGCATGGAATGAGTAACCAGCCAGTCACCGCGGCGCATGGCATCTTCATAGGGGCCAAAGTCGGCGAAGCGCCAGCGGAAGAAGTGCTCCATCCATGTCCATGCTTCGGCGCGGGTGACCGGCAGCCGAAAGTCGTCTGCGCTGCCCCAAAAACCCTCCTGAGCCTGTACGGTCTGGATAACCTCTCGGGTGATGGCATCCGGCTCTACAAAGGGCGGGTCGGGATAGGCGCGGTTGGGAGGCGGCCGGCGGTTTTGTTTGTCAAAGTTCCATTGACCGCCCGCGGGTTTTCCGTTTTGAATCAGGATATTTTCCCGCCGGCGCATCCAGCGGTAAAAATTTTCCATGCGCAGATTTTGCTGGGAATCAGCCCAGCGGATGAATTCCTCGCGCGGCAGGAAGTAGAACGGATTGGGGATTTGGGTGAGGGGAAGGTTTTCGCTCAAACGCTGCAGGATTTGCAGCATTCCCCATTCGCGGGGCTGAAATGCCAGAATTTGCCCCGGCTGGTACTGGTGATCGTGAGCCTCAATCCCGCTCGCAAAGTCCGGCTCGTGGCGGTAGTCCACCTCATAACCGGCCCGCTGCAATTCGAGGGCAAAATGGCGCATGGCAGAAATGCCCAGCACCATCTTTTTGCGATGGAAGGGGAGTGCCTGCCATTTGCGTTGTGATTCGATCATCAAAATGCGCGTTTCGTCCGGCGGGTAGGCTTTCAGCGCCTCCAGCGAGAGATCGCACATGGTGATGAGGAAGGTGTTTTTCATGCAAGCGAGGATGGGCGGTTGTTTTCGGCAATCAGTTCTTCGCGACGGCGGCGGTAAGTGAGGATAATGCGGTCGCCCTGCACGAATTTCTCGCCGTTGCGCAAAGATGACTTTTTCGGATCCTGCCGGCTGACGACACGCTTATCCTGATTGGCAATATAGCGGCTGCCCAACACCCCGGCCCAGTTAAACAGGTTTTTGATGATCGGTAAGCGCACCATACGCTGGTAGTAACGCAGATAAAACATGCCGTTTTCTTCATCAACCGGCGCAAAGGCCACCAGAATCCGCAGGTCATCGCTGATGCGGTTTTGCCAGAGGTTGGGGAAGATGAATTCGAGAAACGGAGGGCGCTGCGGCGCGGGCAGTTCCTCCGGCTTGCGCGGTGGTGTGCCGTCATCCGGACGGTTGTACACCCACATGCGAATCACGTCATCCTCCAGGGTAACGATTGGCCCATCCACCACTACCCGTCGGCCGCGCCCGATGGTATTGTAGTGAACATGCGGCAGGTGCATGACATCCATCTGATTTTCAATCATTCTTGAGTAGTGCACCGGCCACTGCTCGTGGTAGCTGCCGTATGAGAAGGTTTCATCAATATCAAACCAGCGTGGCGGCGTTAAGTTGGGACGGGGTTCTCCCCACCAGATCCAGATGAAATCATGCGCCTCATAGGTGGGGTAAGCCTGAACGCGCAGGGCTTTGGGCGGTTCGGTGCTGCGCCCGAGGGCTGGAATATAGCGGCATTGCCCGGTTGAATCGTATTCAAAGGCGTGAAACGGGCAGGCCAGGCGGTCTTCGGGGGTGATTTTGCCCTGACTGAGGCTGGCGCTGAGGTGGGCGCAGCGGTCGCTCAGGCAGTTGACTTTTCCTTGCCGGTCACGCCAGAAGACGAGTTTTTCCCCCATGCGGGTCACCCCAATCGGTTTGCTCCTCGGCACCTCTTTGGATTCAAGCACCGCGTACCATTGATTGCGAATCATGTTCCCTCCGCTTGTTTGGATTGTTGGTAAGCGCGCAAGGTGCGTTCCTTCACCTGCGCGTGATCTACGAGCGGCAACGGGTAATCGCGGCCGGGTTTGAAACCGGTTTTGCGTTGCATTTCCGCGGGCAGCAGCCACGGTTCGTGCAGGTATTCATCCGGCAGCTGGTGCAGTTCGGGCAGCCAGCGGCGGATGAAACGCCCTTGCGGGTCAAATTTCTTGCTTTGCAGAATGGGGTTAAAAATGCGGAAGTAGGGCGCGGCATCTGTCCCAACGCCGGCAGTCCACTGCCAGCCGCCGTTGTTGGCGGCCGGGTCTCCGTCCAGTAGATGACGGAAGAACCATGCCTCCCCTTCCTGCCAGTTGATCAGCAGGTCTTTGACCAGAAAGGAAGCCACGATCATGCGCCCGCGGTTGTGCATCCAGCCCATTTCCAATAATTGACGCATGCAGGCGTCCACCACGGGGATACCGGTCAAACCCTGCTGCCAGGCGGAAAGTTCATCCGGCGCATTGCGCCAGGGGATGTTGCGCAGGGCCGGGTTGAAGGCGGTTTCCAGCACGTGCGGGAAGTGATACAAAATGGCGTTGTAAAATTCACGCCAGATTAATTCGTTGAGAAAGGTTTCTGCCCCTTTACGGGCAAGGGGATCGGACGCTTGCTGAATTTTTTCCATGGTCAGGGCTGCCGCGCGGCGGGCGGAAATCATCCCAAAACGCAGGTAAGGCGAAAGTCTGGAAGTTCCTTCCAAATCCAGCCGATTGCGGTCATCCGCGTAGGAAAATACGCCCGAATTGAGAAAGTCCATTAACCGCCGTTCTGCCTGAGCTTCACCGGCCGGGAAGTAGGGATTTTCTTCCGTTTCAGGCAGTATTTCGCCGGTCAGGACGGGCGCAGCTGGAAAACGAGTTGGGATGGCTGGCAGCGGTCGTGAGATCGGTAGGGCTTTCCAGGCTTTGCTGAAAGGGGTAAATACGGTGTAGGGACTGCCGTCAGCCTTGATGACCGCGGATGGATGGTGAACGGTAACCCCGACAACCAGCTTCAACGGAATCTCTTTTGCCAGTCTGGCATCGCGCCGCCCGGCAAAGGGGGTGTAATCTTCCTCGGCAAATACGGCGCTGGCGCCGCTTTCCGCAACCAATGCAGGCAGCACCTCTTCCGGTAATCCGCGCCGGATGAGCAGTCGGCTGCCGCGTTGACGCAGTTCTTCATCCAGTCGCCGCAGTCCGCTGAACAGAAACCGCTGGCGGTTCTGAGCGGGTTGAGCCAGCAGCCGCGGGTCAAGAATAAAAACCGGCAGGACTGAACTGCCTTGCGCCAAGGCATTAAAGAGCGCAGGATTGTCGTTCAACCGCAGATCGCGGCGTATCCACCACAGGTTGAGGGTCATTTGGCTTTGTTCGCAAGTGAATATGTTGTCTGCATTATATGCCCGAACAGAAAGTTGAGCGAAGAATTGTAAAAGGATTCTTCGAAATGGCTATAATTAGAGCATGAAGAAAATTGCCGTGCTTACCGGCGGGGGTGATGCGCCAGGCCTGAATGCCGTGATTCGCGCTGTGGTCAAGACGGCCGTCCTCCATTATGGCTGTGAGGTATGGGGGGTGCGCAACGGGTTTGACGGTTTCGTAGATGAAGGCGGCGTTTTCCCTCTCACACTCAGCGATGTGCGCGGTATTCTGCCGCGCGGCGGCACCATCCTTGGGGCGGCTAACCGGGGTAATCCCTTCGCGCGCAAGGTGATTCGGAACGGCGTGGAGGTTGTCGAAGATACCTCCCAGCAGGTCATCGAACGCCTTCAAAACCTTAATCTGGATGCCCTGATCGTGGTCGGCGGGGATGGCACCCTGCGGATTGCGCTGGAACTTTACCAGCAGTTAGGCGTGCCGGTGATCGGTGTGCCCAAGACAATTGACAATGACATCAACGGTACCGATTTTACCTTTGGCTTTGATACGGCCTTGAACACGGCGATGGAGGCGATTGACCGCCTGCACACAACCGCCGAATCGCATCACCGGGTAATGATTCTGGAACTGATGGGGCGGGATGCCGGTTATATTGCTTTGTATGCCGGAATCGCCGGCGGAGCGGACGTGATTCTCATCCCGGAAATTCCTTTCCGCATCGAGGCGATTTGCGCCAAAATCCGTGACCGGGTAGCGGCTGGGGCGTTTTTCAGCATCATTGCCGTAGCGGAGGGGGCACACCCCGCTGGCGGTGAGCGGGTTTATCGCATGGGGGGCGATCAGGTCTTTTTACCGCGTCTCGGCGGGATTGGTCAGCAGGTGGCGGAGGGGCTGACCCAAACCTGCGGCGTAGAAACGCGGGTCACCGTACTGGGGCATTTGCAGCGCGGCGGCAGCCCGACTGCCTTTGACCGGGTGCTGTGTACCCGCATGGGCGGGGCAGCGGTACGGCTGGCGGCAGCCGGCCGGTTTGGCAGGATGGTGGCCCTGCGCGGCGGCGAGGTGGTAGATGTACCGTTGGAAGAAGCACTGGCTCAACCGCGCCGGGTGAGCCTGGATAGCGACCTGATTCAGACCGCGCGGGAGATGGGCATCTCACTTGGAGATGAATGAAAAAAAGGGTTGCGTATAGCCTATTTACTGGTTGGTTCACCGTACAACTGACGGTGTACCACGCTCAACGCGCGAACCTGTTCGGCAGCATGGTAGGATGAGCGCACCAGCGGGCCGCTCTCCACCCACTTGAAGCCAATTTGCAATCCAAATTCGCGTAACTGCTCGAATTCATCGGGCGTGTAGTAACGCGCAATCGGCAGGTGTTTGCGGCTGGGTTGTAAATACTGTCCGATGGTCAGGATTTCTACGCCCCACGAACGCAAGTCTTCCATGACGGCTTTGACCTCGTCCATCGTTTCACCCAACCCTACCATGATACCGGATTTGGTGAGCACATCCGGGTCGAGAATTTTGGCATTGCTCAGGGTGGCTTTAGCCCATTCGTAGCGGTCCTGCGGCTGAACCAGTTTGAACAGGCGCGGCACGGTCTCTACGTTGTGATTGAGGATTTCCGGTCGGGCATTCATGACGATGCGCAGGGCCTCTACGCTGCCCTTGAAATCGGGGATCAGTACTTCGATCGAGCAACCGGGTAACAGTTCACGGATTCGGCGGATGACCATGGCAAATATCGGTGCGCCGCCGTCCTTGCGGTCATCGCGGTTGACCGAGGTAATCACAGCGTGCTGAAGGTTCATGGCTTTGACGGCCTGGGCAACCCGTTCGGGTTCGAGCCAGTCCAGGGCTTCAGGGCGGCCGCGCTTAATATCACAGAAGCCGCAGGTGCGCGTGCAGATGTCACCCATCATCAAAAAGGTGGCTGTGCCTGCTCCCCAACATTCACCCATGTTGGGGCAACCGGCTTCTTCACAGACGGTATGCAGCGCTTTGCGGCGCATCAATTGTTGGAGTTGTTCAAAGGTTTCACCGCTGGGGGCGCGCACGCGGATCCAGGAAGGACGGCGCAGCGGTGTGGTATCAAACTTTTCGGGGTTGACCCGGTCGCGAGTGGCTTCTGGTGGCATGTTTTACCTCTAAATTCGCGAATATTTCACTCCGCCGATGAGGTGGCTTTTCAGCCCGGGCTGCGAAAGGCAGGAATTTCCCGGACCTGCTGATCCACCATAATGGAGTAATACGGTATCCAGATGATACCATACAGCGGAACGAAAATGTCCTTTTTGTACGGGCTGAGCGGAATTTCAACCTCATCGTTGACCATATCCGCCCAGCGATCTTGAATTTGTTTCAGCTCGCGGTTCTTTTCCGTTTCAATATCCTTGAGTTGTTTTTGTAATTGTTCCAGGGCCAGTTTGGCTTTTTCCAGCCGGTCTCTGGCCTCGCTGGTCAGACGGCGTTTGGTCATCGAACTGGAAAGGGTGGCGCGCCGTTTGCCGAACAGGTTCATAAGCGATTGCCCGTGGGTGGCTAACTCCTCCATTTGACGCTGTTTGTAGGTGTTTTCTTTATCGGCTACATCGCTCTTTGCGCGTTCAATTTTTCGATTGAGGTCTTCAATTTTTTTCTGGTAGAGGGTCTCCAGTTTATCCACCTCACTTTGCATTGCTGAGCGGGCTGCTTGAGCGCACTGTTCCCGAAATTCAGCGGTGGAAACTTCCGGCGCGGCGTACACTTTCAGCTTCTCGTTGGCGCGCACCCGGATGGTGGCGTTGCGGTAAACCCATTCCACAAAGTCCTGCTGAAAGGCGGTCAACTGGCGGGCATCGGCTAACCAGCCCGGCAGAGGAGCATATTGAGCGGCTGGCAGAGGTTGGGCGGTGATCTCAGCGCGCTTGAAGGGCCGCCAGTTGAAATCATCCCACTCGATCGAGCGTCCGCGTGTTTCCTGTACCAGTACCGCAACATCACGATTGATTTCAAGGTTGTACTTGCGTGCCAGATAGTTGATGTTCGCCTGAGCAAACAAAGCCGGGTAGTACACAAATCCCTTTTGCTCAATTTGAGCAGAGGGAGGGATATTTGCCTGACGGATGGATTCGGACAGAGGCAGATCATTTGGCAGGAAGTATTCTTCAACCCCGCTGGGAACAGGAGGGCGTGCGGAGGTGAAACCCTTTGCTCCGGCAGCCACAGGTGCGGAGCGGGCGCTTTGCAGCTCGGATGTGGTCTGCTGTACGGGGGTAACAGAGACATCAGCAATCGAGGTCAGCGGCATTAATGATGGCAGTTGAGAGCGGGTCAATGGCCCGGCAAGGTAGTTCAATACCCAACGGGTTTGGAAGAGCAGCGGCTGTTTGGCATGAACACTGTGCAGGACGAAGACGCGCTTTCCCAGTGTGGAAATCAGACGATCCATTTGTTGACGGTTCACCCCGCCGCCGGCCGAATCCAGTCCGTCCAGCAGGCGTTGTTTATCCTGATCGGTTTGCAGGCGGCCGATCATCCAGGTGCCGGCATTGGACAGGCCTTTATAGTCCACATCTACCGGGTTCTGGGTTGCCAGCAGCAAGCCAACGCCGAAAGCGCGCGCCTGCTTGAGCATGCGCAGCATGACCGTTTTGGACGGCGGATTGCTCAGCGGCGGCAGGTAGCCGTAAATTTCATCCATGTAAATTAACGTGCGTAGATTTCCGGTACCGCGCTGCGAGCGCATCCAGGATTCTATGGAGGCAAATAAAAGCGTTACAAAGAACATCCGCTCGCTTTCGTTAAGGTGAGCCAGATAAAAAATGCTGTGGCGGGCTTTGCCGTTGGGGCTGTAAAGAAAATTCTGAACATTCAACGGTTGTCCCTCACGCCAGACTTCAAAGGATGGAGAAGCCAGAAAATTGTTGAGCAACATCGCCAGCGAGAGGCGGTCTTTTTCGGGGAAGAAGTTATTGACCGGAAACGCCCCCAGCCGGTCGAAGGGTGGTTTTTGGGTTTGTAAGATCAGGTCGGTCAGGTCGAGCGATTTGCCACTGCTCCATGCGTGTTCAAGAATATTGGAGAGCAAAATATGTTCGCGTGAACGCAGTGGATCAATATCATTCAAGCCGATTAACCCCAGCAAAGCGGTGACAATGGTGGAAATTTTTTCGCGCAGAATCTCGCGATTTTCTGCCCAGGGCAGGTCGGGTGATTCAAAAGAAGAGAGGATGTTGACAGAAACAGCAGCGGAAGAACCCGGCGAGTAAAGGGCAAAATCTACCGCATCTTTCAATTCGCGAATCTGGTTGCTGCCCAATCCCCACTCCGCCAGCCCGTTCTTCCAGCGCAGGGCAGTCTCTTCGGCCAGCTGCCCTACCGTCTTTTCTTCCCTTCTGGCCGTTTCCGGGTCAATCCAGGGTTCAAAATCGCTGGGCAGCAGGTCGGGAAAGTGCAGCAGGAGGTTGGTGAGGTCGCCTTTGGGGTCAATGATGATGGCGGGAATGCCTTCCAGCGCGGCTTCTTCAAGCAGGCCAATGCACAGACCGGTTTTACCGGAACCGGTCATACCGGTGACAACGGCGTGGGTGGTCAGATCGGCCGGGTTGAAGAGAATGGGCTGATCGAGCAGTTTTTTCTCGGCAGGATCGTACTGTTTGCCGAGGTAGAACACACCATCTTTTGAAAGCGCCATTTTCAAACTCCTCCTGAGCAGAATTATTCCAGCGAGTATAACTGATAAACTCCCCCAATGTCTTCAAAAGTCGGCAGCGTGTCCAGAAACGCTTCAAGCGCCAGAAGGCTGGGAAGCGGGTGTTTGGGGTCGGGATTATCTTTCATGAATTCTACACCTAAACGAAAGACCAGCAGGTGGGTAAACCCCTCGTTCTGCCACTGACGGCGGATTGCCGAAAAATCAGCGTAACGCATCCAGTTGCTCCGCCAGCGGTCCAGGTTTTCATCCGGTTTGCAGGCCGGCAGGCAGTAGAAAGCGCGTGGTTCATATATCATCAGGGTTCGGCTGCCCGGGGGCAGGCTGCGGATGGCTTCCATTGCCGGTTGATACCAGCCGGTATTTGCGGCGAGATAGTCCTGTAGGTTGGTGATGCCGAGGGCTGCCTGTGGTGTGGAGTGTTTGAACAAGTCGAGATGAACTTCCACGGTGGTGAAGGCAAGCACCAGAAGGAGCATGGCGGACAGCACACGCTGCAGGCGGATGGTGGATAATTGTAAGGAACTGGCCGAGCGGAAACCGAATGCCGCCAGTGCAGCAAAGCCAGGCATGAGTGGATAGACCATGCGTGTTTGCAGCAGGTAACCCGTAAAACGTCCTCCAATAGCCCACACCACCCAGCCAGCCAGAGCAAACACGGAGACCAATTGTAAGGTCTGCTGTTGTTCAGGGGTCAACTTGTGCCGTCCAATCCAGGCCAGCAAACCAAAGCCGAGCAGCAGCGGTCCAATTGAGGCGGCGTAGCCGGGGCCGCCTTCGATGCCCCATATGGTTGCCCGCCAGGGTAAAAATATCACATCCTGCCAGTCGCCATACGGTTCATCCTCAAAATAGATGGAGACGCGGATTTCATCCATTTCGGCTGCTGGAAAGAAGAACGGATAAACCGGATTGCCGGTGAACAGAACGTTCTTCATCAGCCATGGCAGGGTGAAAAGGGTGGCTGCTAATCCAAAGGTCAATACCCGCCTGGGGAGGAGATTCAGTGAACGGCGCGAGAGAAAAAAAATTGTACTCAAACCAACCAGCGCCAGTGTGCCAAACGGATATTTTGTACCGATGGCCATGCCGGCCATGGCACCTGCCAGCCAGAGGTACGAAGATTGCGATGTTTTGTGAAAACCATCCAGACTGATCAGGCAAGCCAGACCAAACAAGAGACCCAACCAGTCCACGTATCCCCACCCGCTGGAAAGAATCAGCGTGGAACCGGCAAACACAGCAGCGCAGCCTGCCCAGGCTGTTCGGCTGTCCCAATGGTTCACCAGCCAGCCGAATAAACCGGACAATCCCAGCAGGGCAAATGACCAGCCCAGAACGGTGGCAGCGGATGCGCCTCCCAACGACATTGCCAACAGATAGAGCATTTCAGCATTTTGGGGGTAGCCGCTCATCATCAGCCAGGGCAGATGGGTGATGCGCCCGGCAGAAAGATAGGCTTGCGGCAGGGTAAGGTGGTAAACCAGCGCGTCATACTTAATCGGGGGAGCAAGTGCCGTCCATAAAGGTGAGGAAAGTGCCAGTAGAATCAAGGTGCAAATCCAGCGCTCGCTGGTGCTGCCGTTTTGGATGATCTCTTTCCAGGTTTTCCAGTGTTCCAACCAGAGACGAATCGAGTGACGCGTGAGGAATAATCCTCCCAGCAGGAGCAGAGCAAACACCCATCTGTGAACTCCCAGCAGGCTGCCGATGAGCAGAATCAGCAGAGCGATCAGCCCCAGGCCAAAAATTGCCTGCATTGCCAGACTGGCCAATGGATGAAAGGGTAATGGGCGCAGGATTCGGTTACCGATTCCCCCTGCCAGTGCAAGGATTGACCCTGCCAGCAGGATTCGCCACAGGTTTAGACTGAAGGCAAGCGCAAAGGAGGAGTCAAAGGGTTTGTGGGTGACATAATAAAATGTAATAACCGAAACCGGAATCAAAAATGCTGCCAGAGCGGTTAAGAATGTTGCGTTTCTTTTCATCGTCTACATTGATTTGGAAGAAAGGCTGGATAAGATGGAATGATTTAATTATAGCCAAGAAAGGGGGTGCCTGATCCGCTTTGGCGGCGGGGGGATTTTGATATAATCGAGATATTCATCATCAATTTCATATTTTTTTTCTCCGGGAGGAAAGAGGATGAGCGTACCTGCACCACAAAAACCCCAATCAGGTGAGAAAATACGCATGGAAAGGGGGCAGTTAATGGTTCCTGACCAGCCCATTATCCCCTTTGTGGAAGGAGACGGCACCGGGCGGGATATCTGGCGGGCTTCGCAGCGGGTGTTTGATGCGGCAGTGGAGAAAGCCTACGGCGGGAAGCGTAAAATTCACTGGCTGGAAGTGCTGGCGGGTGAAAAAGCCTTCCAGCAAACCGGCAACTGGCTGCCCGAAGAAACCCTGGCGGCATTTCGAGAATATCTGGTGGGTATCAAAGGCCCATTGACGACGCCGGTGGGCGGCGGGATTCGCTCGTTGAATGTTGCCTTACGGAAAGCTCTGGATTTATATGTTTGTCTGAGGCCGGTGCGCTACTTCAAGGGCGTGCCTTCGCCGGTGCGCCGACCGGAAGATGTGGATATGGTCATCTTCCGCGAAAACACCGAGGACATTTATACCGGTATTGAATTTGAACTGGGCAGCGAGGCTAACCAGCGCTTCAAAGCACTCTTGCAGGAGAATTTTCCCCAGGAATATCAGAAAATCCGATTCCCGGGGACGGCAGCCTTTAGCCTCAAACCCATTTCGAAGGAAGGGACTTACCGCCTCGTTCGGGCTGCCCTGCGCTATGCTTTGCAATATAAACGGCGCAGTGTGACTTTGGTACACAAGGGCAACATCATGAAGTTCACCGAAGGCGCATTCCGCAACTGGGGTTACGAACTGGCCGAACAGGAGTTTGGCGATCAGGTTTACACCTGGGCGCAGTGGGAGCGCACCAAAGCTGAAAAAGGCGAAGAGGCGGCGAATGCCGAGCAGGATGCGGCTCTCAAGGCCGGCAAACTGCTGGTCAAAGACGTGATTGCCGACATTGTCTTTCAGCAGACCATTACCCGTGCGCGGGATTTTGATGTGCTGGCAACCATGAACCTGAACGGCGATTACCTTTCCGACGCGCTGGCGGCTCAGGTGGGCGGAATTGGGATTGCACCCGGTGGAAACATCAACTACGATACCGGACACGCCGTGTTTGAAGCCACCCACGGCACGGCGCCGAAATACGCTGACAAGGACATGGTCAACCCCGGTTCGGTGATTCTCTCGGGTGAGATGATGCTGCGCTATATGGGCTGGAATGAAGCAGCCGACCTGATAATCCGCGGCATGGAAGGCGCAATTCAGGCAAAAACGGTTACCTATGATTTTCATCGCTTGATGGAAGGGGCAACGCTGCTCAAATGCTCTGAATTTGGGGATGCGGTTATCCGCCACATGGATTAATGAAAATCTTACATTTGCGTGCTATCCTTTGTATAGTCAACAATTCGGTTGGCTGAAAGGAGGCAGAAATGGAAGAACTGATCAAACGGATTTCCGAGAAACTGGGCATCTCTGAAGAGGCAGCCCGTAAAGCCGTGGTCATGACTGCCGATTACCTGAAATACAAATTACCGGATGCCTTCGACCGACAGGTGGATGTGATTCTGGGTTTGCCCGAAGTGACCGAAGAAGATGTCAAAGAACTGGGCCTGTTCCAGATTCCGTAAAGCACAGGCCGGAACCTTGCCCGGTGAACGGAGGAACGAATTATCCCGCGCTGATTGTCAGAGCGGGATAATTTTTGTTTTGAACTTTTCTTCAGCGGGAAATCAACGGCAGAAAGGTATCCTGTACTTCCCACAGGTTCAGGCGGTAAACTGCGTCCGTTCCCATCAGGTCGGGCAGCAGGGATTCAACCTGCAGGTAATAAATTCCGCTGCCGGGTGAGTGAAAACGGAGATAGGCGTTTTCTCCGGCAGCCGCGGCCTGCGCTGCAGCCACTTCACTGGCGGCATCCTGTGCGAACAGGCGCATTTTCACCGCAGCGCCGCCGTTATGGGAAAAAGCAGGAATCAGATAGTTGCCGGCACTCAAAATTTCGATGCGATACCAGTCAGAATTGTCTGCGCCGCACAGGTTGGCTGAGAGCCATTCGCCCGCCCTTAACGACCGTGCCTGAGCGGGGGTGTCATCCGGTTCGTTCTCATCCGACTGGCAGTATGAAGGCAGTGTTGCGAATCTTTCGGCAGCATCACCGGCCGGCCAATCTTCAACCTGACCGTTGATGTCTATTGCACGCAGGCGAAAAGCGTATGATGCGCCCGGCTTGCCCACAAACCAGACCGAACGCCGATGGGAGGGAATGGTGAGAATACCGCCATTCTGCCAGGTGTCCGGCTCTTGCCGCCATTGCAGCTCAAATCCGCCAAAACCAGCCCCGTTATCGAATCCATCCCAACTTAACCGCACCGCGGTTGAATCGAATACTTCGGCGAGTTTCAACTGGCTGGCAGAGGGCGGACAGGCATGATCCACAAAGACGCTGCGCGGGCTAAGTGCGGCAGCCATGTTGCCTTCATGATCCCATGCCCGCAAGGCAATTTCCACCTCGCCATTTAATGGGCCGGCGGAACATAAATCCACATCCCAATCGTATAGGCTGGACTGTACCGGTGTAGTGACTTTCGGGCCGGCTTCCACCCATTGACCGTTGACCTTGACCACCAGTCTGACTCCGGTGACGCGCACATCATCCGCTGCGGTTGCAGTGACGTCTATTGTTGAACCTGTGCCTTGTAACAACGTTGCTCCGGCTGCCGGCCGGGTGAGGCTGCCGGTTGGCGGAAATGCGCCAACATTGCCGGAAACATACCAGTCGTTAGCCGGATTGCGCGGGTCAAGTTTGTTGCCCAAGCACTCAGTTGCGCCGTCGTAGATGGGAAAGCGGGTCACCTCGTAACAATTGCGCGGGATGCCATTGTTAATGGGCACATCTGCAAAGCGGATATCCATCGAGCGCCCCCAATAATAGCCGCTGTTACTGAAGTAGAGCGTGTTTTTGTCAACCACCATGAAATGAACATGCTGGGAGGTGCTGTAACCGGTATCGTCGCTGTCGCCAATGTACTGCCCGCGCTGGACGAAGGTGCCGGGCGTCAATTTGTCCGGGATGGTGCCGTAGGCGAGATGCAGGTAAATCTGATAGGTGTCCTCGGCACGGTTGTGGAGGACGATGTAATTGGTGCAGGTCGGGCTGCCATCCGGGCAGGAATCGCGTGAAGCAAGGACATACCCTTCTTTGGAAGCCAGCAGCGGAAAGGAAGTGTAATCGGTGAAATCATAGGCATAGCGGCAATATTCGATTGAACAGGACGGATACCCCAGTTCGGGAATAAACTGAAAATGGCTGATCGAACCTTCCATCCAGCGGGCGGTACCGGCGGCGTAGGGCAGGTAATAACCGGTGAGGGGAGCATGGATGATGATTTCTTCGTTTTGTAAATTTGCAGGCAGCGGCTGAATTTCACCGGGGAGCGATTGAGGGGGAAGGGAGATCAGCATTTCCTGCCAGTCAGGATCACCGGGCAGTAAAATCTGCCAGCCGGTTGGGGTTTGGCGCGCCAGGGCAAGACCGGGTTCAGTTGCCAGCCGCCGTCCATAATCATCCCGCAGCGCCAGCCAGAGAACGGCGGTATTTCCGTCAGCCGTCAGGAAGGCGGTATCCAGTTCGGGCGTAAAGAGGTCAAAAGCCAGCGGTCGGATGGCTGCATTGGACTGCAACCGCTGGTTGAATGCTGACCACAGGTCATTTTTTGTGGCCTCGGATGTCGGCAGGAGGGGCGGTTCGGCTGGGGCGGTGAGGAACACCATGATACAGGACAGGATTAGAAGACTCAACCGTATTCGAAAAGGCATGCAGCCACCTGTAATATGTTGTGGGTATGAAAGGATTGCCTATTGATGTAATTTATCACAGTTGCAATATCAACGCCAATCCACAGGAGCAAAGATGAGTTTTATGAGAAGGTTACCAGCTCCAAAGTGGATGAGAATATTAATTCAAGCACAATTTTTCTTAGGGATACTCCATATCAAAGAAGAATTTTTTTAAGAAACAAAAAATTTGCGATTTATATAAATTTGACATAGATCAGGAATAGGAATCGAAAACTGCAAAGAAAAATATCATGCTTATCAAGAAGCTGTGGCAATAGAGAGTAATTTTCTAGAGAGATGGATAAGAAGGCCAAAAAACCAATCTATCCTCGTTTGCGTTTCAGTTCCTCTTCGATTTCCTGTTGTTGTTTTTGCAGCAGTTTGCGCTTTTCTTCCAATTGTTGTTCCAACTGCTTCTGCTCTTGTTGGCGCTTTTTGCGTTCGATTTCTTGCTGTTTCTCCAGTTGCTGGCGTTGCTCCTGTTGGGGCTTTTGTTTCAACGCCTGTTCCTGATCCAGCTTGAGTTGTTCTTGCTGACGCTTCTTGCGTTCAAATTCCTGTTGTTGGTCGAGTTGCTGGCGTTGCTCTTGTTGAGGCTTTTGTTTTAACGCCTGCTCCTGATCCAGCTTTTGCTGTTCCAGCAGACGTTTTTGCCGTTCAATTTCCTGTTGCTGTTCCAGCTGCTGCCGTTGAGTACGGGCAGTTTCGTGGTTTTCCTGTTGTTTATTCGCTTCCTCGTTCATCACGTTTCCTTTCTCGGAAACCAAAATCCACTAAAAATTCCTGTTTTCTTCATTATCCCCCAATTCATTATAACCAATTAAGGAAACATTGGTTACTCTTGTATATATTCTATCTTGCCTTTTGCCAATCCTCGGGTTGTTGGTCGGTTCTGTATTATTTTTGATTTTATTCGAGGACTGTACAGAGCAGGCGTTTGGCTACCCAAAATACTCCTCTTGGGGCTGTTGCATTAGGAGCGCATTTCGGTAATCAAAAAAACACAGTCCCAGGGAAATGCGGTTTTGGTTATTAACACGGAGCGGACATTGTCCCCTTAATGCAGGTTCGAACCACTCGTGAACGTAAAAGACACCCGTTAGGGTGTCTCTGGTGTGATTAGTAGCGGGGAGTGGATTCGAACCACTGACCTCCGGGTTATGAGGATTAAAGCCCCCAGACTTTTACAGGTGAGGCACGCTGATGTACACCATTTATATCTGTTTGAGCAATTGCCAGGTATCTACGAACCATATCCAAGGTTTCATGCCCTAAAATTGCTTGCAGTGTAAAAACGTCTCCACCGTTTCTCAAGAAATTTATTGCGAAAGTATGTCGGAATCGGTGAGGATGAGCATCGTTTACACCAGCCCGGTCGCCAATTCGCCGAATAATCAATCTGAGTGCGTCTCGGCTAAGAACATTCCCTTGCTCTGTTTTGAATACATATTTCTCAATGTCTTTTTGTTCTCCTATATAGTCGCACAGCGCAGAGCGGGTTGTTTCTGAAATCGGCACCAAACGATCCTTTGAGCCTTTTCCGTGTATATAAATTCCGTGTGGTTTAATGTCTTTTACCTTTATTCCACATAATTCAGATGCTCTGATCCCGGTATCTAACAGCAATAAAATGATTGCCCTATCTCGCACACCGGTCTTCAAGCGATTACGACAAGCACGTTTTCCCGGACGAGTGTATTCCTTTGAGGCATCGGTAGATGCAAGCATATTCATAATTTGATCACGGGTGAAAGGGAGAATAGGGCGCTTTTCAGGTTTGGGGGGCTTGATCTGGCGAATAATATGAACTGTGCAATATCCCATTTCAACCGCCCATGTCCAGAGAGAAGAAAGAGCTGTGTAAATGTTTTTGACTCTTTTTTTTGACAAATCGAGTGATGCCAAATAATGGGCAATTGTCTTTCGTTCAATATGATCTATGTCAAAATCACCAATTTCCCTATTAAATCGCCGCAGGACGGTTTCATAATCCAGTAAAGTCCAACGGCTCAGACGCTGAGCTCGCTTAAACTCCAAAAACTCGTCAATGCAATAAGACAGCAAAGGCATATTTCCAACCTCCATGACTGGTATGATGTTTGTTGTTGTTTTGGTTTGGTAGAGATTGGATTTTGCCATTTTCCACCCTTCAAAATGTCATCACATTCGCCAGTAATTTGCTATACTTATTTCCAGGTAAAAAAATCCAGCCCCGCCGGTGGCTTCGGCGAGGCTGGAAAGGCAACGCGGTTGCGGCGCGTTGCGGCAAAATGAGCATAGCAAACTTTTGCCGCCCGCGCAAATAATATATCTGCCGCGGGCGGATTGTTTTCAAAGGATTGCAACCTGAACTTTAGTTGCTGGAAATGTAAACATATAAATAAAGGGATGTTGTTAAAGAAATTATGATTTATCCTCTCATTGAATCTCGTAAGAATCTGTGGATTAACTCGCCCGACTGCCCTGTCAAGGGTTTAGTTTCCTACATGCGTAAAAAGGGGGAGTTGCGTGACACCCAGATTGAGGCCATCGAAACCTATTTGTTCTTCAAATTCGCGGGTGACAATAAGCCGCTGGCAGATTTGTTTGCAGAAGGTTTTTTCTTTCCCGCGCCGCCGCCTAATTTGGATAAGATGCTCATTAGCCAGCGCGCCCGCGAATTGCTGCAACAAAATCCTGCCGCCTGGTCACTTTTCCAGTTTTCGCGCCTGCCCGATGAAAAAGGCAACCCCAGCTTGCCGCAATTGGAAAAAACGATTGCGGAAGAACCAGATTCAATTGACTACCGCGAAGTCATCCGCAAAATCTTTTACGGCGTTTCCTACCCCGATTACCTGTTCAGCCTGCCGATGGGTGCAGGCAAAACTTTTCTGATTGCCGCGTTGATTTATCTGGATTTGTATTTTGCTCAGCAAGATCCGCGAGACCCTAAATTTGCCCATAACTTTCTGGTGCTGATTCCCTCCGGGCTGAAATCCTCGATTGCTCCCAGCCTGAAAACGATTGAGCAGTTCGACCCGACCTGGGTGCTGCCCGAACCCGCTGCCAGCAACATCCGCCGCCTGCTTCAGTTTGAAGTGCTGGATGCGCCCAAGTCTGAGAAAAAGAGCAATCGTGTCCGCAACC
>Ga0101944_10001431_pt1 | contig 49963 bp, 43 predicted proteins | sample DewCreD2012metaG_FD_75245 | JGI IMG/M metagenome (GOLD analysis project Ga0101944, IMG submission 75245) | Hot spring sediment bacterial and archeal communities from British Columbia, Canada, to study Microbial Dark Matter (Phase II) - Dewar... ... | reverse complement strand
TTCAACAACAAGATCAATGTCATCAAGAGAAAAGCTTATGGCTTTAGAGACTTGGATTATTTCATGTACAAAATCTACCAATCATGTGGCTGGAAAGCGTCCCAATAATTCAAGAAGAGCTATTATTTTTATTTTTCAACAATTTCGTTAAAATTTTGTTAGGCAAAGTTACAAAGTAATTTTACGAGAGTTTTCTTTATGATTACAAAAAAGCATACCTCGATTTTCAAATCTAGGATTGCTAGCTTATAATTTTGTAAGGTATGCTTTTTTGGGATCAAAAACCCCGCTTGTGTGTTTTTGTTTTCCAAAAAGGCATACCTCGCCCTTTAGGGCGGGGTTTTTGATTTTAACGAAGATAACAACATTAGAATTTTCGGTAGCGAAGCGTGCCTGTAAGGCAAGCCCAGAATTGAAACTAACATGTATTAAGCGTAATTTTATTACGCTTAATGCTTGAATATGCCAGAAAATGCGTAATTTATATATTTTGGCATCATCCTAATTGCGCCTGCACACACTTCACTTCAGCGAATTTAAGGAAGCTAGATCATATCTGTTCTCCAGGTTGGATCAGGCTCCTAACACTTTACGCAAAGTGTCCAAGAAGCAATTTTGGTCTGCTTCCGTGCATCTTATTCAGAATATCTCTTTAAAAAAAGCTTCGCTTTTTTTCAGGCTCCCTGCGGTCGCCGGCCACTCTCATCCCCAAACTGAAGTGTGGAAATGAATTCCCGCGGCCTTATTAAATCATCGTACGGTCAAAGGGAATAATAATCCTGAAGGACGACCATGTCCACATCTTCTGTCGAGCTTACATAAAACCTGCCGTTTCCAAGCAGAACGATTCTTTCGCCCAGGCTCTTTCCCCTGTCGTCAAGGTCAATTCCTACGACGGATATAGTTATGCCAGCAGCCCTTGCCTCTGAGACAGCCTCAAGAGTTTCTTTCTCAGGCTCATCTCCGGCAGTAGGGACTGCATCTGTCAACAGTATTAAATGCTTTGTCATGTTCTCAGGCGAGAACAGCTCCGCGCTCTTCCTAATGGTTGCTGCGATATCTGTCTCGCTCGCTGCCCTGATTCGGGTTATCTCCTTTAGCAGCATGATGAAATCCGATGTCGGAGGAATGGCCTTTTGTACTTCTTTGCCGAATACTATGAGACCTACCTTATCCTCCTCTTGAATCGCTTTATAGGCCAGTGCAATGCCTGCACGCTTGCAAGCGGTAATCTTTCCGCCTTTCATACTGCCTGACGCATCAAGCGCATAGATTATCTCGCACTGCCCCCTAGCTTTCCTGTCGTGCAGACGCAAGTCCTCAGGCTGGATCTCCTTCCTTCCTCTCCGGACGGCAGTCTTTATGCTTCTTCTTACTGCAATATCCCTGTAGCTGCCCTTGGTGAATGGCCTGATGTCAGCCTTGTCGCCCCAGGCCTTCTGCTTGGTGTGTTCTTGCCTGCCTATGATGCCCTTTGGCCAGAGCTTATCAAGCTCTTCAGCATAGAGCACCACTGCGGCAAGCTCGTAGCCATCGTCAGTTATCTCGTAATGGCTTGTCAGCAAACCTGATCTCTTCAGCTCTTCTAAGGTCTGCTTCAGCTTCTGCTTAATCAGCCGCTGGAATTCAGGTATCCGGATGTTCTTCTCAATGTAATCTGTCTCATAGCCAGTCACCTGCCGAAGAAGACGCTCGCCGTAAATCTGCCTCGCCTGCTGGAAATTGCGGACCATGTTCTCAAACATCATGTCGGGAGAAAAAGAGCCAAGTCCGTGGCTTACGGCATCGCTTATCAGCTTTCCCTTATCAATCACCTTCTTGTCATTCTCCATTACAGAATGAAGCAGCTTGTCGTCAAGAGACTGGAAGCCCAGCTTTCCCCGCATCTCCTCCAGCTTAGATAGCTCTCCAAGCTTGATATCCTCGTAATCAGCGCTAAAGGTAACCACTGCTGGGTTGCATGAGCTCTGAGAGCTCCGGATAATTGCTTGTGATGTATTCCTCGAACTCCTTTGCCAGATAGTCTTTCGGATCCTGCAGGTACTTGACACTCGGCTTGAGCCGAATCCGATGAGCGATAACTGAGACCACAGAATCGCGGATATCCTCAAACTCCACCTTCTTCCTGCCTTTGACGATAGCATTGGACTGGGATCTTTCGTAAAGGCCGATGGATGCCCTGACACTCGGCACTTTCTCGAGCTTGCTGTCAGCCCTGAGCGATCGGACAAACTTGACCATCAGATGAAGAAGAGCATCAGGCACCTCTGCGAGCCTCTTGCCCTTTGCCTTCACCACTTTCCATTCGGTTTCATCGTTCTCAGGATATGTCATGTATACTATGTCGAACCTGTCTAGAAGTACATCTGAGAGCTTCTCAGTGTTTATATCTTCGGGATTCATGGTCCCTATGAATATGAAATCAGCATCAAAATCCATGTCATAGCCGCCAATAGTCACCTTTCCCTCCTCAAGAACCTGAAGAAGCGCATTCTGAAGGCGCTCAGGGCAGCGGTTGAGCTCGTCAAAAAACAGCATGCCGTTATTTGCCTTGAATATTTTCCCTGGAGTGAAGGCTTCGATACTCATGGGGCCGTATTTCAGGGCTTTTATGGGATCAATATCACCTAGCAAGTCTTCGGGAGTAAGGTCCGGGCTGCCCTGGACTCTGATGAACCTCTTCTCGCCTGAAAGCTCCACTGTCTTGTGCCTGCCTTCCTTGCATGCCGGGCAGACAGGGGCACCTGGCAGGCAGTGATATTCGCAATCACTCACCTTTATCGCAGGAAGAAGCCTGGCTATGTTCTTTGCTATTGTAGTTTTGCCTATCCCCGGAGGGCCGAAAATTACAATATGCCTTTTTGCAAGGAGCGCTGACTTAATCTGGGCTTTGGCCTTTTCTTGTCCGATTATGTCTGATAGCCGGTCATCCAGAATATATTTCAAGTCATCCATTCCATTTCTGAAAATGGCAGTTGTATATATGTGTTTTGGACTAGTTCCTGTACATAACCTTGATTATCTCCGGCTCAAGCTCCAGGACATATTCAGTTGCTTTCCTATACTCACGCATACCTAAAAGGTAGAGATAACGAAATAATTTATCAGCTAATTCTGATTGACACTGAAATACTGGCCCTATCAAATCCATCAGAGGTTCCAGCACTTTCTTTTCCAGCAAATCGTTTCCCATGCGCAATGATTCAGGGCTCTGCTTAGCAAAGTACTTTGGAACCTCCACCAGTGCATTTAAGATATCCGCCTGCCTGCTGTCCATAAGAGACCCCCCCCTCTGAGACGATTTGGCATGGGTAATGCAAGTCTGACTATAAATTTTATGTACAACTGGATTCTTTAAGTATACTAGGATAATCTGGATTTATAAGGAATATTAGGCAATCTGTTTATAAACATAAATCACTCGGCAATGGCAACTCCTAAAGCTAAGTTCATATCAGGATTGATATAACTGCCCCTGCCACCACAGGCAGCCAGATGTTGTCGTCGAGGCGCCTGCCCATTATCTTGAGCTCCAAGGCCTCGAGGATTAAGGATGCGGCTGATGCGATGAATGCTATCCAGAAAGGGACAAATAGCGAAGCTGCCAGGGAGGACAGAAGAACAGCAGCGAATGTCCCTTCCAAAAACCTTGCGTTCCAGGGGCTTCTTGTCCTGCCGAAACTCTGGCCCACAAGGACACTTACAGAGTCTCCGACCGTCAGCACCAGGATGGATGCGAGTGCTATACCCATTGGGAACAGCAACAGTGCAAGGATGCAGCCGACAAGAAATGTCAATGCGCCAAGACCCGGCAGCGCGCTTTTCCTGTCGAATGTATTCAGGCACCAGCTGATGAAAGGGAGCCTGTACCGAAGCGACAGGAGAGAGAAGAGCACTCCTGCACCCAGGAGATAGAATAGCCAGATGGGCTCTATAAAGCCAAAGTGGATTAGCGCCACTAAGACCAAACCGAATCCGAGATGGAAGACCTGGCGTCTAAACTCGAGCTTTTCCATGCTTCCACCTCACAAGATATATCACTGCCATACCTATCAAATAACCGATTGCTGCACCTGCGACAATATCGCTAAGATAATGAACGCCCATATAGAGCCTGCTCAAAGCGACAAGAGAGGCAAAGCTAATCCAAAAGACCGACAGCCTCGGGAACTCACGGTCCAGTATAGGGACAAGAGCAAAGCAGATGGCTGCATGGGCACTCGGGAATGAAAAGTCCCGAATCCATAGCATTGTCATCACGAAGCCGTCTGGCCTTTCTCTCATAAAGATAAGCTTTAGGACCTGGACTAACATTGCGGCAAACGCAGCGGACAGCCACATAGGCACAATCCAATCCTTTTTCTTGCCTTCATAAAGTGCGAGGCTTGTCAAGAGCATCAACATGAAGACGGTGAATAGTGATACAGATATCCAATGAAAGAAGCTGTCCAGAGGGGCATAATGGATAAGCCGGATAGCCCTATTGGCGAAATCATCCAATATGAAAGCCAAAGCAAGCGCAAGCGCTCCCAGAACAGCTTTATTCCGCAGCTTCAATCCTCATCCCCTGTGTGCGCGCCTTAATGTATTCATCAGAAATTATCTCTTTCAATAATGTGAATGCCTCAGTATGACGCCGCCTGACTTTTGCGAACAGCCGCCCGCCTTTCTCGTATACGTAAGGATGCAAAGACCTGAATCTTTTGCAGTCTTTTTTCCTGCTAAGCGGCGGGCCCATGTGCTCTTTTTCAGGAGCCAGTCTGGATGAAAGCAGAGCGAACCAGAAATATGCCCTGCGGTTCCACTCCCAGCCAGAGCCCGCTATTGTGAAATCGTGCATCTCTAGCATCTTTCCTACATGCTGAAAAGCCTTCAGAAGTTTTGTACCGACAACATCATGCGAGCCTTCGAGTGGCTCAGCGGATAAGATGAAGAACGGCCTTCCCTTATGCTCCTTTATCACCTTTGCCCTAATCTCCTTTAGAGTGAGCTTCCTTATTGTGAAGAAGCGCATGTCAGGCTTTCTCATGTAGTCCCTTGCAGCCTTCCTGAATGCCTCAAATTTCTCGACTGAGAGCGCTGCGGCGGCATTTCTGTCGCTCTGGATTGGATCAATCACAATGAGAGGTGAAATTTTGGAGTCGCTTATGCCATTCCCGTGCCCTTCAATGTCAATCACCTTGGATCTCTGCCAATTGACTGCATTCTTCAGGAGCGCATCGAATGAGCCGTAATACGCTATGAGTATGTCAATCACGTGCCCCGAGAACCCGTTTATGTAGCTCTCTGCGCCGTATACCCGATTGGCCTTGCAGAAGACCTTGGCAAGCATTATATGGTCGCGAAGGCGCGGTTTTTTCAGCAGTACCTTGCTTATCCATGCAACATGCAATGGACTCATGTCAGTAACATTCATGGCATCTGCCCGGCTTCTTACCTTTAGCACAGGGATAATCTCGTAGATTATCTTTCCTCTTTCCATCTGAAAATAATCGCGGCTTCCATGTATCCTCCTGTACGGCAGGCCTTTGAGCGCGTTTTCAAGGATATCAGAAATATTCGAATCACTGTATTTCAAATCGAAGCGGATGAATATATCGCAGTCGAAATCCCCCTTCATTATTGTGCCTTTTGCTGCAGAGCCTCCGAGCATGACCTCGGCCTGCACATGATGAGCATCAAGGCGCTTTTTTATGTCCTCAATAACAAGATTTATCTTTTTCTTTATGAGAGCCAAGGCTTTTGGCGTGAACTTGAAGCGCTTTAGCACCTGCGAATAGATGGACATACAGATGCAATGCTTTTGCGGTTTAAAAAGGTTGGCAAACCGAAAACAGTTATGTCTGCGAAACGCTTAAATAAAGCGCATCAGTAGCTACTAGGATGGACCTTGTAGTTGTTGGAACAATAGGGATTGACGATGTCGAGACGCCTTTTGGCAAAGCGCGTGATGTGCTCGGCGGAAGCTCGATATACGCGGCCTATGCTGCGTCTTTCTTCGCAGAAGTTGGTATATCCTCTATTGTAGGCCAGGATTTCCCTGAAGATTTCATGCATCTGCTAAAAAGGAGAGGGATCAAGACTACGGGCATTCAGGTGGATGGCAAGACATTCAGGTGGAAGGGAAGATATGAATATACCATGAATGAAGCGCAGACTATTGATACACAGTTAAACTGCCTCGCTTCTTTCAAAGCTGACCTTCCTGAAGATTACCGGAAGGTGAAATACGTATTCATAGGGAACACAGACCCTGAGATACAGCTTGGCGTACTTGCACAGCTGAAAAAACCTTCGTTCGTCGCCATGGATACAATGAATTTCTGGATCACATCTAAGAAAGACAAGGTGCTTGAAGCAGCAAGGAAGTGCAATCTCCTAATTATCAATGACGGCGAGGCAAGACAGCTTTTCCAGACTGCTTCATTGTTCGAGGCATCGCAGAGAGCCAGGAAAGCGGGCATCCGTGAGCTTATCATCAAGAAAGGTGAGCACGGAGCTCTGCTCTTCTCGAACGGCAGGTTCTTCTACGCACCGGGTTATCCGCTCGAGAGCATCAAGGACCCTACGGGCTGCGGGGATTCCTTTGCAGGGGGTCTTATGGGATACATCGCTAAGACAAAGGATAAAACAGAGGAAAATCTGAGGAGGGCTGTGATCTATGGCAGCGTCATCGCGAGCTTCAATGCAGAGGATTTCTCGCTTGAGAGAATGAAGAGGCTCTCGATGCAGGAGATCGAATCGCGGTTCAATGAGTTCAAGGAGATTGTGAAGTTCTGACAAGAGATATACAAAAAAAACCTTGTACATGATATTATTTATATCTAAAATATCTTGTAGGTGATAGCTATGGTTGTGGCAAGGACAACGATATCAGAGAATGGACAGGTCGTGATACCGGCCGAGATAAGGAGAGAGGCAGGCATACCCCCTTCAACCAAATTTATCATATTCCATGATGAAGGAAACATAATGCTAAGAAAGGTTACCAATCAGCTTAGGGATGATATGCTAATCATAGACAGGATTAGGAAAAGTGAAGATGACATCTCGAAAGGCAGGGCAAGAACTGCGAAAACGACCATGAGCGATGAAGAAATCGAAAAAATGCTCATGAGATAATATGAAGATAGTCTTCTCAGATGAGTTCCCAAAGGATTACCGTAAGCTCAAAGACAAGCAGACAAGATTAAGGATTATCAAGCAACTGAAGAAGCTTGCTGATTTGCCTGAATCAGGAAAACCGCTAAGCTATTGATCTTAAAGGATGCAGAAGAATAAGGATACTGCCATTCAGGATTAATATACCGGCTTGAAAAGGACAGGATAATCGTGAATTGCTTTGACCACAGGAAGGATTTTTACAAATAGGCGTGCATTCATCCAAGAGTTTTTCGCTTAAGGGGGTGTGGATGGCAGAGATTGAAGCCAGATTCAATGAGTTCAATGCGATAGTTTTATTACTTTGTCGCATGGAAGCCCGTTTCTATAGACAGTAGCCCTTTCAAGAACAGGACTGGGCCTTCCTGCAAGAATATCGTTTAGGTAAGGAGTCAAGGCCTCGCTTATGCACTTAGAAGCAATTCTCGGCACCAAAGTAGGTGTATGCTCATTATTATAGATGAATAACCCCTTTCCTTTAGTCGTTTCATGCCAATATAGGGGGTTGTAAATAGATCTGGGTACGCTCCCCTCTATGCCGTCTGAAGATAGGTCCACAATATAGCAACCCCATTTCATTCTGACAAGATCCTCCCTATTAATCAGAAATTCGTTTGAATGCCATTTCAGGCAGTTGACTACCATATCATACTGTCTTGAATTCTGCTTGAAGGCATCCAAATCATGATGATGGTAGACATCGTAATGATACCCCTTCTTAGACAGCACAGCTTTCGCAGCATTCCCGACATTCCCGTTTCCAAGTACAGCAATTAATGAATCAAGAGAATCCACAGGTTTTCGGACTAATGCATCAAGAATGCCTATTCTGCCGGCAATCCTGCTGTTTTTCCAAAAGACATTTCTCCCATTATGCTGCATATACTCAAACGCTATTACAGTCAATTTCTTATTTTTGATCTCTTCCTCAAGCCACGGGGTCTGTGATACATAAAACCAGCCCAAGATGGTCTGTCCGTTCCTGAGAATAGATATATCCCGGTGAGACCTCTTAGGAACTACAAGCACCTCAGTATCAATACGTTCTCTTGAACATATTGCCGCCCCCCTTTTTTGGTATTCAAAGTCTGAAATCCCAATTGATGCTCCGTATCCTTTCTCAAGAACGACCGAAGACGGATTTGATAAGCGCTCCAAATCCTCGGGCATAAGTGCAATCCTTGATTCCTCTAGCATAGTACTTCGTGTAAACCCGATTTTCATGATAAGAAGGGAAAATAAACCTCTTATAAATGTTGTCATTTTATACTACTACCTAGATATAACATAAAAAGATTACATATGGTTTCTAAATTAGCCCCCCACTAAATTTACAGGTGTGCTCCTATTGGGCAAACAAAGTGTAAATCATTAAAGTAAATACGACTTCGATTCATAAGGTATAATGACTGGAACAAAATGAGAGAGGAATCGACAACCTTTTTACAACAAAGACATTTATTCAACAAAAACCTTTAAAAACATCCTACCAATACAGCGATTAAGAAAGGGATGGGGGTGGTTCGATGTCGAAGGTGCTTATCATAGGAGCCGGCGGAGTCGGCAGTGTTGTCGTGCACAAATGCGCGCAGGTTAAAGAAGTCTTTTCAGATATAATGCTTGCCTCAAGAACGTTATCCAAATGCGAGGCAATAAAAAAATCTGTCAAGCAGAGGCTTGGAACGGATATAAAGATCGCTCAGGTTGATGCTGACAAAGTCCATGAGGTAGTCCAGCTCATCAGGAGCTTCCAGCCGAAGCTTGTCATCAATGTGGCACTCCCATACCAAGACCTTACTATCATGGACGCATGCCTGGAGACTGGGGTGCACTATCTGGACACTGCCAATTACGAGCCTCCAGATGAAGCAAAATTCGAGTACAAATGGCAGTGGGCCTACCACGACAGGTTCAAGCAGAAGGGCATCATGGCATTGCTAGGCTCGGGCTTTGATCCTGGAGTCACCAATGTATTCTGCGCCTATGCACTCAAGCACTATTTCGACGAGATCAATTACGTCGACATACTTGACTGCAATGCAGGAAGCCACGGCAAGGCTTTTGCCACGAACTTCAACCCGGAGATCAATATCAGGGAAGTAACGCAGGTTGTGAGGCATTGGGAGAACGGCCGGTGGGTGGAGAGTCCGCCTATAATAGATGAAGGAAGCATACACATTCCCTTTGATTATCCAGAAATAGGAGTCAGGGAGAGCTACATGCTGTATCATGAAGAGATGGAGAGCCTTGTCAAAAACCTGCCTGGCTTAAAGAGGATGAGATTTTGGATGACATTCGGAGAGGCTTATCTTACGCATCTTAGGGTGCTTCAGAATGTCGGCATGACAAGAATAGACCCTGTGAAGTATGAGGGCTGCGATATTGTGCCGATCAAGTTCCTGAAAGCACTCCTGCCAGATCCCGGATCGCTTGCGACTAACTACACGGGAAAGACCAACATAGGATGCATAATAACAGGCAAGAAGCATGGCAAGGAGAAGACAATATACATATATAATGTCTGCGACCATGCAGCTTGCTATGAGGAAGTAGGTTCCCAGGCGATATCCTATACGACAGGCGTGCCTGCGATGATAGGCGCGAAGATGATGCTGACAGGCAAATGGACAGGAAAGGGAGTATTCAATATGGAGCAGATGGACCCTGACCCGTTCATGGAAGACCTGAACAGATACGGTTTACCATGGGTAGTGAAGGACTGGAAAAGGCTGCCCTGAAACTTCGGACACCCTGCCACGTCATTGACCTGACTAAGCTCGAGGACAACTGCAGAATCCTTTCAAGAGTGCAGGAAAAGGCAGGATGCAAAATACTGTTGGCGCTGAAGGCTTTTTCGTGCCATGCGGCATTTCCTGCCATAAAGAAGTACCTGGCAGGGACTGAGGCTTCGGGACTATTCGAGGCGAAACTAGGCAGGGAGTTCGGAAAGCAGGTGCATGTCTACTCTCCTGCATTCTCGCCAGAGGACATGCCTGAGATCCTCAAGATAGCCGACCATATCGTCTTCAATTCGTTTGCGCAGTGGAAGAGATATAAGGCGCTTGTCGGAAAATCGAAAAGAAAGATCAGCTGCGGCATCAGAGTAAATCCTGAATACTCCGAGATAAAGATGCCGCTCTATAACCCCTGCATACCCGGCAGCAGGTTCGGGGTGCTCGCATCAGATATGCAGCCGCTGGACGGGCTTGAAGGGCTGCATTTCCATACTTTATGCGAACAGGGGGCTGATGCATTGCAGAACACCATCCCACACCTGGAGAAGAGGTTTGAGAGAGAGCTTAAGGAAGTGAAATGGGTGAATTTCGGGGGCGGGCATCACATAACGAGAAAGGACTATGATGTGAAACTGCTGGTCAGGATCATAAAAGATTTCAAGAGGAAGTGGAATGTCGAAGTCTACATTGAGCCAGGCGAAGCCATTGCCTTGGATGCCGGGATAATGACCGCCACTGTCCTGGATATTGTGCAGAATGAGAAGGATATCGCAATCCTTGATACATCCGCCATCGCGCACGTACCTGATGTGATATTTACATGCGGAGATTATAGGGCTATAATTGAAGGTGCGGGCGTGCCTGGAGAGAAGAAGCATCTCTATAGGATTGCAGGGCAGACATGCGCTGCAGGCGATATTTTTGGGGACTATTCTTTTGACAGGAAGCTTAAGGTCGGCGACAAACTTGTATTCAGGAACATGGCGATATACAACATGACGCAGACCTCAATGTTCAACGGGATCAATTCGCCATCTATCGCGCTTTGGGATGGGAAGAAGCTGAAGGTTGTCAGGGAGTTCGGGTTTGTGGATTATAGGAAGAGACTTGGATAGATTATACTCCACCCTCCAGTCGCAACAAACAATTATAAATAAAGCGGATTGCCCCCTCTGATATGAAAACACTCATCATCTACTACTCCCGCACCGGGAACACAAAGCATGTGGCAGAGATGCTTGCTCAGGAACTGGGCGCTGACATCGAAGAGATAAAAGACAAAGCAGACAGAAAGGGAATAATAGGCTACTTCAAGGCAGGGTTCCAGGCATCAAGGGGGAGGCACACTGACATAGAGAACCTGCAAAAAGACATAAATAATTATGACACGCTTGTCATAGGGCAGCCTGTTTGGGCATGGACAATGGTCCCTGCAATAAGAGCGCTCCTCACTAGGCATTCTATAACAAAGCATAGAGTAGCGCTGTTCTGCACAATGGGCGGCTCAGGTCATGAGAAATGCTTTGAGGAGACCATAAAGATGATGCCAGGAGCAACAATCATAGCTTCTCAAGCTTTTGTGAATCCGATGCAGCTTAAATCCCTGACAGACAGGCTTGTAAAAGATTTCGCGCAAAAGATACGCGATTCCATGCCCCCCACATTTTGCGAGACGGCAGATATAAGCCAACCTTTCATAGCTAAGCAGCCAAAGAAAAAAACAAAGAAAGCATTCAAGAAAGCTGTTAAGAAATCAAACAAAAAAGCTGTCAAACGAATTTCTCGCGGGCGCTAAACCTTATTTCCAGGAACCGCATTTTCCGCCGCATTCACCCCTTACCTCTATCTGGAAGCTCTTTATAGAGCCAGGAATCCTGTCTTTCAGGAAATCCAGCGAATCTATATTGAAATGGGTTATCTTTCCTGTCTTCTCGCAGATGAAGTGGCAGTGGCTTGTGTCTTTCTTGGAATAGACTCTGCGGCGGTTGCATGTGTAGGAATAAAGCATTCCTGAGGCGAGCTCATCCTTCAGATATCGGTATATGGTAGCGATGCCTATCTCATGTTTCTTGCAACAGCGATGGAGATCTTCTGCGGTAAAAAATGCTTCCATCTTATCAAGCGCATTCGCTATTTCTTCTTTCTGCCGTGTATTTCTCTTTTGCACCATCCAAACCTCCTAGCCAAAGCAGCTATTCCGATTCCAGCATAGCAAATCATGCCCATGGCAATCCCAAACAATATTGCAGCTGCAGCAGATAATCCGCACAAAGGCTGGCCGCAATGAGGACAGGAACCGGAGAACAGGTATATAGCACCACTTCCGCCTGAGATGCCAATGAAGTTCATGCTGTTCCTGAACAGATAGGATTTTTCGTATAGGTAAGCGAACCATTCTGCTGAAACCTTCCTGACTTCTCCCATATCTATCAGCCAATTGCTTTACCGCATTATGCTACATGAATCCTGCAAAAAATTTGGCAATTAAGCAGATATTTCATTATTGATAATGAAAATCAATAACATATATAAAAGTATTTTGCTTCCGCCCTAGATAGTGATACAATGAGGTACTCCATAATGTTTATTTTAATAGCAGCCCTCCTTTCCGGCTGCGCAGGGGATAAGATTTCTTCAGACAGGATAACTGTTGTGACAACCCTTTTACCTCTTTACGAATTTGCGGCTAAAATCGGCGGGGACAGGGCAGATGTAAGCCTTCTTCTGCCTCCGGGAGCAGAGCCGCACACTTTCGAGCCAAAGCCAAGCGATGCAGTGAGGATATCAAAGGCCGATGTATTCATATATACCGGTGCTGGAATGGAGCCATGGGCAGAGGATATGCTGCTTGGATTAAATAACCCCAGTCTTTCTGTCCTTGATGCAAGCACTGCAGTGACCCTCTTGAAAGCCGAAGACCATGGGCATGAAGGAGAGCATGAGCATAGCCATGAAGACGAGCGTGCTTTTGAATGGGCAGCGGTCTTTGAACTGGATGCTGGAGAATATATATGGAGCTTTGCCAAGGTTAACGGAGAATATGCGGAGCCAAGCATGAAAATGATCATCCTTGAGACCCAAACTCCAGACGCGTCCGGCATTCAGCTTGCTGAAAATAGGGCAAAAGAACTCATGCACTCATCAAACAAAGGCATCAAGGAACATGGAAGCGCACTCATACCAATGGATATTGCATATCAACTGAATTTCGCTCCCAACCTTCCTGTCAGCTCATTTACGATTAAGATTGACAAGAAAGGGCACTATGTCTTTTTCACAGAGTATATGCCTTTGGAATTTGAGGCCGATGAACACTTCTTCAAAGACAGCCACGGAAACAATATGGAGCCATCGGCCGAAGAGCCGGAATCAAGGCATGACCATGATGAGATGCATGAGAAAGAAAATATACAAATATATGACGAGATGCACAAACATGCAGAAAATAGAAGTGCAGGCCATCATCATGGTGAATTTGACCCGCACATCTGGCTGGATTTCACAAATGACATGAAGATAGCTGACGCTATTGCAGAGGTGTTCAGCCAGAAGGACCCGGAAGGCAGAGAATACTATTTTGCCAATGCAAAGGCTTATAAGGCTAAACTTGAGAAGCTTGATAGTGATTACATCCAGGCGCTATCAAACTGCAGAACCAAAGAATTCATAACAGGAGGGCATAACGCGTATGCGTATCTAGCAAAAAGATACGGGCTATCGTTCATATCAGCGCATGGCATCTCACCTGACAGCGAGCCAACCCCCCAGACACTGGCCGAAATAATCAAAATAACCAGAGAGCATGGATTAAAGCATGTCATGTTCGAGGAGCTTGTAAGCCCCAGGCTTGCTGAAGCAATATCTGAGCAGACAGGTGCAAAGACAATTCTTTTTAATCCAGGACATAACCTGGGCAAGGATGATTTCGGCAATGGCGTGACATTCATATCCCTTATGGAACAGAACCTTGAGAGCCTGAAGACAGCGCTTGATTGCAGATGAGTATAATCGAAGTAAAGGGTGTAAGCTTCAAGCATGGAAGCACAAAAGTCCTTGAGGACGTGACATTCTCTGTTGATAAAGGGGACTTCGTCGGGCTTATAGGCCCAAACGGCTCCGGAAAGACCACTCTCCTGAAACTTATGCTTGGAATCTATCCCATGCAAGAGGGAAGCATAAGAATTCTTGGACAGGATATCAGGGATTTCAGCAAGCATTCAAAGCTCGGATACGTGCCTCAGAAGGCAGCAGGGATGAACACAGACTTCCCTGCCACTGTAAAAGAGGTCGTCGCTATGGGACTGCTTTCTACCAAGAAGCATCCGAAGATAATCAAAAAGACAGATAGGAGGAGAATAGATTCTGCTCTTGAGAAAGTCAGCATGCAGCAGTTCAAGGAAAGGAGGATAGACCAGCTCTCAGGCGGGCAGCAGCAGAGGGTACTTATCGCGAAAGCTTTGGTATCAAGCCCCGCCATACTCTTTCTTGATGAACCTACAACAGGAATAGACCAGCAATCCCAGGAGCAGTTCTATGACCTGCTCTCCAAGCTCAATAAAAGCGGAATAACCATCATGCTTGTCACGCACGACACAGGCAGAATAACAAGGCATGTCACAAAGCTCGCAAGCCTCAACATGCGGCTTGATTTTTACGGAACCCATAAGGAATTCTGCGCACTCGACAAAGAGCATCATTTCGGGCACACGCACAGCCTGTGCCTGCTGAGGGAATAAAGATGCTGGAGATGCTATCCTTCGGGTTCATGCAGAAGGCGTTTGTAACAGGCATATTCGCGGCAATCGCCTGCTCGCTCCTCGGGACTTTCCTAGTCCTTAGGAGGTACGCCCTCATCGGCGACGGCATAGCCCACATCTCATTCGGGGGTGTTGCAGCAGGCCTTCTATTCGGAGCTGCGCCTTTCACCGGAGCGCTTGTCTTTGCCATAATCGGCTCTATCGCGATACTGAGACTCAAGGAGAAAGCGTATCTTTACGGCGACAGTGCAATCGGGATGGTCAGCCATGCCAGCCTTGGGATAGGCATCTTTATAGCCAGCATCGCGCAAGGATTCAACGTAGATATACTGAGCTACCTGTTCGGAAGCATACTAGCCATAAAGACGTCGGAGATGATACTTTCAATCGCCCTTGCCACTGCCATTGCCTTAACTATCCTTGTATTCTACAATGATCTTTTCCATATGACTTATGACGAAGAATCAGCGAGGGTATCTGGGGTCAAAGTGAGTGTCCTAAACACTCTTCTTATAACCCTTACCGCAATAACAGTGGTTATCTCCATGAGAGTGGTAGGGCTGATGCTCGCATCATCGCTTATCGTCCTGCCTCCAGTTTCGGCCTTGCAGACCAACAGCGGCTTCAAGAAGACAATAGGCATAACCACACTAATCGCAGTAATTTCAGTCTGCGTAGGACTCACGGTTGCCTATTATTTCGATTTCGCGCCATCAGGAACCATAGTCCTCGTTAATGCCTGCATATTCATCATGCTATTCCTTATGAACAAGGCAGGTATTTTCTCCAGAACAAGCGAACAAAGCGCATAACTGGCAGAGATGGTTCATAGCATTCCTTTGGAGGTAACAACGTTTATTAAAAATTATGTGGACACATCAACATGCATGATGCACACAAGTATCGTGCACAGAGCATGAATTGATCAAGCTTTAATCTCCACAGTCGCTACCATTGACAACGTTCTTCTTACAACAGAGCTTTCCCTCAGCTTAAGGAGGAACGAATTGAAGGATTCAATTCCCTCGAACTCCAGCTTCATGATAAGGTCATATTCACCAGTTATCCCGTATATTTCAGCCACATGCGGATTGGAAACGATATTCTTCGGGAGCATGCCGCCTGCCTGCACCAAAACAAAGGCGACAAATCCGCGGCCTGCCAGCTTCCTGTCAAGTTTCACAGTGTATTTTTGTATTAAATTGCCCTCAAGCCGCGCCATGCGCTGATGCACTGTGCTCGGCCTAAGGCCTGTCTTTTTCGCTATGCCCCTTATAGTCTCCCTGCTGTTCTTCTCCAGAACAGATAGTATTGACCTGTCTTTGTCATCCATGACCATCAACCCTAGTTATCATCTACATTCTTCAAATTTAATTTTTTCATCATTGTCATTCTTTACTGTTCTCCATCAATGCAAAAAATAAGCTGCCCTTTCGGACAGATTCTTCTATCAGAGATTCTTCTATTGGATATACTTATCGGGCTTTCCAACCACAACAGTGACCTCCCCCTTGATATTCCTCCCTGACAGAATTGAAAAAAGCTCGGCCGGCCTGCCGCGGATGAATTCCTCAAATCTCTTCGTAAGTTCTCTGCAGATGCAAATCTCCCTTTCCGGCATGGCTGATGCCATCATCTTAACTGTGTTTTTCAGCCTATAAGGAGACTCGTAGAAGATGAAAGTATGACCAAGCTCTGCTGCTTTTGCCAAAACCTCTTTCTTTGCCTTTTCCTTCTTAGGCAGGAAACCAATGAATGTGAACGAATCTGATGCAATACCCGATGCAGAAAGGGCTGCAATGACTGCGGATGGACCGGGAACAGGCGAGACAGCAATGCCGTTTTTCACTGCAGAACGGACGAGCTCAAAACCCGGATCGCTTATGCATGGCGTGCCGCTGTCTGTCACTATGCAGATGCATAGGCCCCCCTTCAGTAGCTGAATGACATGCGGAATCCTGGCTTCCTTATTGTGGTCATTATAAGAGAGCATCTGCCTCTTGATGCCAAGCTGATGCAGCAGAAGCCCGGTTCTTCTTGTGTCCTCGGCCAAGATTAAATCAGCTGACTTCAATATGTCTACCGCTCTTTTTGTCATATCACCCATATTGCCTATCGGTGTGGACACGATGTAAAGCATTTTCCAGATATATTGTCCATTAATACTTAAATAATTATCTATTTTGTCCATTAATATGAAATATATTGGCCTATAATACATTAAATTTTTCAAAAAATATATAATATGTCCCTAATATTTCTCATAAAATGAGGATTGAAGCTGTCATTTTTGATATGGATGGTGTCCTTGTAGACTCAATAGATATACATTATCGTGCATGGAGAGCCGCTGTGGCTGTTTATGGGGCTGTTTATCCTAGGGAGCACCTAGATAAGATGCATGGAAAATCTAATGCAGACATCGCGAAGGCGATATGCATGGATTTTTGCCTTCATGTCTCACCGAAGAAGCTTGGAGAAGAAAAACATCTCCAGTCGTACAGGCTTCTTGCGCAAGCCAGGTTATTTCCTGGAACAATCAAGACTCTGCGAAATTTGGCAAAGCGCAAAATCAAAATGGGAATAGCAACATCAAGCAACCGTGCAACCTTGAAGCTAATGTGGGAAAAATTCCGATTCAAGAGATACTTCATAGCAGGAGTCTCCTGTGACGATGTCAAAAAAGCAAAACCTGCCCCGGATCTATTCCTGCTTTGCGCAAAGCGGCTCAGGGCAAGACCTGAATTATCTATGGTTGTAGAGGATTCCTACCTTGGGATAGAGGCGGCGAAGAGAGCAGGAATGACAGCTGTTGCAATAACAAACACATATCCAAGGAAAAAACTCAGGGGCGCAGACAAGATAATCAGCACAATAACAGAGCTTATTGATTATGTAGATCAGTTGGAGGAAGAAAATGGACAAAGGCAAATATTATGAAGTAAAGGACTTGGGGCTTGCAGAGCAAGGAGAGCTGAATATTGAATTCGCGAAGATGCACATGGGTGCACTCATGAAAGTAAGGGAGAGGTTTTCGAAGGATAAGCCGCTAAAAGGCATAAGGGTAGGAATGGCCTTGCATGTCACCAAGGAGACAGCAAATCTCGTCGACACACTCATTGCCGGAGGAGCTGACGTTGCCATCACAGGATGCAATCCGCTTTCCACGCAGGACGATGTCTCGGCAGCCCTGGCGAAGCGCCAAGTGAAGATCTGGGCTTACAAGGGAGAGACCAAAGAGGATTATTACAGGTACCTTGAAAAGGTCATCGCATTCAAGCCCCACATTACCATAGACGATGGATGTGACCTGGTGTCTGAGATACATCTCAAGCACCCGGATATGATAAAGGACATAATCGCAGGATGCGAGGAGACAACAACAGGAGTTATTAGGCTGAAAGCCATGGAAAAGGACAATGCGCTAAAGTACCCTATGATTGCGGTAAACGACAACAAGACCAAGCATCTTTTCGACAACTACTACGGCACAGGGCAGAGCACGATAGACGGCATACTCAGAGCAAGCAATGTCCTCTTCGCAGGGAAGACTGTCGTCGTGTGCGGTTATGGCAGCTGCGGGAAGGGTGTCGCTATCCGTGCTCAGGGTCTTGGAAGCGACATCATTGTCGCAGAGATTGACCCTGTGAGGGCGCTTCAGGCGAGGATGGACGGCCACAGGGTGATGCGCCTTATTGATGCGGCAAAAGAAGGCGACATATTCATTACTGTGACAGGAAACAAGTCTGTGATAACCTTGGAGCACATGAAGCTTATGAAGGACGGCGCCATACTGGCGAATTCAGGCCATTTTGACGTTGAGATAGAGCTGGCTCGGCTCAATAGAATATCCAAGCCTAGGAGGATCAGGCAGTTCCTTGACGAATACACACTCTCAGGCAAGAGGATATTTGTCGCTGGCGAAGGAAGGCTAGTCAACCTTGCTGCGGCCGAGGGGCATCCCAGCGAAGTGATGAGCACTTCGTTCTGCGGGCAGGCGCTCGCCGTTGAATACTGCGTTAAGAACAGGGGAAAGCTGCCTAATAAGGTAATCACACTGCCTGATGAGATTGATAATGATATTGCAAGGCTCCAGCTGTCTGCCATGGGCATCAGAATAGACTGCATGACTGATGAACAGAAGAGATACAGCAAGAGCTGGCGGGAAGGTACATAGGTTTTATAAACCGCAATTTTTTCTTTATTTCAATAAAAATGAATGCTACAGCAAGGCAGAAGAAGAAATTGGAAAGCAGTGAACATCTGGCCATGCTCATCGAACAGATAATTCTGCTTTCTGACAATGCAAAGATTAAAAAGAGTCCTGTAGAGATAATCGCTGAGAAGGCCAAATCCAGCAACGCAAAGGAAATCATCCTAGAGCCTGAAAGAAACAACCAGAGGGAGTCTTTCCTTGCCCAGCAGAGCTACCTCATGCAAAGCAGGAACTACCAGCTTTTCCTGAAAAGCCTTGATGAGGCTTACACTACAAATGCAACCCAGAACTTCGCCTACCAAAATTATGATGGAAAAAAAGAGGCGGGCGGTTTTGAGGTTATCAGTTTCAAGGAAAGAGTGGAAGTCGCAAGGAAAATCCATATGAACGCACTTCTTGGAGCAGGACACAATCATGTCCAGCCAAAAGACATGGATGCCTATAGATACTGGACAATGGCAAGCAAGTTCAACCAGATGCTCTCCTTCATCATGTACGACAGGGCGATAAGCGGCGGCTAGCGGAAATATTCCTTTATCCTTTGCCAAGCTGCCTTAAGAGGCTGCCTCCTGATCTTCACAACCTTCACGTCTGCCTGCTTTTCTTTGCTTGCATCTGCACTTCCTGCCGCAGCCGTTTCAGGGGCTTTTCTGGTTTTTCCAGCTTTGTACTGCTTGAGTGCATAGCGTACAGCTGAGGATCTCTCTTCCATCCTGTTGGTTCTCAATGGCATTGAATATACATCACGCCTTCTGGTATAAAAATTTTGCTGACATAACCACTGACATATCTAAATAATATCCTGACAGTAACATCACTGTGTGAGTCTTTTCCGTGGCGGGATGACTGGCATTTCGCTCTTGAAGAGCGGCTCACCCGCAAAATGAAAGTAAACCAACCGCAGAAAAATGCTGTTCATATCTGGAATAAAGTCCCTGCTTCCCAAGGTTCATTATCCAATGGTTACAGCCGTGCGGTTAACTTTATATATATAGGTGTCAATTTAAAAAACAATGAAAAAGGGGCAGGTGGCAACAGAATACTTGGTAATAGTCGGGTTCGCGCTTGTTGCCCTAATACCACTATTAGTGCTCTATGCGAGCGAAAGGGCACAGATGGAAATGGCTGTCAGCGGAAACCAGGCCAGGCAGATTGCAAGGGAGATAGTGGACGCTGCAGAGATGATGTATTATCTTGGACCGCCTTCAAGGACTACACTCAAAGCATACATCCCATCAAACGTCAGGGAGATAAACATCACTTCAAACGAAGTTATATTCAGCATATACCACCGCGGCCAGATCAGCCATGTGGCTGAGCAGAGCAGCGTTAACTTGACAGGAGCTATCCCTGCCAAATCGGGAATACGCGGGATAAGTATAGAAGCTCTGGAAGGAGGAGTCTTAATCTCATAGTCAAATGAAAAGGTCCCAGGTCTCAACAGAATTCTTTGTCTTTGTAGGAATCGCCTCTTTGACACTCGCGCTTGTGCTAGGCGGGCTCCAATTAGACACAGAGAAAATAACCCGGGAGAAACAGAAAGCCGCAGCAGCGGACCTCGGCAGGTTCATCCAGAGTGAAATAAATACAGCAGCTACTGTAAACGACGGATACACCAGGTTCTTTACCCTTGATTCCAAGATAGGCGGATTCGATTACACGATAAACAATCAGGACAATATGTCATTTGTCATAAACATATCAGGCAGCCAATTCCACTATATTGTCCCGCCATTTATCGGAAATTTTACAAAGGGGATAAACAAGATTGACAAACGCGGGGGGATAGTATACGTCAATGTAATATGAAAAGCGGCCAGGCATGGTACAGCGATTTCATACTAGCTGTTGTGCTGTTCACTACAGTCTTTGTCCTTGTCTACAATTTCATGCCGCTGGTAAGGGAACAGAGCTATGACAGCCTGCAAAATATATATACTGAAGCAAGGGAGATATCAGGGATGCTTTTGACTGAGGGGTATCCGGCTGACTGGAACAGAAGTACAGCCATTTCAGTCGGGCTCCTCTCAGGAGATTACATGCTTGACGAGCGCAAGGCAAATGAACTTGGCTGGCTTGCCACTAATGATTATAGCAAGAGCAAGACAAAGATTGGGATAAGATCAGATTACCTCATCTATTTTGAGGATGATAATGGAAGGCTAAGGAAGATAGGCGACCAATACGCGATCGGAAGCAGCCTTGCGACTGTCACCACTGACGCCTTCTCAAAGAGCATAGGCTATTATGCAAAGCCAGGAAGCGGAATGCATGCTGCTATGAGCGGACTTGCCGCAAAAACCGGTGCAAATTCAGTGCAGTATGCCTCTCCCGGTGATGCAATAGCGAATATGTGGCTCCATGATATGCTGCTAATAGAGAATCCGGACCTGCCTCCATCTGAGATGGCACTGTTGGAGCAGTATGTCGCTTCTGGACATTCAGCATTTCTCTCAGAAAACCTGCTTGCTTCCGACGGAACAGCTTTCAATACCAGCTTCCTTTGGGGAGAGAATGTGACAGGGGATATCATTACAACGAATACAGACATGTACCTTGATTTAGAGAAGGGTGATACAATAAGCATGCCTTTCAATGCGACGCTTAACAAAGCGCTCCTCCACATCTGGACTGTTGCCAACTCAAGCTCAGGAATCATCGCGAGGCTCAGGTTCGGAAAAGGAGATGTCTACTATTTCAGCAGCTTCAATGCCAAACTCCCTGAAGGCAATTTCAGCCTCATCATGATGGATGCGCTCGAGCACTACTTATCTGACAAATTCATAACAGCAAACCTTGACATCAGTTCAATAAAGACAGAAGACCTGGCAAGAATCAGCAGGCTTGCTCTTTACAAGAGGGAGCCAAGGACAATGGTGGTGCTGGCATGGCAATGAAAAGGGGCTTTTTCTTTTCAACAGATGCTATCCTCGCGTTTTTCACTGTCATTGCCGGCATACTTGCCATATCAGTCCTATACACCCACAGCCAGCCCAAAGCGCAGATAGATTATCTCCCACAGGATGTGGTAAGAATGCTCTCGGCTGTGAAAGTGTCTGAGCTTGACAACGAGTATCTGCTCCTCCTGATAGAGAACGGCACGCTCTCAGAGAAGGAATTTGACAACACTATAATCGAGGCCGCGGGTCTATTGTGGGTAAAGAACCAGGCATCGGCAGCAACTCTCCTCCTGCAGAACATCACTGATAAGCTTGTTCCAAGCAGATTCGGTCTGGAGATAGTCATAGGGAATGAGACAATGCACTACAGGAGCTCACTTAGGGAGCAGCAGGTCTCGGCATACAGAAGCATGATAACAGGCCTGGAGAAAACAAGGCCAATCAGGGGAACATCAGCAAGAATTTTCCTTACAGGCGGAGAGGAGAGGCTCATCAGATCGAGCTATGTCTACTTCGGAGGCTTTGAAGGCCAGGGAAACATAACCAAGATACTTAGAAGAATACCTGCCGACGCAAATATCACAAAAATTTATCTCGAAGTCTCAGCTGCTTCGAATTTCACCATCTCAATAAACGGCATCCACTGCATGGATCTGACGGTGAGCTCGACACCCATGACAGCAGATGCTTTCGACCTCACTTCATGCAAGGACTCACTGATTCCCGGAAGCGACAATATCTTCATGCTCAATTTCTCAGAGCTCGAAAGTGACAGGGCTTATGTTGGCGGCGGATTGCTGAGAGCCGATTACTTTACTGAAGAGGTATTCTATAAGGACATGAATTCCGCGCGATATGACTTTCCCGGCATTTCAGGGATAATCAACCTATACAGCGCTTTTGATGTCCCGGGGCAGCTTAACAGTATGGAAGCATATCTGCACTACGACGCCAACCATACCAATGCTACAAACAACACCATATCGCTTGTTATTGGCGGCACGCTTGTCTATTCAGACAACAGCTCCAATGAGACAGTATCAGTTCTGTTGAATTCGACAAACATCAGTTCAAAAATAGATTTTGCCAGCATAAGCAACCAGACCGTGCCGCTTAGGTTCGGTTTTGAGAACCTCACATTTATAACAACAGCAAGCGACAGAGGAAACGGCGATGTGGCGGTTGTTAACGATGTCTCAGGAAGCATGAACTGGAATTTCACAAGCAATTCAGCAGGCCAGGAAAGATTCTGCAAGCAGACCCTGCTGAAGACAGCATCATCACAGAGGCTGTCCGTCCTTAAATGCATAATGAAGGATTTCATTGAGCAGATAGTCACTAACATATCAGGCAACAGGATGGGCATGGTAAGCTACTCTTCAACAGTCAGAGACGTAACTCCTCTTTCGCGGAACAGCACCCTTCTAATAGATGGCATAAACCAGTACTACGCGAGCGGAGGAACATGCACAAGCTGCGGCGTCTACAGGGCTGTGCAGGAGCTCATGGCAGGACAATTAACGGACCTTCTACATAACACGTGGCATTACACAAACAGCTACCAGGAGATTGAGCCTGCAGGGTTCAGCATGCCTTCTTACGATGACTCTGAATGGCTTACAGGCAAGATGCCTTTCGGAATAGGAAGAGGCGCAGCTTTTTATTCAGGCAGCATAAGCCAGGTTAACCTGTGGCCTTTGCAGGGCGACAAGGATGCGCCAGTGGATTTTACAAGAGGCATTAACAGCATCCGCAACACATTTGGACTGCCAACCCTAATAACACATGCCCCTTTAGCGAATAGCCGTTTTACAGGGCCAAGCGCCTCAGAATGGAGCTTGTCAGGCGCCATTGCCCCAGAGCCATTTAGAATAAGAAACCTAATGTTTGACTCGTTTAACAGGGCAAACAACAATAATATAGGCGCAAACTGGACAGAGGTAGCAAACGGCGGCAATTGGGTTATTTACAACAATTATCTTGTGGAATCAACCAACGGCTACATAGGCACACGAGATGAAGGTGTTGGCCCTATCGCATACAACAATCAAGGCCTGGCTTGGTCTGATTACACCGTCACTTCACGAATAAGGCCAAACGACAATGACGGCATGGGCCTGCTATTCAGATACCAGGACAATCAGAACCATTACAGATTAAGGATAGATAATGATGATTGGGGAGGGAGATTTACCAGGCTTGAGCGTATACAGGGAGGTGTGCGCACTGTACTGTGGGAGAATCCGGGGAGTTCATTTGGATTCTCGGAAGATTCATGGAACGAGATGTCCATCGAAGTCAAGGGAAGTACAATAAGGGCATATAGAGGTACTACGCTGATCGCAGAGGCTAGTGACACAGCATTCCAAACAGGCACTGTAGCAGCCTATTCATGGGCAATGGATGACGGAAGTTACGGCGCTGACTTTGACTGGATCAATGTCACGCAGAATGTATTCGGGCTTTCCGATTATATGGTAATCAACCACACCACAGGAGGCACGGGCTATGCCAGCCAGGATTTCACAAGCCCTGCAGCTAACCCAAGCAGCGCGGTACTTGTTTTCAACTACAGCACAAACGACTTTTTGCTTCCGAACTGGGCAGAAGTTTTTTGCAACATTACACACCCATTCGGAGAAACAAGCGTATTTAAGACTAATGTGACATCAGCGAATAATTCAGCTGGGCCAGAACAGGAAGACATAGACATCACACCGCTGATTGTATCAGACTCTTTTACATATTCTGTAAAGTGCGGAGCCACGGTCGGACCAGGAAGCTTTGCAGCCATTGATGATGTATTCATTAGCATTAACTACACTCCAAGCAGTGGGGATTATGACGACGGATGGGACTATAAAGAGGGAGTCTTCGGATATGACGGGGACAACGCTGAGTTCTTCCCACTTTCCAGAGGAGACCTTGAGATAGTTATAAACGGGACAAACGGAGTTTCCGGAAGCGGAGCATGGGGGATACAGTTCAATGTTACGGATGAGATGGCGGATATGCTATCAAGCCCGGGGGGAAAGGCTCTGGTCTCATTCGACTACAGATGGGATCCCGGTGACGGGGCAGCGAGCGGGATATTCGCTTCAAGCGACGAGGTATGGGTCAAGGGGTATCTGGAGAATACATCAGGATACCGGCGATATCTTGGCCAGGAGAGTTCAAGTGTTGATGGAGACATAGGTTTTGAGATATGGTCGGCAGACGATCCTGATTCTGAGAGAAGCTTCCGATATACAGAAGATGTCTCCAGTTTCCTGAAACATGCTGGAGTTTACTATCTTGGACTCGGGGGCAGACTGCAGCGAAACTCAACGGCAAAGGTAGGTTCATTCTCCTTCGATAACATCCAGATTGTATTTACCAACAAAAGCGGCAACACTTACTACAGGAACCGATTCTTTGTCTTCAACATCACGAACATCAACAACCCTCTTTACCTAAATATTACAAGCGACAACGGGACGGAATGCTATCTCAACGGAAACCTTATAGATTCATACGATACCGCGGTGCAAAACCGCATCACTGCCGTCAACACAGCACTGCTATTTGAGGGGGAGAATATACTTGCTATCAAGCTCAAGAACAACGACAGCCAAGGCTATCTCCAAGCTATGCTGATGGTCAATGAAACAAAGAGGCAAAAAGCCCTGGTTATCATGAGCGACGGCGAGACCAACGCCTGTGTAGGTGCAGGCGGCATTTCAGACTCTGGATGCGATGACTGCGGCGGCCGTGGATGCTGCCCAGGACCTACCGGCGCTCTCAACACACCTTGCCCGAACCTGCCGCAGATTATACAGTCTGAATTTCAAGATGGAACAGAAAGAGCCGCTGAGCAGCTTATCAATCTGACGTGCTATTATCAGAGCCTCCACAACTTTTCCGTATATACTGTAATCTTCGGGGATGTGGCGATAGGGGGCAAGAAAACCCTGAACATGACTGCTCTCTGCGACCCGGAATATACTTCGGAGAATACCACCCATTATTTCCAAAGCGAAGATCCCGCCGGCCTTTATTCTATTTACCAGGAGATTGCGATGAAGCTAAGGAACAGCTTCTCAAACAAATTGCTGCAGATAATATCAATCACAGGAAGCTTCGAAAAGAGCAGATTGTATCCTGACAGCTATATACTCCTGAATTATACCCCTTACATCCCGCCTGTGGAATACGGTGAAGTACCAATCTTCTTCGAATACAGGAACCCTTCAAACTGCACTTTCAACATCTCAATTCCGCAGCAGGTAAGACCTATTGATTCAGCAGTCACATCCTATTCAGGAATGCACTGGACCGACAGCGTCATACTTCAGAACAGCGCAGGTGTTTTTGTGGCATACAACCTCAGCAAGTTCTCAAGCGACTACAGCTATCTCGGCGATCCGTTCGCGGTGCCGATCCCTGCAGCGTATCTGCGCCGGGGGGAAACCAACAGCATTAGGATAACAGTAGGGGACAATCCATTCAACAGCACCAGCTGCTCAGAGAACAATACATTCATCTATACAGGTCTCATTAATGTAGTCAATTTCACCCTGCCTTACAGCGAGGTCAAGTACAATGCAGAGGGCTGCAACTGGACAATAGAACTTGAAAGCATGGATATGATAAGCTTAAGCGTGCCTAAAGACTATGCCGGACCAAATACATGCGTTTACACAAACGCAAGCCATGACCAGACAGGACACAAGACAGAAGACAGCTATGATGTCGCGATGTTCTCCCTGCTTTCACACCTTGATTACAACAAGGACGGCAGGGTGTTCATAAATTTCAGGGAGGAAGATGTAGTCATAGATGCCAAAATCGTAAGGGATATACCATACCTGTGGGGGCCGACTATTGTTGAGGTGAGGGTATGGCAATAGGCAGGAAAGGATTCTTCTTTACGGCAGCAGCAATCGTCCTGGTGATAGTCCTTGTATTATACGCCACTTCCGGCAGGACAACCAGAATGAGGGAAAAAGCCCTCGCTATTGAACAAAGAGTAAAGACCATGGACCATATAGTGACCGACATAGAGAAGGATATACAGAGGGGCGGTTATATCGCATCATTCAGGGCTCTGCTTGCGCTCCAGCAGTATCTAGTGGCGAGAGGGGGCTACATTAATAACACGCAAGGCATATTGCAGGAGCTCATTGTCAACGGGACTATAGATGGAAACTATATTAGCGTCATGAACGGCACCGAACTCAATGTGTGGATCCAGAGAATAAGCCATGAAGCAGGAAAAACAGGTATCCAAATGAACTGCACAATAGAACAGGCAGTACTTATGCATTCTGACCCATGGACCCTTATCCTTGTGCTGGATACCCGCCTAAACCTAAGAGATGATAGCAATCTCGCCTACTGGACTAGGCACCAGCAGATAAACTCGACACTTTCCATAATCGGATTCGAAGATCCTCTTTATTCAGTGAATACTTTAGGAAGAGTCATTAATACCATCGAGAAAAGCCCTTTCACTGAATTCGTAGTCAATGATGACCCGGCAAACCTGAAGAGCCATGTTGAGAGAGGTTATTACATCGAAAGCGCTTCAGCGCCGAGCTTCCTTATGAGGATTTCTGGAGATTTTAGAAATTCCAGCATGGGGATAGAAAGCATAGTGAATCTTCTTGAGCTTGAAGCGAATGACATTGCCCCCATGAACAAATCATGCATTGACCACGTTTATTTCTCTTCCAACAACCCTCCCAGCTTCCTTATCAACAGAACTTATAACTGGCTGAGGCTGGATGAGCAATCTGGCGCCATAGCAAGATATCAAGTTGAGAACCTCACCATAAGATGACATATCCAAAAAGGATAAATACGCAGAGTCTTTATGAAATAATTTTGGGGTAGCGCGCTGCTTTGTCCGAAAGATATTTAAATGCAGGTTGATTAAACGGCAGGATGGGAAAAGGAGGCATGATTGAGACAGGAGTTGATAAGCTGGTAAGGCTTGTCAACGAGAAGAAAAGCATCTCCACCCAGGATGCGGCAAAAGAGCTTGGGGTATCTGCTTCTGTCATTGACGAATGGGCTGATTTTCTCGAAGAGGAGGGCATAATCAGCCTAGATTATAAGCTCGCAAAGACATTCTTGGTCGAGAGAAAGCTGTCCAAGAAAGAGCTCTTCAAGAAAGAGAAGGAATATCACAGCTCCAAAGAGGCCTTTATACGAAAAGTGGAGAGCGCTGTAAGCACCCTTGAGAAAGAGAGCGAGGGCCTTGAGAATATAAAGAAAGAGTTTGCTGAGATCAAGAAAGAGCTTGGAAGCGACATCGAGGCAGTGAAGGAAGAGCTTGATGAGCTTGAGAACTACGAGAAGCTGAAAAAGAATATAGACAAGCAGATGGTGGACCAGCAGCAGGATTTCAAGAACAAGATACAGGAAATGGAAAAAGAGCTCATCAAAGAGCGCAACAGGTACCAGCAGATAATAGATGATATAGAGCTTGAAGGCGTAAGGCTTGCTGAGGAGAAGTCAGCAAGCCTGTCTCTCAAAGAGCAGGAGAGGCAACTGCTCGAGAAGCTAGAGGAATTTACCAGCACAATAAAGAAGATTAAGGAAGCCATCGCGCAGGAAGACAAGAGAATAGAAATCAGCCAGGAGCATATGGCGTACCTGGAGAAGTCGGCGGCAAAGATCAAGGAAAAGATAATAGAGGAGAAGAAAAAGCTTGAGCCCCTTATCGAACAGAGCAAGCAAAGCGAGAAGAAGATAATGGAGATTCAGGAGAATGTGCTAAAAAAATTCCGCCAGAAAACAGAGTCAGCCATAGAGAAGGATGTACATGCGGCAAAGAAATTCGAGAGGCTTTTCGCAAGGAAAAACGAAGTTGAAAAGATACTTGCAGAGATAGATGCTACACGGGATTCCCTCAGAGAGGAGCTTAACCTTCTTATTAAGAAAGCGGCAGCATTCAATATAACTTCAAACAGCGCAGACGTCAAGGTACACATTGCCGAACTTGAAAAGAAATACAAGGAAGTGGATAAGAAAAGAGAAGGTTTCAAGAGCAAGATAAACAAGCTCCTCAGCATCCTAAAGAGTTAAATATTTAAACAATATCTCCTTGGCATAAGTCAGCTTGAAAAAAAGGGGTGAAAATGACAAGTTCTAAGACCAGACCAAAGGCAAGAAAGATACTAAGCACAAAGAGAAGACCCTCTTTTACCAAAGCAGGAAAGGCAATCCATACACTCCCGAATCCTCCTATGCCCCAGGATATAGTGAAAAAAGAAGAATCAGTGCAAAAAGAAGAAGCCCGGTCAGTGCAAGAAGGCAATGACGAGGAAGGAAACGCTGACAAGATAACTGCAAAGATAGATGAATACACATTCAATTCAGACAATATGCCAATCACTATAAAGGTGTACATGAAAGAGGGCGAATTCGTGCCGATATATGATGTCTCTATCGCCAGCATCAGCAAGACTACTGAGATGATACTGGAGCAGATCAGGAAGAAGCTCATTAAGGAAGTGACTCTTGGGATGGTGGAGATAACAAGCCAGAAAGAGAGCGGTATAGTTGAGGAGAAATTCAAGGAAACAATAGGTATCCTAGTCAAGAAATACTTCCCTGACATGGATGATGACACAAAAGGGTATCTTACAACATATCTCATCCAGAAGAGCCTAGGCATGGGCAATATCGAGATACTAATGCATGACGTACTCCTTGAGGAGATAACGATAAACAGCGTGGAAGAACCTGTATGGGTCTACCACAAAAAGCACGGATGGCTCAAGAGCAATATATGGCTTCCAACAGATGAGCAGACCAAACATTATGCAGCAATGATAGGCAGGAGAGTTGGAAGGCAGATAAGCATTCTTGAACCGCTCCTTGACGCCCACCTGTCTGAAGGAGACAGGGTTAATGCAACTATAATGCCCATCTCAACCAGGGGAAACACCATAACCATAAGGAAGTTCTCAAGGGACCCTTTTACCATAACCAAGTTCCTTAGGTCAAAGAGCATCAGCACAGAGGCAGCTGCGCTTATATGGCTATGCATGCAGTATGAACTGTCAGCTCTTATCGCCGGCGGAACCGCCTCAGGGAAGACCTCAGTCATGAACGTCCTTGCGAGCTTCTTTCCCCCTAACCAGAGAATAATAAGCATAGAAGATACAAGGGAGATAAGGCTTCCCAAGTTTCTGCATTGGGTGCCGATGAACACAAGGCTCCCCAATTCAGAGGGAAAAGGCGAGGTCACTATGGGCCACCTCCTCGTGAACAGCCTGAGGATGAGGCCTGACAGAATCCTAGTTGGCGAAGTCAGGAGAAAGAAAGAGGCAGAAACATTGTTTGAGGCCATCCATACCGGCCACTCCTGCTATGCCACTTTCCACGCGAACACTGCCGAGGAGACCATTAACAGGATAACCAATGCCCCTATCGAGGTGCCAAAATCAATGCTTCCGGCAATCTCTCTAATCATTGTCCAGTTCCGAAACAGAAGAACCGGAATCAGGAGGACTTTTCAGATAGCTGAGATACTGCCAGACGCCACAGCTCATGTGATAATGCAGTATGACCCCAAGCTTGATAAGCTTAAGAAGGTTGCTGAATCAAAGAGCCTTATGAAAAACCTTCTGCTTTTCACAGGCTATTCAAGAAGCGAGATCCAAAAGAAGCTAAAAGCAAAGGAAGAGGTCCTGAATTACCTGGTCAGGCACAATATTGATTCTGTGGACGGGGTAGGACGTGTAATGGCCGAATACTACACCAACTACGACAATCTCATGAAATACGTCAAGCAGAATAAGAGATTCTTTTGACTATGACAAGCGCCATCTACCACAGGATAGCTGATTACTACCCCGGACTGAAGCTGAAGCTCATACAGGCAGAGATGATAGACCAGCCCGAGGAATTCATAAGGAAGACAATTTTTATCTCATTCATCCTTTCCTTTGGCTTTGTCTTCCTGTTCCTAGGCGGAATGCTTAGGGAGTTCATAGACGGAGCCGCACTATTCATGCTCCTGATTATCGGATTTCCCCTGATATTCCTTACGCTCTTCACCTACATGATGCGTGTTCCGGACATGAAGATCCTGAAACTAGAGAAGGACATAAACAGGGAGATAGTATTTGCCACAAGATTCATAATCATCGAGATACAATCAGGCGTTCCGATGTACAATGCATTCATCAATGTATCCAGGGCATATCCTGTCATTGGCAGGTACTACGGCGCTATTGTGGAGAAAGTGAATCTAGGAACCTCTATGGACGAAGCTATAACAGAGGCAAGTGAAATGGTGCCATCGGGAAACCTGAGAAAGATATTCTGGCAGATACTCAACTCAATAAAGACAGGGGCAGATGTGACAAATGCGCTGGATTCAGTGCTTGAGCTGATAATAAAGGAGCAGAAGATAGAGGTAGAGGAGTATGGCAGGAAGCTCAATCCCCTGGCGATGTTCTACATGCTTCTTGCTGTGATTGTGCCTAGCCTTGGCATCACTATGCTCATCATATTCTCAAGTTTCATGGGAATCACAATAGGGCTTGTCCAGTTCCTTATACTTGCGGGACTCCTTGGATTTATGCAGTTCATGTTCTATGCCATAATCAAGTCATCAAGGCCGGCGGTGGAGCTATGAAGATAGACAGCAGCCTTTATGAGAAGCTCTTTTTAGCCAAGAGAACAAGGCCTGATGACAAGCCTTTTAAGGAGAACAAAGTGACTGCGGTCAATAGCCAACAGGCTATTCCCGCAAATAAGGTTTTGCCTATTGCGGCTATTACTGCCCAGAAGAGTGAGCCCCTAAATAAGCCAACTCAAAACGAGCACCCTCAGAGCAATTACTCATTAAGCCAGATCAAGTCGAGAATGGACAGCATCCTCAAGAGGAGAGCTTCTTTAAGTGAAGGTTATCTTCACAAGATAGAGAAGAAAAAAGCTCTTCCCAGAATGGTTCGAGATAACCTTAAGAGGCGCCTTCTCAGTGCAACCGAAAAGACAAACGCCTTGCTCATGCCAGCGATTAATCGGCTGAAAGAGAATAAGATAATCAAAGACATTTTTCCGAAGTTAAAGCCGAAAAAGATTGAACAGATAGATATAGGCAGGATCTTCAGGAAGCAGGTTGAGAGCGGAACTGCCAAACCAACTGCATCAGAACGCAAGAGGAAGCTGGTTGACCAGATGGAGAAAGCAGGTCTTGAGCTTGAGCCAGCCAAAGTGCCAAAAATCATCATGGCTGGAGCTTCTGCACTAACAGGTATAATCACAATAATATGGCTTATCATATCTATATCCAAAGGAGATTCAGCAGGCCATATAGTATTCATAATGCTCCTGATATGGACCCTTGGACTGTTCCTGATATGGGTTTTCTCATGGATCTGCTTCCTTGCTTATCTTGACATTAGAAAATTCAACAGGAAGCTCGCCATAGAGGAGGTTCTTCCGGATTATCTTCAGCTTACATCTGCCAATATTAGGGCCGGGATGCCCATTGATAGGGCGCTATGGTTTGCCGTAAGACCAAAGTTTGGGGTGCTAGCAAAAGAGATAGAGGATGTGGCCAAACGGACCCTTTCAGGTGAGGACCTGAATAAGGCACTCATTGACTTCTCCAAGAAATACGACTCGCCAACACTCCAAAGGTCAATCAATCTGCTAATTGAAGGGACTGAAGCCGGCGGAGATGTAGGAGAGCTCCTAAACAAAATCGCCCAGAACATAAACGAGCTAAAATCTATGAAGCGGGAGATGGGGGCAAATGTCATGACCTATGTGATATTCATAACTTTTGCAAGCATATTAGCCGCGCCTGTGCTGTTCGCACTGTCTGAGCAGCTCCTTGCCATTGTCCAGAATATATCAACAGGAGTCAGTGCTTCAGGAGGGATGCCAAAAGGGGGGATGCTCACCATCAACCTTGGCACAGACAATATCAAAGCATCGGATTTCAGGATATTCATATTCTCAAGCCTCTCTATATCCTCCTTTTTCTCTGCTATCATCGTTTCAACAATCAGAAAGGGTGATGTAAAGGAAGGCCTGCATTATATACCTATCTTCATCGCCGTGTCAATAGGGATATTCCTTATCGCGTCATGGGTCATGGGACTCGTCTTCTCAGGCATGTTCTCACCGTGAATGCTGTTATTGAAAAAGAGCTTTCTGATGCAAGTGCACATTAAATATATAAGTGTAAAGTGTATATAGACGCCCTTCTTGCGCTCACCTGCATTTTGAAGGCAGCCATTATCCTGCGGCTCCGGTGAAAATCTCGCATTCGCTCGGCCGCTGCCAGCGTCGAGCTTAGCCAGTATTCAATGCGTGGCTGCCGACCCCGCAAAGTTTTACCAAAACTTTGATCAAAAGAAGTGCGACACAAGGTCCCACATCGTTGCCAATCACTTTATTGTGAGAGGCAATGTCGGGCGGCCGAAAGGCCCGCTCTACCTTCGCCAGCCTTAGTCAAGGCTGAGGGACAACCCCCCGGCAGCCATGATTTGAAGCAATTGAGAGCTCTCCGATAAGGAGGCAGTGGCTACATTTTCACCGTAGCCTTATCCTGCGAAACATTTAAATACAAGCTGTCGCAGTAAAGGTTTAATCAAATAAGAGGTGAATACCAATGTTTCGAAAAGCTCAAGCAGCAATGGAGTTCTTGATGACTTATGGCTGGGCCATCCTGGTGGTCCTTGCCGCAATAGGCGCACTGGCGTATTTCGGAGTGTTAAGCCCCGGAAACTTCATGCCCGACAAATGTGATATCCCAGCAGGATTGGACTGCATAGAGAAGCCGGTCGTGTCATCAGCAGGGACAGTGACATTCAAAGTTACCAATAACATGGGCAGCAACATATCCATCGTGAGTTTCTCAGGTGGAGCTAGCGGCGATTGCGCAGGAGACGCGAATGATGAAGTCCTTGCTACAGCTATTGAAATCCAGGATGGAGAGAGTCAAGTAGTTGTATACACCCCCCCTGCTGCCTCTTTTACAGCAGGCCAAAGGGTTAAATGCAAGTTCGATATTAACTACTATCAGGGCACAGGCGGCATCCTGCATCCGATAGGGGCGTACATCGTCGGTAAAGCTTCTTAAGCTTTCCATTTTTTTTCTTTTTCACTATGAAAGATAAGGCAGCGCTTACGATAATTCTCCTTATATTTATTGTTGGCTGCACAGAGACCAAGAAGACTGATCCTGCCCAGAGCAAGTCTCCAGTGCAGGAACTGACCGAACAGGTCAAAAAGGAATATAAGGCATTAACTGTGTCTGTCACAAAGAACGGCGCGGTGTATGACATCAATGTTACCTATGTGCCAACGGAATTCAAGTACAAGAGCGAGCAGGCTGACAAGCAGGCTTTCGTAATCTCCAATTACCAGAAGATAGATAAGCTGTCCAAATCAAAGCATAAAGTAGGAAGGGTTACAGTCACTGCCATTACACAGAGCAGCAAGCGTGTAGCAAACCCCGCTGGCCAGCTGCATATTATCTCGCAGGGCAATGACTCAGTATCAAGAGAAGCCGCAAGATTCTCTATTTCTATGGAAGAGTTAGCTGAGCTCAAATCAAAGTATGAGGACCCGCAGTATAAGGTCGCTCAATACGCCACTTTCTTCCCATTCTTCCTTGTTGAGCTGAAACTGAAGAGCAGCAAAGCAGGCATCAAAAACCTGCTTGTAGGAGAGAGCCTTGACAATGACACCAATATGACTTTCACAGAAATATTCTATGAGCCAACTATAGCATCAAGCTTCGGGACACGGAAGGATGACAAACTTACTTTCGAGAATGATTTCGCGGATATTATCAAGTACAGTTTTGAATCAGACCCGAACATAGGCAAAATCAAAGTTGTGGCCCACACAGATTTCACAGACACTAGGGGGCATCCCACTAGCACAATCGCCAGCTATACGATGAACAGGAGAAGATATGAGCAGATAACAAGCAACTGGGATGATTTCAGGTTCAATATCTACAAGGAGATATCATATTCACCGATATTCCTGGCTGATTTATTATCAACCAGCAGGATAGAAAGCATGCAGTACAATAATTCAGTGGAGATAAACGCATCATTTGACCCAGTAACATCACTTGCTAATGCCATAACAACAATGGAAGAGGATGCTGTGAATATCATCTACGGGCTCCTGCAGAATGACAAGAATTTGACAAAGGTCAAGGTGAGGTTTAGGGGAATGATACCTGTAAGCGAGATACCTCTTTACCTATCCAACACAAACAAGGTTCTCACAGGAGACGGTGCAAACCAGATACTATCCAATTTCCTTGTTGTAGAGGCCTCAAGGGCAGAGGCAGGGGCACTGAACACAGAGAAGCTCACAGCAAAGCAAATAGTCCATAACCTGAATGGGGCATGGGACCCAAGAGTCGAGGAACTAAACATAAGGAACAGCCTTGGCGTAAAGAAGGAGCATTTCAGGAAGATAAGCCTTTCCGGAAGCACATTAAGCATAACACTTGACGCATGCGCATTCGCACCGACCGGCAAAGCCAAGAGAGACAGTGTCATAAGCGCAATAAGTTCATTGGCAAACACCTCAATTTACAAGATACATCCACCTTACATTACTGGGGTGGATATCGCAGTTGAGAAAGTCTTCCTGGACCAGGCAGGAAACGAGCAGGTGACAAGCCTTGGAGCCATGGGCTTCAACAAAGATGCGCAGACAAACTACTGGTTCCAGACCAGCCAGGCACCAAAGTGGCTTGTCCAGTACAAGAATACTATAAGCGTCAATGAAAATCTCACCATCTGCCAGCAGAAGTGATGCTACGTGCAGGAGTTTCAGGCGCTTTTCTAGGACCTGATAACACAACCCAAAAGCTTCACTATTGCCCGAGTTTCCATAGAGATTCTTCCACCAAGTTAGATAATGCACTTTGATAGGCATCAAGCAAATTTTAATAGCAATTTGTAAGAATAGAAATAAATGGGAAAAATATCATTGCTGACAGCACATGGAGAATGGATATTGCCGCCCAGAAGGGCGGAATAATATATGTGCATGTACTATCCATGCCCATGACGCCCCCTGATGGGTGCACTTCAATTCTTGCTGAAATTGTTTAATCTGCCCGGTTCTTGGGCGCTACCACTCATATACATCTTTAACCCCCCACCAACATAAAAAGATATATATAGCCCAAAGTGAATTGCTTTGGCATGATTAGGCATCCTACAGTTGCGGGACAGTTCTATCCGCTCAGAAGAGACCGCCTGATAAGCGAGATTGAGGCATCTTTTACCTGCAGGCTTGGGCCTGGCTTGCCAGGAAAGAAGAGCTATAAGAGCCTTAGGGGAGTCATTGTGCCTCATGCGGGCTATATATATAGCGGGCCGTGTGCTGCACATGCCTATAAGCAAATAGCGGAATCAGTGAATTATGATATGTTCCTGTGCCTTGGACCCAATCATACAGGAATTGGAGCGCATCATACAGCCACCTGCCTTGCTGACTGGAGGACCCCTCTTGGAGTTGCGGTGTGCGACAAGGAGTTCGCCTCTGAATTAATTGAGAACACTGAGATAGAGGATGATATCTCGCCCCATATCCATGAGCATTCCATCGAGGTCCAGCTTCCTTTCCTGCAGTACATATTCGGCAACATCAAGTTCGTGCCAGTAGCAGTGTCCCACAGGACTGACTTCGAAAGGCTAGGTTCTCAGATAAGAGACATCATAAAAGCAAGCAGGAAGAAAGTCTGCATTGTCACAAGCTCTGATTTCACACACTACGGTCCGAACTACGGCTATATACCATTCACAAAAGACCTGCCGCAGAACTTAAGAAGCCTGGATATGGGGGCTATTGAGCATATCCTCGGGCTTGACGGCAGGGGATTCCAGGAATACGTATCTTCTAAAGGCGCCACAATATGCGGACAGCATGCCATATCTCTCATGTTAGAGGCTCTTCCAAAAGAAGTAAAAAACGGAGAGCTGCTTAAGTACTACACTTCCGGAGATATCATGAAGGACTACAGGAATTCGGTTTCATATGCATCCATTAAGTTCTAAAATGATTAAGAACCTCTCCACAGGGAAATTGCTTGCAAAAGAGCATATTAGGTGCAGCACCCTGCTCAGCCAGGCAAGAGGCCTGATGTTCAGAAGCAGGCATTCCTTGGTTATGGAGTTACCTGAAGAGAGAATCGTTCCGCTGCATATGATGTTCGTTTTTTATCCAATAGATGTCCTATTCCTAGACAGTGAGAAGAGGGTTGTTGAACAGAGGCTTGATTTCAAGCCATTTACTTTCTATACACCAAAAAAGGAGTCCAGATATGTGGTTGAGCTGCCTCATCCGAAAGGTGTGGAAACAAACATAAATGATCTGCTGGAGTTCTGACTTTTTTCGTAAGAGTTTACCATCCTGAAGGATTTTTCGATAGATTTATATATTAGTATTATAATAAAAAGCACAAATAGTATATATAAAGATATATTAGTGCTAAATAGTGCCAAGATAGGACTGCAGAGAGTCATGCAAAAAAATAAAAGAGGTCAAAAGGGTCTGCTATTCTTAGCTGTACTTGTATCACTCGCTGCTTTCGCTTCAGGAGCCACACACCTAAATATCACTATGCGGGAGCTGGTCTATGAAAACACCACATTCGCTGAGAACTTCACACTGATTGAAGATGTAAAAAGCTGTTATACCCTTGGCATGCTGAACATCACTAATCCAAGCCCTGAGCCAGTATACGACATAAAGCTCGTTTTTATCAACACCCAGTACATGACGACAAATTTCACATGGGACCCAACAACAAAGTTCGGCAACCAGACAAACGGAACGCCTGGGAGCACCATAATAATTTTTATACCCGAACTCAGGTACGGCAATTTCAGCACATTCTTCTATAATGTGTCGTGCGGTTCCCTGCCTCCGCCTGTCAACATTGACACCAACTACACCAATTATGACCACGGATTCAACAGGAAGGTGCTTGCAGGGGAGAACTGGGTAATTACCCAAAGCGTCATAAATAACAACACTGCAGGACTTACTGTCAGCAATGTCAATATAACTATGCAAGCGCAGAATGTCGCCTGGAATGCATCCAGTTTTCCCTTCCGGCTTGGTGAACTGTTTCCCCATGGCGACTGGACAAATGTCTCAGGCAACGGCACATCAAATACCTCTTGGTGGTGGTCGCCTCTTGGCGGCACAATCCCGTTCGGCACATCTGTCTACATCAATTACTCAATGCTGGCTCCCTTAAGCGTGCCTTTCAGCGCATCATATCTTGCCTTGTCAGAGACTATATCCTATGAGGTTGATTACCTGCTCTCCAATCTCACGCTCTCCCAAGTCAATGCATCTTCTGACATAAATTTCAGCTTCGAAAAGGCGATTGTAAGGCCGTCTGATAACCTGAACAATCACAATGTCACTTACGAGATAAGGCCATACATCAATACCCCTTTGAACATTACCTATAACCTGAACAAAGTCACGCTCTGGGTGTCTAATACAAGCAACCCCAATGACAGACTGACTGCTTTCGGGTATCTCAACAAGACCTATACCCCCATCCAGACAATAAACCTGACAACGCCATGGGAGCCATCCGGCGATTACTGGCAGTTCAATTATACTGACGGCTCAAGCTCTGCCTATCCTCCTCCGATAGTCTGGATCAAGCCAGAGTGGCTTATCGCGAATGCCAACGGCCAGATCATGAATTACACAACATCAAGAGCCGGCAATGATGTATATATGAAATACATATATGTCGTGAACGGCTACTGGCTGGAAGTCAAGAAGAATGTCACAAATATAGGTGAGGGACAGTACCAGATAAACATTACTGTTGAAAACATAGGAAACGGCTGGACGCCTGAATACGAGGTAGTAACTGTATACGATTTCGTGCCTTCAGATTTTTCGGTATATGCAATGGGTCCAAGCCCATATGACTGCCCTACAGGCTCTAACTGCATAAATCAGACAGTTACCGGAAGCGAGTTCTCGGGAACTGCATACCAGTGGCAGATAGCATACAAGCCTAACATGAATTCCTCGCTAGGTCCAAAAAACGGGTTGAATGCCACTGACCCTGAGAATTACAGCTGGAGTGTGGGATATACTGTTAACGGAACAGGCTCATATAAGGTATCGCAGCTATATATTGTGGGCTTAGATCCATTGAAAGTGGACGGCGCATCCGCAAGCCCCATAATCACGATTATATCCGGGATACAATCCTATACTCACGAGATAATTTACATCTCGATTGTTGGCTTTCTCATTGCGGTGAACATTGCAAATCTTGTCATAACAAGAAAGATACATCAGAAACTGAATGACATGCCTCAGCCAAAAGCTCCGAAGATGCCTCCGCCGCCAAGGCACTTGAGATAAACTTTTTCTTTACTATTTCATTTTTGCCTTTGAATAATTGGATTGGAAACGACCGCGGCGGATGCTCGGCATTCCACAGGGCTTTTCCCTCATCTCCGCGGTTGTTTCCCGGATGCCCTAGAAAAATTTAAAGACGGACAAATGAAATCAAAGAAAAATGGGGGCACAGGGACATTCATCAAGGCTGTCCGCTGAGCGAAGAGCATCCTGATTTTGAACCCTGATCGGCTGGTGACTTCACCCAGAGCATATGCCCAGGCTCACCAATTGCATGTCATCGGCAAATAGCCTCACGCGCTCCAAGGTCTGGAGCCAGCTGTCCTAGCCAGATTAGACTATGCCCCCGCTGCCCCAACATGAAAAATGCAGAATATTTAAAGCTTCCTTTTGCTTTTGATAACCAAAGCCTTGAATCTTCTAGCTTCTTTCACCCGAAGTATAAGGAGTATAACAACAACAACAATTAGGACGGCTGAGAGTATGACATAGTTAATTGATTTCATGAAAAAGCGCTTAATCCAGCTGTATAGTGCGGCAGGGAAAGTATCCTTTTCTTTTACAGAAAGCAGTATATCCGGGCTGTATGCCCTGCCGCCTTTGCTGTCCTCAGCTATGAAGTTTATCACCCTCTCACCAGTGAAATCCCTGTCAGGTGTGAAGGCCACGATTTCCCCATCAACCTGGATAGTAATATTGCTTGTCGGCGTCACCTTGTATGTAAGCTGCTCATCATCCACATCAATCGTGTACTTGGAAAGGTTCAGAGCAAACTTCTCGTTCTTGTGCCACTCAAAGACAGTCTTAATCTCAGTCTGGTTCAATATGCTTGGTGGCTTTTCGGGCTCAACTGTGTTGTTAAGGCCTGTCAAAAAGAATATAAGGGCTACAAGGAAAAGCACCAGGATGCCTATCACTATTAGGATAGGACTGATGCGCCTTGTCTTCTCAAGCAACCTGTCCCTGTGCAGTCTTTTGAGATCAATGACTTTCAAATCCTCATCCTTCTTGCCGATCATGATTAGCCTAAGTAACAAGTAAAGCAAGAGCAATACAAGGAAAAAAATAAACCAGAATCTTGTTGTATCTTCATCTGCTGGAGCCTTATCAACTGACATATTCCCAGATGCATTGGTTCCAGGACCCCCAAAATCATAAGATACATTTTGAACAGATATGTTCTCCAGGAACCCCGTACCTTGTGTCTGATTCAGTTGAGTTATATTAATTGAAGGTTCAGAGATAGATACATTGTTCCTGTCCCTCAGCCAGTCACCAACAGGCCTTATGCTCAGAAGCAGGAGAATCAGAAGAACCAATACCAGCCACTTCCACCAGCCTCCCCTTGTCCTGTCTGATTTATCCCCAAGTACCTTATTTTCGTATCTCCCCTCTTTCAGCTCGCTCTTGCCTGACTTTGTCCAGAATAGCAATATGAGAAGAGGCAAAAGGAAGAGTAGCAGCACAAGGAATAAGATGATGAGCCACAAAGGAACAGGACTTGCTGCCGCCGGCTCATCTTCAGCAAACTCAGGCTCATCAATATTCTGCATGAAGCAGCCGGAAGCCATAACAGGCAGCTCCAGGACTTTGGTGATACTGCCCCTGGCGGACCTGGCATAGGCAGTGACAGTGGCATTCTGGATACTTTCGGGTGCGAGCACAATCTCAGCAACAGCGCTGGTGTTTGGCTGGAGCGTAATTGAGGCATCCTTGAAGAATGCCCAGCCCGGCGATTTCACACCCAGATTAAATGAATTTGAGAAATGCGCATTGTTCCTGATAGTCACCGGAATCACAGAGACATTGCCAATGCAGACTATATAAGCGCCTTCAATCATCGAAAAGGTTTTGTACTCATCGCGGTCAATAATATAACTGGAATTACCAGCTGCAAGACTATAATCATAGCATTTTTCATCTATTAGATGATATATAGGCGTCTGCACTACATAGCCGGTTGTAAGAGCTTTCGCGTTAAGTGTGTACCTGAATTCTCCGAATACCTCGCAAGGCCTGTTGATAAAAACATTTACAGGCAGAGACTTTCCGGGCTCAAGCGAAAAAGCACTGTTGTCAATTGTATAGTAGGCCTTATCCATATCCAATGAAAGAGCATAAGACTCTGTGAAACCTCCTGTATTGGAGATGGTGAATTCATAGCGGGTGGGCGTGCAAGGGCATGATGCGAAAGCGTCTGCCTCGATAGAGACCTTGATGTTCAGGCAATCCTCAATGACAACCTTCTGCATTACTTCGGAATATCTGCCTCCTTCCCTGATAGACAGCTTCACTGAAAAAGGTGATTTTTGTTTTGCAGGAGGTGATATATATTCATATACATCAATGGATTCGCCCGGAGAAAGAATGAATGAATCAGGGGCAAGAGTAACCCATGGCTGATCTGCATCCAGCTCATAAATAAGCGGCGCATCATGCTTATTCAGAAATGAAATGACCTCTACACTGCTTCCGCCCCTGCAAAGCCCGATATCCGCACCCGCCATAGACAAGGCGCATAATGATATCAAAACTATCAGCAGGCTTCTTTGCATTTAGACCCCCAAATATAAAAAAAATCAATAATATGATTTTGGCTCGTCCTGTGACTCATCATCCTTGCCCTTCATCCTCGTAAGGCCGATTATGAGCCCGACAATTACGAGCACGACGACAAGCACGAGCACAGTTATCTCAATGCCCCTTTTCATGCTGTCCCAAGATGTGCCTGTTGAAGCCGGTGCCTTGCCCTGCTGGACAACCGCTTTTGCGACAAGCTGCTTTAGGACCTCGTTGCCTGATGTTATAGTCACTGTAAACATCTTCTCTCCTGCAGAGGCTGAGTCTTTGGCAGAGACATACACATACGCCGCTTTGGTCTCTCCTGGCTGGATTACCATGATGTTCGCTGGTGATATCCTCACATCAGCCCACTCAGAGTAGCCTTCCACTGAAAGCATGTAGGTCTTTGCCTCCCTGCCTGCGTTCGTTATGGTAAAAGGATATATGACTCCGCCCTGCCCTGTAGTCACTTCCTGGCTAAGTGAGCCGTAGGTGATGACAGTCTTTGGAGCTTCAGGCTTGTCCTCAGGCTTGCTTGCTGTCCCGCAATCCTCGCCTGCAGTGATCCTTACAGTGGTCTTCTTTGTTATTGACCTCTCATTGTCTTTATAGTATGCAGTGATGTGGACATCGTAGACGCCCGGCTTTACGCATGAAGGAATCCTCAGGAAGAGCTCCTCACTTGTTACTGAATCGTCCTCGTCAACTTCGTCAATGTAATCAGCTGCGCTTATCCCAAGCTCAGGGATTGTCACCATGACCTTGACGCCGTCCATCTGGTCCCTTGCGCCTGTGTTTTTCAGCCTCACAGTGGTGAGCAGGCTTCGTCCTGCCATGACTTCCTGCGGCGAAAAGATGACATCCTTTATCTCCATGGCATGCCTTGGAGCGCTTATTTCAAGGATATAGTCCTCCTGTGTGGTGTCGCCGTCCCTGTCGTCAACCCTTATCCTCAGCCTGTAAGTGTCCTTCTCGACCTTTCCAGGCAGGGTGAGTGTGAGCTTCTTGATATAAGTCCTATTCGCCTTCATGTCAAAGACATCAGTTATATCGCTTATCCTGTCATCAGAATCATAGCCTCTTATGGTTGCCTCGATTTGGGCATCCTTTACATTGGCACTTGCAGTGACCTCAACCCTTACCTCGAATTCCTGACCCCTCTCAATAGAGAGTATGTTCTGTTCGCCAGGGAAATCCTGGACAGAGTCAATCTCGTCCCCATCAAGCTTGACCTTCTCGATGCTCACCGGGACCGCCGATGCGACTGTTATTGCAGCCAGCATGAACACCAAAACCGCGAAACTCTTGCACATCTTCATTTTCTTGCCTCCTTAAAAGCCATTTTTCTGGCTCTCTGTATTACCAGGTTATATTTAAATCTTTCGCTTTTGTTAGTATTGGAGAGTGGTTACTTTTGCCATTCATGGAGTGACTTCAAGAGTCCTATATATGGTCCTCTTTACCTTATCATTCCAGACTTGGATCTGCACATCATAGAAGCCTGGCTTTGCTCCCAATAGCTCCAAATAGGTCTGCAGCTGGATGGTCCTTCCCCTTGGCATGTCCATTGGGCCAAGAGTCCTCCTCTCGCCAAGGTCAAGAATGCTTATGCTTACCCGCACATCCTCAAGCCTTGAGTCGCCTGTGTTCTCCATCTCCAACTTGAACCAGACAACATCTCCTGTCCTTACCTTGTCCTCCATGCCAATCTTATATACTGTAATTTCGTTCTTCCTCCGGTCACTATCCTCAAAGACAGCCTCATTGTTGCTCACTATAAAATTGCAGTCAGTGAGATCTGACACACTCTTCTTTCCGTCAGTTGCTGTGACGCGAATGAGATAAGTTGACTGGTCTGAGACCTTTGAGGTGTCCCACATAAGGCTTCCTGTATTCGGGATATCTTTTGCTGCGACAAACCATCTGTAGCCGTTATCCGGGCTGTATTCTACTGTTATGGATAGCTCGTCACCGTCGCTGTCTGATGCCTGCCATCTCACTTCATAGGTGCCTTTTACTATCTCTTTGCATGCTGGAGCGAGAACAATAACACTTGGGACAGTGTTGCAGTCCTTCACATTGATCTTGAAACCTGCAGAAGAGCTGAGCTTGCCGTCTGATGCAGTGGCTGTTACAACCGCTTCCCCGCTTATTGGCCCTATATTGCAGGAAACGTATCTTCCCTCAACTAGCTGGCAGGTGTGGCCCTCTGCTGATGAAGACAGTATGCCAAATGACAGCTTGTCGTCTGAGGATTCCTTGTCATAAGCATAATGCCAGAGATCCACTATTTTGGATTGCATGCCTGAGCCTGCGCAATATTCCTTGTCTGGTATAGGTAGCCAGACCGGTGCAGTGTTTACAGGTGTGCAGTCCTTGGTCTTCAGAGCAAAAACATCGTAAGATGCCAGTCTGCCGTCTGATACCTGAACCTTAATGTCGCTTGAGCCGAGCTTGTCAGTTACTGTGCAGGTTATGTACCTGTTGTCTATTACTGTGCAGCTGCCGATTGCCGTGTTGCTCTGCGACAGGATGCTGTATGACAGCTTGTCGTCTGCTGATTCCTTGTCATAAGCATACTGCCAGAGGTCTATTATCTTTGACTGCGTGCCTGTGCCTGCGCAGAACTCCTTGTCCGGAAGACCGCTTATCACAGGTGCAGTGTTTACAGGTGTGCAGTCCTTGGTCTTCAGTGCAAAAACATCGTAAGAGGCCAGTCTGCCGTCTGATACCTGAACCTTAATGTCGCTTGAGCCGAGCTTGTCAGTTACTGTGCAGGTTATGTACCTGTTGTCTATTACTGTGCAGCTGCCGATTGCCGTGTTGCTCTGCGACAGGATGCTGTATGACAGCTTGTCGTCTGCTGATTCCTTGTCATAAGCATACTGCCAGAGGTCTATTATCTTTGACTGCGTGCCTGTGCCTGCGCAGAATTCTTTGTCCGGAAGACCGCTTATCACAGGTGCAGTGTTTACTGGTGTGCAGTCCTTGCTGGTAATAATGAAATCATCTGTTCCCTTGAGCGAGCCGTCGCTTGCTTCAACCCTGACGAGGCTTGATCCTATGCTACCTATTGTGCATGAGACATACCTGTTCTGCTCGATTGCACAATGCGCTGAAGCAGGATTGCTCTGCTCCAGGGAATATATGAGCTTATCGCTTGGAGTCTCGGCGTCATGGGTGTACTGCCAGAGGTCGATTATCCTTGCCTGCAGGCCTGAATCCGAGCAGTATGTCTTGTCTGGAAGTCCCTTTATCTCAGGTGCTGTGTTTGGCATGTATGTAGTTACAATGAAATCTGATGTGTCCGAAAGCTCGCCATCGCTAACTCTCACGACAACAGAGCTCTGGCCTGCCTTGCTTTTCGCATTGCAGCTTATGTACCTGTTCGATTCTATTGTACATTCTGCCACAGATAAGTCCTGCTGGGAGACGATGCTGAATAACAGCTTGTCGTCTGCTGATTCTTTGTCATAGGCGTACTGCCAGAGGTCAACCGCGCGAGGATGCATGGTGTTTATCGCATAGCGCTGATCAGGAAGGTCGTCAAGGACAGGGGCGGTGTTAGTCTGGCACAGATTAGCCTTGAGCCTGAAGACGTCTGAACTAGATAGCGAGCCGTCACTTACCCTTACTGTGACATCGCTGTAGCCAACCTTGTCATATATTGCGCAGCTTACATACCTGCTGTCCTCGATAATGCACTGGGCAACGCCTGAATCAGACTGGGCTGTGATGCTGAATATGAGATCAGCATCAGCTGTCTCGGCATCAGAAGCATACTGCCATAGATCTATTATTCTTGCTTTGAGTCCATCTCCCTTGCAGTATTCCTTGTCAGGAAGGCCGCTAATGGAAGGGGCAGTGTTCTTCTTCTTGACTGTCACGATTGATTCGTCTGTATCGAATAGCCCGTCAGGATCAGTGACCCTGAAAACCACCTGCTCCTGCCCGACGATATCTGAGCAGAACTGGGCTATATGGGTTTCTGCATCTATTGAAATCCTTGTGTTCACATTGCCTGTGACGCTCCAGATGAGCGCATCAGGGGTGTTGTCAGTGTCAGAGACATAGTTGTCAAGGTCAAGCGAATAGCACTCGCCTGCGAAGAACTCAACATTAGGGACATTGCTTATCACAGGCGCCTGGGCTACCCTGTTCACTGTAATCGTGAATGAATCCCTGTCTGCGAACTCGCCGTCATTTGCTTCAACTGTGATGTGCGAGATGCCGTATTTGTACTGGGCGGGCGCATCGCATGTCACATATCTGTTTGCTTCTATCCTGCAATCTATAAGATTCGGATTTGACTGGGAAACAAGATAGTAAGTGATGCCTGTAAGAGGCGTGTCCTGGTCTGTTGTATACTGATGAAGGTCTATCATCCTTGGCTGCGCCGGAGCATTCATCTGAAGGACCTTGTCAGGAAGCCCGTCAAGCACCGGAGCGAACCTCTGCGGTGCAGCGAGAGTCACCTGTATAGACGCCTGGTCAGGTCGGTTGGTAAGCCCTTGGCAAAGATGGCTGTCGCATATCCCTGTAGCGACGATGGTGTAAGCTCCCTGCATATAGCCGGTTGTCACCCAATCGAAGCTGTGGCCCGTGGCGTCCTTCGCGTTCGGATTGGCGGCGAGATTTAGCGTGCCTGATTTGACGACGACGCTGTCTGCCTGCCTGACAATGCTGTAATCGACCTTTGTCGGCACAGGTGTCAGGGACTTGTCACCCAGAGCGTAATTGCTAATCTTATTGAAGGTCACCTGAATCCTCTCACCCACTCTCGGAAACTGGTTGCTTGTGGCAAGGCTGTTCAGGATGGTATAACATTCCTTTGAAGGCTCTGCCTGAAGTATCTGGAAAACCCTCTCGGCTGACTGCCTGACTGATGCAAGGCATTTGGAGTCGGTAACATCTGTGTGCACTACAGCCCTGTAATTGCCGTAATCAGTGGGCGTCCAGGTAAACTGCAGGTTGGCTGAGCCACTGTATGGAATGATTAGGTCCTTTGCCTGAGTATGGACTAGGACACCTTCTTTGTATATCTCAAGGGTTACTCTTGTGGCAACAGAATAATAGTCATTGGCAAGCTGCTGGGGCACATAATCCAGAGGACCCCTGTGCAAAAGAGCTGCGTAAGCTATGGCATCGAGATTTGCCTGCACGTTCATAACAACCGGCACATTCGGCTGGACAGCGTTTGTCACAGAGAAGCTTGCTATTGGCGAATGACATGTCTGCATTTTTGCATTATATATAGTAGTTACAAGCGGATCACTATCTGATGTCCCCCATACATCTGCTGTCTGCTCCCAGAGCCTAAAACCCGGCTTGTAATAATAGACGCCATATCCATAAGGAGACTGTAAATTGCTTGGAAAAGACACTGTGAGCCTGTCAGTATTAGTGGTCAGAACCTTGCCCCCCCAAAGGGTGCCTGAGACCTTACTGCACTTGGCATCTGCGCAGACAAAGCCAATTGCGCTGTACCCTTGGACGGGTGTGTTGGTGTTTATGACATTGCCGTTTGCATCAATCTCTGCATAGCGCATGACATTCTCCACATACCTCTCTCCAGATGCTCCAAGTGCCAGAACAACTGACACTGCCAGAAAAACCATGATTGCCTTGTTCATTTTATTACCTCACCGCAAAAGACCTGGCGTAATCCTTGCCTGGCAGTCTGTCATTGGCAAAAGCATAGTATGCTTCCGGATTAGCTACCCTTGCCATTCTGTCATTAACTATATTTTTTAGCAAAATCTCCATGGTATTGTTTCTATCTTTTACTGTGATACTCATGAACGTGCCAAAATTGTTTAGGGTGTCAAAGTAGCCAATACCACCTCCTACTCCGCCACCCGAACCGCCCCCTCCGCCGCCACCTGAGCCGCCGTCTCCGCCGCCGTTCACAGGATTTTTGTAAGGGACAAGCTGGAAGTTCTTGCCATTGCAGTACCTATAGAAACCCTCAACATATTCTGCCCCATCTTCTGCAACAATATACAATAGAGTGAGCCTGCCATCACTGTCGGGCTTTACTGCGACATGTTTAGCGCCTCTTATCGCCAGATCATACTGACTAAGGACCGGATTAAGCATATTTATGCGAGTCTCTTCTGGAGTGCCGGCATTTTTGAAGCGCAAATAGTAGATGGTGCCTTTTTTATTGTCTTGTCCTGGATTTGGCTTATGACTCTCTACAGAATTCTCAAACTCAACATAGGGCCGGTTTTTGTCTACCACCTTGCCTAGGAAATCCCTGCCGTCTGAATCTGTGGCAGCTTTCTTTTCCCTTGACAACTGATAGGTCCAGGAGATATCTGAGACTGCATCAAATATATTGTGGACATTCTTCGGGTCCGGATTATTCATTATCGGATCAAATCTCTTTCTTATGATTTCATCAAGAGTCTGTACAGGCGTTGTTTGGACTGGTGGCTTAATTTCTGCCGCAGCCACGGGCTTATTCACCTGCTGCCACTCGTATTCAGCCCTAAAATCCTTGTGGCTTGAACATGCGGCGAGCGCAAGAATTGAAGCTCCAGCTATTGTATTTTTTATATAATTCAATATGTCAGCGAAATCCATGAATATCTACCCCCCATGAATGTATGTAGGGGGTTGATAGTCATGCTGGTATTTAAATCTTTCGATTATGTTACCACTCTATAATGAAATATTTATGAGGCATTTTGTACAAGATTGTGCGAAATAATTCTCAAGAGCAGATTCAAGGCGAAAAACAATAAAAAGGGTGACTGCTTATGCCCTTTTCATGATAACAGTCATCGGAGGGGGCCCTGTGGGCTGCTATACCGCTGCAATGCTTGCCCAGAAGGGCTTCAGGGTGAGTCTATTCGAAGAGCATCCTATCATAGGGAAACCTGTCCAGTGCACTGGAATAGTGACTGATGAGATAGACAATATATTCAAGCTTGAAAAGGGAACTGTGATAAATAAGATTAAGGTAGCAAGAATACACTCCAGCAAGAGCACTGCAGAGTTCCCTGTCAGAGACTATGTCATTGACAGGGCTAAGTTCGACCAGAACTTGGCGAATATGGCAGAACATGCAGGAGTCCAAGTGTTCACATCGCACAGATATCAATTCTTCAGCGGGACAAAGGCAGTCCTAAAAGACATTAGAAAGATGAAGACCATAACCGCCAATGCAGATATTCTTATAGGGGCCGACGGGCCAAGAAGCGATGTGGCCAAATCAGCCGGGATATACGGAGAGAGGAGGTTTCTAATAGGCATGCAAGCAAGGATCTCAGGAAGGTTTGATGCCAATGTATACGATGCTTATATAGGCAGAGGCTATTTCTGTTGGGTGGTTCCTGAAAGCAGAAAAATTGCCAGAGTAGGCGTCTTATCCAAAAATGCACAGCAAATATTTCCTGACTTCCTTTTGAAAACCATGAGACTGCACAAGGCAAATGCCATTGATTATCAAGGCGGGCTTGTGCCATTATATAGTAGCTCTGCAAAGCTTCAAGCAGGGCATCTCTATCTCGCTGGAGATGCAGCTTTGCAGGCAAAGCCTACGACAGGAGGAGGCATTGTCCCAGGACTCCGAGCAGCAAGGATCCTTGCCAATAGCATCCGCAAAGACATCCCTTACGAAAAAGAGCTAAGACCCTTGAAAAGAGAGCTGCTTACACACATGCTTATAAGAAAGGCAATAGACAACATGGATGATGATGAATTGGACAGGCTTGTATCGGATGCGCATGATGCGAGGCATGTCTTCTCTTATTATGGCAGGGACAGTTCCGGGAGATTGCTTGCAAGGCTTCTTGTCGCCAAGCCAAGCCTTTTCCTGTATGCGAGAAAGCTTCTTTATTAAGATAGTTTGTTTAGTTCCTTTTGTACGATGCCGGGACTCTTAATATGATGGGAATAATATGTTAAGATGATATGGTGTATGGAAATATATGTATTGCTAATAGCATAGCGGAAATATAATCTAGCGCCCGCTAACCGGGCGGAGTCATATAATAGCGGCATGACAGTCAGTCTTAACTGCTATTCAATTACATACAATTGATTTATATTCCCGCCCTTATGGGCGGCAAAACTTAATCCTCCTATGCAAATCGCACAATAAAAATAATGGTTCTTCGTGAAATAATGGGAAATGATTATAGCTGTCAAACGCTATAAACAGCGTCATGAGGGTCTATAACCATCGTTTTGCGTTAAAAGATTTGTATGAATTTGAAGGCTTTAAATTTT
>Ga0101944_10001430_pt1 | contig 49985 bp, 42 predicted proteins | sample DewCreD2012metaG_FD_75245 | JGI IMG/M metagenome (GOLD analysis project Ga0101944, IMG submission 75245) | Hot spring sediment bacterial and archeal communities from British Columbia, Canada, to study Microbial Dark Matter (Phase II) - Dewar... ... | reverse complement strand
ACTTCACCCGAAAGGGGATTGATTTTCTTGTCCATTTCGTCCACAAGGTCCACGACGTCCAGAGGATAGCACATAGAATCCGATCTTGACTGCCGAATCCAGGATAATGAGTTGCTGCCGGACAGAAAAACCGGGAGAAGTAAAATGCGTGCGCGAATGGTGGTTGTCTTTGCGCTGGCGGCGCTTGGGTTGGGTTGTCTGAGCGATGTGCATGATCGCCGGCCTTTTACGAAGGAATGGCGGAACGAAATCGAGCACGACAGGGCCTTTCAGGAACGCCGCGCCCGAATTGACAAAAAAGACCCCGAAAAACTGAAAGCCGACGGCGGCGCCATCGGGCGCGATCGCACCGACGGACCTCCCCTCATCGGAAAACAACAGGGAATTGCCGCCGACGTTGACGTCCAGGGCAATGCCATCCTCCGGTATGGCATCCGGTGGTAGCCTGATTGCTTCATAAATAAGAAGCAACCGCCTTTTCACGGGGAAAAGGCGGCTGTTTCGTTCAAAACGGTTCGCCGGCGATTAGATGCCTTCGATATTGGCGCCGGAAACACGCCAAATACCGTCTTTGTCTTTCTTGTACTGCAACTCGACGGTCACGGAACCCTCATTGGCGCTGGCTTCGATCGGATAAACGCTGGCGGTTTCCTTGTTCACCGTGACTTTGGCGTTGTCCAACACCACTTTGGCGTTGTGTTCCTTGACCAGATCCGGGAACTGATCCACATAGCCCATCTGCTTGCCCTGCTCGATATACTCGGCCAGTTTGGCCTTGCCGCCATCCACATCCGGATGATAGAAATCTTCCGAAACGTAATTCAGAATGGTGTCGGCCTTGCCGGCCAGCAGATCGGCCACAAGGCTTTGGGTCTGCTGCATCACCAGTTCTTCGGGCTTGGGCTTTTTGCCGGAGGACGCGCAACCGGCCGTCGCCAGCAATGCCGCCACACAAAGAACCACCAACATGCGTGTCATGGACTTCATATCGTTCTCCTTTTGACTTGTTTTCCCTTGGTTATCCTCAACGCACGGCAATACCTTACGCTATTTGGACCCGCAATGTCGAATTTGGTTTCATGGTTCGCGGACTTTGTGGGAGGCAGGCAAACGTCATATACTGGTACGGCCGCAAAGAAGGATGCGACACAAACCATGAGAGAAGCCGAGATACCCGTCACGTTCCAACCGCATGGACGGACCGTGTTCGTATTGAAAGACAGCACGCTGCTGGAAGCCGCCGCGCAAGCGGGCATTGCGATCAACACACCATGCGGGGGCGGCGGCACCTGCGGCAAATGCAAGATCCGCGTGATGACGAACGCGGCGGATCCCTGCGAAGCGGAACGCGCCGTGTTGAGCGCCGCCGAATGCGAGGAAGGGTACCGCCTCTCATGCCAGACGCATATCCAAGCGGCGATGACCGTTGACGTGCCCGAATCATCCGTGCTGGCATCCACCTTCCAGATTCTGGCGGATACGCGCGACACGGTCGCCGATGCTTCGGATGCGCCCCTCCGCAAAATTGCTGTCGAGTTACCCCTTCCCGATCGAAGCGACGAGATATCCGATGTCAGCCGGCTCAAACGCGCCCTCGGACCCTTTACGCTGGATTTTGACCTGTTGCGCGCACTCCCCCGGCGTTTGCGGCAGGAAAATTTCCGTGGAACCGCGGTGCTTGCCGATGGCCGCCTGCTGGATTTTGAGCCGGGCGACACCCGTGACAAGCGCTACGCCGTTGCCTTGGATATCGGAACGACCACGTTGGCGGGCGCGCTTCTGGACCTGAACACGGGCCGCGAATGCGCCGGTGTTGCGCGGATGAATCCGCAAACCCGGTTCGGCGATGATGTCATTTCACGCATACAACTTGTCCGGCAGGGAACCGGCGGGTTGCAGGCGCTTCATGAGGCCATTCTACGCGAGGCCAACGATATGATCGCCGAGTTGGGAACGCGGGCGGGCGTCTCGCTTGCGAACATCTACGAGGCCGCGATTTCGGGCAACACGACCATGCAGCAGATCTTTACCGGGGTCGATCCGGCGGCGCTTGGCGAGTCGCCGTTCACACCCGTCTGCACCGATGCGCTTTCGCTGCGCGCCTCGGAACTGGGTATCCGTATCCACCCCCATGGGCGCGTGTACACCTTCCCCGTCATTGGGGGGTTTGTGGGCGGCGATACGGTCGCGGGAATCCTGGCGACATCGCTCCCGGAATCGGATGGTCCCACGATGCTCGTGGATATCGGCACAAATGGCGAGATTGTCGTTTGCCATGATGGACGTTTGATCGCGGCTTCGACGGCCGCCGGCCCGGCTTTCGAAGGCGCGCGGATCATGCACGGCATGCGCGCGACGGCCGGCGCCATCGAAAAAATCTTGTTTGACGGGGATGTGCGGATTAGCGTTATCGGTGACGCGCCGCCCGCCGGGATTTGCGGATCCGCGCTCATAGACGCCGTCGCCGAACTCTTGCGGCACGGGATGCTTCTCGGCCAAGGGATGCTGCTGGGCGCGGACGATGTGCCTGACGCCGTTCCGGGTCCCCTGCGCAAACGGCTGGTTTTGACGGAGGATGGACCTGCATTCGTTCTCGCGCATGGTGATGAAACGGCGTCCGGAAATCCTGTATTACTTACGCAAAAAGACATCCGTGAAGTCCAACTCGCCACGGCGGCCATTCGCGCGGGTGTGGCCATTCTGATGCGCCGCGTCGGCCTCCGCACCGGCGACATCGATCGGGTTCTGATCGCGGGCGGTTTTGGCAACTTTATCCGTCGAAGCAACGCACAGCGCATCGGCCTGCTGCCCGGTGAACTGGATCGCCATCGCATCCAGTACGCGGGCAACACGTCGCTGGCCGGCGCACGGCTGGCCGCCGCGTCGAAACGCGCCCGCGAACGCGCCGAAGCATGGGCGCGGCAGGTGGAACATGTGGACCTCTCGCTCGATGTCGAATTCCAGAACGAATACGTTGCCGCAATGTTCTTCCCCGAATAATCCCCCGCAATGGGCGTGTAGAAAAGTAGCCTATCCGCGCGAGGCTGTAGTAGACTGTCCGGCATGCAAGGTAGAATTCTGATCTTGGATGACAATCCCGGGCTGCACGAACGCCTGGTGGCGCGAGGGCTGGAGGTAGACGCGGCGGCGAACGCGGACGAAGCGTTCCGCCTTGCCGGTCAGGCGGCTTACGACGCTGTCCTTGTGAATCCGCGGATTCCGGTTCCGGGGGGGCAGGGCCCCATCGGATGGATGCGGGAACGCGCGCCAGACACCTTGATTTTGGCCATTTCCGCTTCCGGCGCGGCGGATGAAGTCCGTTCCGCCATCCGGCAAGGCGCCTTCGATGTATTGCCGGGACAATGGGAATCGGACGATCTGTTTCTACGCCGGATCGAACAGGCGCTGGCATACAAACAACTGCGCAATGATCGCGATCGTTTACAGGAATCGCTTCAATCCAAGGACAGGGAACTTGCCGATCGTCTGGGCCAGTTGGAACTCGCGCATAGCATTTTGCAGGCACAAGCCGTGGCCATTCAGATGGATCTCAGCCGCGCCATGCGTATTCAGCGTGGCCTGCTGCCCCGAACCACGCCCCGCGCGGATCGCATTTCCGCCGCCGCGGCTTATCATCCCATGGCCAAAGTAGGCGGCGACTTGTATGACGTGTTTCCGCTTGACGACAAGCGCGTGGGATGTTTTATTGCCGATACGTCCGGGCACGGAATCAGTTCGGCGATGCTGACGGTGTTTCTCAAGCACGCGATCCAGAGTGTAACATGCGCGGGCGGCGGAATGGCGCGCTTGCCGGGCGAAATGTTGCGTGAACTCAACCGCACGATTCTTTCCGAAGCGTTCAGCGAAGGGCTGTTCGTATCCATGACCTGCCTGGTTCTCGATGTCGAAATGTTCTCCGCCGCCTATTCCAGCGCCGGGCATCGCCCGCTGTTCGTGCGGCGAAATGACGGTTCGCTGGAACGGCTGCACCGCCCCGCACCCGTTCTGGGCGTCAATCCGTTCGTGGCGTACTCGGACGGCGAGATTGTGCTGGAGCCGGGCGAGTTGATCGTCTTCCATACGGACGGCATCACCGAAGCACGCAACGTGGAGGGTGATTCATTTGGCGAAGAGCGCCTGGTGGAAGCCATTCGCGGGGCCGAACCACATGCGGATACCATCGTGGCCGCGGTCGAACAGGCCCGGGATGCTTTTCGCCAAGGCGCGCCGCGCGTGGATGACGCCACGCTGCTGGTTCTGGGCATGGAACCCCAGCGAGCGCCCCTGTGGATTCCGGATGAACCGGCGCCCCAGCCGGCCGCGGGCGGCCCGCAATCAGTCAAAGTATTGACGGCGTACCAGAACGGACACAGGTTCATCGCCCTATCGGGAACGGGTTCGTGGCGCGAGAGCCAGCAGGTGTTCGATCTCTGCCGGCAACCCGGCGTGCAATCCATTACGCTCGACCTCCTCGAATGTACACACCTGGACAGCACGTTTCTCGGCGTCTTGCACAATATCGCCACGACCCTGTCGGATGCGTCCGGCATTCGTTTCGAGATTCAGAATGTGCCACGCGAGTTATTGAAAACCATGAGCGAACTGGGTCTGATTGGGGTGCTGATGCACTTTCGCCCCAAAGCCGTCCCTTTACCCGCGGACATGGCGCCGGTTGAAGGCGGCGCGCCCGCCGGCGAGGAATTGGGCCGCCTGCTCCTCTGGGCGCACGAGGCGTTGGTCGAAGCCGATCCGCGCAACGCCGACCGGTTCGCCGCGGTATTGCAGGTGCTTCACGATCAGGCGTGCGGCGCAAGCCGTAACGCACAAAGGACTCACGCTTCATGAACCCGATCGAATCACTCGTTTTCGTGATTCCCGTGTACAACGAGCGCGACACATTGCCGGCGCTCGCGGAAGGCATTGCGCGGTATTCCGCGCCGCATCCGTTTCGCATCCTCTTCATTGACGACGGCAGCAACGACGGATCGGACAAGGTCCTGCTCGAACTGCACGAGCGATATCCGTGGGTGGATGTGATCCGGTTTCGCCGGAATTGCGGCAAGACCGCCGCGCTTGCGGCCGGATTTCAGCGCGCCAAGGGCGATATCGTCTTCACGATGGACAGCGACTTGCAAGACGATCCGAAGGAAATTCCCCATTTCATCGAGGCGCTTCGCGCGGGCGCCGACATGGTGTGCGGATGGAAACGCACACGCCATGATCCGTGGCATAAAACGATTCCATCACGCATCTACAATCGCTGGGTGTCGTGCGTCTTTCGTATTCCGCTGCACGATGTCAACTGTGGATTCAAGGCGATGCGCGCGGACGTGGCGCGGCATTTGGTCCTCTACGGCGAAATGCACCGGCTCATTCCGGTAATCGCGCGCCAGAACGGCTGCCGCCTTGCCGAAATCCCGGTCGAGCATCACGCGCGCCGGTCGGGGGCGTCAAAATACGGCTTTGAGCGGTTCATGCGCGGTGCGGCTGACGTCGTTACGGTGCGCTTTCTCGAACGGTACGGCGCATCGCCCGGACACTTTTTCTATCCCTTGGGCGGTTGTCTGGGAATCATGGGGTGGCTGGCGTTGCTGGGATCGGCGTTTGCCGCCGCCGCCGGCCAAGGCGGAGGGACCTCCATGATCGGATTGGCCGGCCTGCAACTCCTGTTGGCGGGCATACTCCTGTTTAGCCTTGGCCTCATCGCGGAACGAAATGTCCGCATGCGGCCTCCCGTCAATCTGCCGGCCATGGTTGCATCGGAACACATTCACGACGAAGGCGGGGAAGACACCGGCAATTGCCGGTAGGCTCCGAAATACGGCACACGCATGGCAACCCATGCCGTCTATCATGTATGCTCCATCCTACAACAACGGATTCCAAGACAATATGTTGATACCGCAAACACCCTCGAATCGCAGCCCCTACTTTCCGCTCGGATTTCCGATAGCGGAACAGGCGTGGCGGCAATGGAATGCCGCCGGCCTGGCCGCCGAAGCGTCGGAACAGCCTGGCTACGCCTATCGCGTCCTGGCCGATCGCATGAACGGCGCGCCGCATTTTCATACTTATCCTTCGCGGCCGGTGCGGGCGGGCGACATGATGGCCTTTGCCCTATTGACCGAGATTTTGCGGTATGTTGTCAATCGGTATTGCCTTCAGGAAAATCCCGGCATCATGCTGGAAGGGTTGGATGCGATTCGGACCGCCGACGGCCCGGCGCTGGTCGAGCGGCCGCTTCAGGCGTTTGTCTCGCTTTATCCACCTCCCGAAGTGTATGCCGGACAACCGCCCGATGCGTATCTCTCCGAAACCGAGGCGCTAGTACCCCATAAATACGACGCCGCGCGTGAAACCTTGCTTTTGCATCTTTCCATGGCCAACCCGGCGGCGGAGGCGATGCGCCCCTTGTTTGACGACGCGGAACTCCAGCGCGCAAGTCCGTATCTTTCACTTGTCGAACGCATCGAATTGTTTTTCCGGCATTGCCCTCCCGTCAAGGGTTTGGGCCACACGCTTTTCCACCTGCTGCGCGCACCGATGGAAGCGTCACCGGATTCCCTGCAAGGGCAACTCGAATACATTCTGAATCGTTGGGCGCCGGTGTTGCCGCCCGAATGGCTTGAGCGGATCATTTTCGTCTCGGATGTCATGAAAGAAGAGACCGCGATGCGCGGGCATGGCCCCGGACCAGTCCAGCCCCTTCGATTCGGCCCGGATGCCGGATTCGACACGGCCTATCCCGAACCGGAAGCGTTCACCCACGACCGCGACTGGATGGCGAACGTCGTGCTGATCGCCAAGTCGGCTTATGTGTGGCTGGACCAACTTTCAAAGCGATTCCAGCGAAACATCACGCGGCTCGATCAGATCCCCGATGAAGAATTGGACCGGCTGGCGCGATGGGGTTTTACCGGCCTTTGGATCATCGGCGTATGGGAACGTTCGCCTGCTTCCCAGCGTATTAAACAGATTATGGGCAATCCCGAAGCGCTGTCTTCGGCGTATTCGTTGTACGATTACACGATTGCAGAGGACCTGGGAGGCGCGGAAGCACTTGAAAACTTGCGGAACCGCGCCGCCCTCCGCGGCATCCGCCTCGCGAGCGACATGGTGCCCAATCATGTGGGCCTGTACTCGAAATGGGTGGTCGAGCATCCGGACTGGTTCATTCAACTGTCTTACCCGCCTTTTCCGGGCTACCGGTTCAGCGGCGAGGATTTCTCGCGTGACCCACGCATCGAAATCCGCATCGAAGACGGTTATTGGGAACATCGCGATGCCGCCGTGGTGTTCAGGTGGGTGGACAAACTCACCGGCGACACGCGCTACATCTATCACGGCAACGACGGAACCAATATGCCGTGGAACGATACCGCACAACTCAACTTTCTCATTGCGGAGGTGCGCGAAGCGGTCATCCAGACGATCCTGCACGTCGCGCGGCAATTCCCAATCATCCGGTTCGACGCCGCGATGACGCTGGCCAAACGCCATTACCAAAGACTCTGGTTCCCGCAGCCCGGCGATGCCGGCGCGATTCCCTCGCGGGCGGAACATGGCATGTCGCGCGCGGAATTCGACAAAGCGTTTCCGAAGGAGTTCTGGCGCGAAGTCGTGGACCGTATCCAACAGGAAGCGCCCGATACGCTCCTGCTGGCCGAGGCGTTCTGGCTCATGGAAGGCTATTTCGTACGGACACTCGGCATGCACCGCGTCTACAACAGCGCATTCATGAACATGCTGAAAATGGAGGAGAACGACAAGTACCGGCTGACCGTAAAAAATGTCCTTGAATTCAGCCCGGAAGTCCTCAAGCGCTTCGTCAATTTCATGAATAATCCCGATGAACGCACCGCCGTCGAGCAATTCGGACGCGGCGACAAATATTTCGGCGTCGCGGCGCTGATGGTCACCATGCCGGGATTGCCCATGTTCGGCCATGGCCAGATCGAAGGATTCACCGAAAAATACGGCATGGAATACAAGCGCGCTTACTGGGATGAGACCGTGGATGAAGGCATGGTCGCCCGGCATGAAAACGAAATCTTTCCACTGATGCGCAAGCGCCGCCTTTTCAGCGGCGTCGAACAGTTTGCCTTTTACGATGCGCACACGCCCGGCGGCGCAGTAGATGAAAATGTCTTCGCCTACTCGAACCGCACCGGCGACGAACGGGCCGTTGTTCTCTACAATAACGCCTACAACACAACATCCGGCGCGATTCGGGTCTCCGTCCCGTTCAACGCGGGCGACAGCGATCACAAGGACCTCCGGACCACCACCTTGGCGGAGGCGCTTGCGCTCGACGTGCGCGACGACTGTTTCTACGTCTTTCGCGATCACCGGACAAAACGGGAATACATTCGCCATGCGCCCGCCCTGGCCGCGTACGGTTTGTCATTCGAATTGCACGCTTACGAATACAAAGCACTCCTCGACTGGCGCGAGATTCATGATCACGACGGCACATGGCGGCGGCTGGCGGATTCAATTGGCGAACACGGCGTGCCGAGCATCGAAGAGGCCTACGGCGAAACTGTCCTCGCGCCCATTCACGATCCATTCCGACGTGTGATGAACGCCGAAATGCTGCGCACCCTTATCGCGGGGCCTGCCCCGGAGCATCGTGCGCAACTCGAAACGGCGTTGCGGCAATTCCTCGAGGCCGTGTCGGCGCATCTTGGAACTACCCTGGACACCGGCGCCGTCGTGGCCGCCGTCTTCAAGGAATTGAACGTCCTACGTTCTTTGAAAGCCCCGAAACCGATTGACGCTTATTTGATGAAACCGATAGCCGAGGCCCGGGAAAAGAACATCCAGGAGACCTTCTGGCGCGTGCCGGTGGCGTTGGCCATCCTGCGGCCCATCGGCCATGCCCGACTCGCGGGCGACTATACCGCGAACGCCGCCGCGCGCATGGACGAGTGGATGCTGGCCAAAGTGGCGAAGGAGGCCTTCGCGCAACTCGACGGCAACGAATCCGCGGCATTCCAGGATGCGCTGCTGCTCAAAATCCTCTTGACGCATTCGCCCGTGCTCGACTTCGCGCCCGATGCCGGCGGCGCCTTGCTCGTTCGCCGCATGTTCGAAGACGTGTCCGTGCAACGCTATTTGGCCATCAATCGCTATCGGGGCTTTCTATGGCTCGGCAAAGAACCGCTCGAACGACTCGTCTACTGGCTCATATTCGAAAATGTCGTGGCGCTCCGGTGTGTGCGCAGCGCCCGGAAGGAAACGATGATAGCCCGATACGAAAATGGACAGGACCTTCTTCGCGCCGCGGAAGATGCGGGTTATCGCATAGACCGGCTGCTTGAATTGCTGGGGCGTGAGAAGGACGGCGGCCAATAGGACCGATCCGTACGATCCGTCCAATTTGCGGATAGGGCGCAAGGAGGCCTAATGAAAGGCTGGATAGTGTCGGGATTGGCCTTTATTTCGTTATCGGCGTTGGGCGTGCCGGATGATTTACCGCTGGGCCCTGTCGCGCCAAAGACGGATCTGCGCATGATGGTCCGGCGCGATATCGTGGCGCGTTGCGGCCGCTTGCTCGAAGAGGCCGCCCAAAAACGCGAAACCGCGTTTGCTTCCGGCGAATGGGAAAAGTGGCGGCAGGAAATCCGCGGCAAGGTGAATGATGCGCTGGGACGTCCTGCATTCGGCGCCATCGCGCCCCCGTTGAACATCCGTCCTGTTTCGCGGCACGAACAATCCGGATATGTTATCGAGAACGTTTTGTTCGAAGCATTTCCAGGTTGGGACGTAAACGCGTCGGTTTTCCTGCCGGACGCTTCCGCATATCCCCCGCCATGGCCGGGCATCGTCATACCCGTGGGACACAGTGGCAAGCAAATGGAAAGTTACCAACTGCCGGCCCAACTATTCGCGCGGCTCGGTTATGCGGCCGTGTTGTTCGATCCGCCCGGCATGGCCGGCGAAAAACAGGGCCGAAACGATCATTTTACCGACGGCGTTCGGTGCTATCTCTGCGGCTATTCGTCGAACCGCTATTTTGTGCTCGATGCGCTGCGATGTGTGGACTATCTTGCGTCGCGGTCCGACATTGATTTGCGCAACGGCGTGGGAATGACGGGCGTAAGCGGCGGCGGAACAACCACGATGTTCGCCGCGCTGCTTGACGATCGCATTCGCGCTATCGGCCCGTCGTGCTGTGCGACGCCAAACGCGCAGCATCCCATACGCGACGCGTATGCCCCCTGCGCCGAAACGCTCGCGCCCAACCGGTTCGTGGACGGCTACGACGATATTGACGTGCTGGCGGCCGCAATTCCCACGCCCGTCCTGCTCATGGCGGGCGCGGCGGACGAAGTCTTCACGGAAACCATGAGTGACGCCATTGCCGCCGCAGTCAAGCGCAACTTCTCCCATGCGGGCCACGGGGACCGCTTCGATTTCTTCAAAGATCCCGGCGGGCACGCATACACCATCGGCATGGCGCTGGCCTTCGTGCGATGGATGGACCGCTGGGTGCGCGAGACACCGCCGCGCACATTGGAAATGCCAAAAAAGTGGGAGATGGCCGCGCCGGAGTTGTTGCTGTGCCACCCAAGGCGCGAGATGGATATCTTCACCGCCAACCGTGAATGGGCGCGCCATTTACGCAAAGACCGCAAAGAAACCGTTGCGCCGGAAACCGTGCGCGCCCTCGTTCAGGCGCCCATGGAAACGGCCATTCCCCATGCGGAAACGGGTCCCGCGACTTTGGTGTGGGTCCACAATCTGCAAGAGATTCTCATCGAATCCGATCCGGGCATCGAATTGCCCGCGACGTTCCTCTATCCTTCCAAACAAAACGGCCTCAGCCCGGCCGTATTGTATTTCGACGATCGCGGACGCTGGACGGATCTGCGGAGCAACGGTCCACTTGCCGCCATGGCCGGCTTCATAGGACGCGACGAACAACGTCTCGCCGTAATGACGGTTGATTTGCGGGGATGGGGCGACAGCGTTCCCGCGGACCTACCCTATGAAATCGCCGCGTGGGGCGCACGCGACCGCTGGATGACATACGTGTCCGCCGCGCTGGGTGATCCGATTTTCGCCATGCGAATCCGCGACGGACTGGCCTCGCTGGCTTATCTGCGCGCGCGATCGGAGATTGATCCGTCACGGATTGTAATTGGCGGACGCGGGATGGGCGGAGTCGTCGCACTGCACGTCGCGTTGCTGAACGGAAACGCTGCGGGCGTTTTCAGCATCGAAGCGCTGGCGGCCTTCGAGATGCTCGCCGAATCGCCCGAATACCGCTGGCCGCAAGAATCTTTTTTCAGCGGCGTTCTGCGCCATTACGACATCCCCGCCCTTGTGCGTTCGCTGAAAATACCGGTTCTCATGGCAAACCCGCTCGATGCCATGAAAACACCGTTGGCCGCGGACGCGGCGCATGCGCTGTTCGGCAAGGCCACCACCGAAACAAACGACGCCGTCCGCTTTGTGCGCAAATTGTTCGGGAAGGAATAAGACCATGTTCGATCTCTTCGGCAGGAAACGCCGGCGGCGGCAGACGTTGCGCAAACAACCGTTTCCGCCGGCATGGCGCACAATCCTCGAAGAATCCGTACCCCATTTCAACTACCTCGAACCGGAAGATCAAAATGAACTCCAGGGACATATCCAAGTCTTTCTTGATGAGAAGATTTTCGAAGGATGCGGCGGCCTCGAAATCACGGACGAAATACGCTTGACCATCGCGGCATATGCCTGCCTGATGCTCCTGCATCGCGATACGGATTACTACCCGAAACTCGTAACCATTCTGGTGTATCCATCGGCGTTCGTGGCCGAGAAAACCCAGCCGGGTCCCGGACGCCTGATTATCCACGGCCAAGAAACACGCGTCGGCGAGTCCTGGGATCGCGGCGTGGTCATCCTGGCATGGGACGACGTCCTCGCAAGCCTTGAAACGCCCACCGAAGGACACAACGTGATTATTCACGAATTTGCCCATCAAATTGACCAGGAAAACGGCCCCGGCGACGGATATCCCGATCTCGGCGACGAGGAACTCATGGCCAATTGGCCCGGAATCTTTCAGGAAGAATACGACGGACTGCTCGACGATTTGGAAGAAGGCCGCGAAACCTTTTTCGAACCCTACGCGGCGGAAAGTCCCGCCGAATTCTTCGCCATAGCCGTCGAATACTTCTTCATTATTCCGCAAGATTTCGAGGAGGCGCATCCGGAACTTTACGACACACTCATGCAGTACTTTCGGCAGGATCCGGCTTCCTACTGGAATCCGTGGCAAGAAGAGGCCCACTGAGGGCCGCCCCAACAATGTGGGATCCGCCCGCAACCCGGCCCCTTTTCGTGCTTGTTATCGTCATCGCAATCGCATAATCATCATCGTGGGAAAAGCCAACCTTTATCGCACCATAAACAGTCATACAAGCCCCCACGACCACATACCGTGAAATAACCTCGTTCGATATCATTCGGCATTGCATTCCGGAGCGATCTTCGGTAATATGGAAACAAGTACAAGGAATGTTATTTTATAATTTACGAAATATGTCAAGAGGAAAAAACCATGTTACATACCGGAGAGGAACGTCGGCGGTATCAGCGAAGCAAGCGGGGTTTTCCGGCCTTTGTGGATGAATCTGGCCCCGGCGTCTTGAACCATATAGACAACGTCAGCGCCAACGGTGTGCTGTGCCATACCGTGAAACCGGTGCCGCTCATGACCAAACTCGGCATCGTGCTCGAACTGCCGAAACCCCAGGAACGCCGCGTCGAATGCGAAGGCATCATCGTACGGTGCGAACCCCACGAACAAGGCGACGACCATTTCAAAGTGGCCATCCTGTTTTCCCGAATTTCCGACGAAGACCGCCAAGCCATCATCGAATTCGTCGAACACGATCTCTCCCAGCCGGAAACGGACTGAAGCGAGCCGCGACCCCAATCGGCCGTAAAAATATCGCTATCACAAACAAGCAGATAACTATTTTTCTTGAGATCTACACCGTAAACAGGCCCCATACGGCCATTTGCAAACGACGCGCTATTCTGATACCCTTTCACCCATCGGTCGGGGCGTAGCGCAGTCCGGTTTAGCGCACTAGACTGGGGGTCTAGGGGTCGCTGGTTCAAATCCAGTCGCCCCGACCATTCTTTTTTTCGGAAACGCTCTGCCTCCCGATGATTCTCTACGGCGCGAGTTCGGAGCGGATGAAGGATACCAGTCTGTCAAGGCAGGTTGCAGGCATTTCACAGCCAGCGTGCAGCGCCTTCGCGTGACTCATTTCCAGCATTTGTGCCAGTAACCGGCAATACGCAGCATCCATGGCGGCGGGCGATGACAGATCCGCGTGGGTAAAGAGCATATTGCGCACCTCCGGGGAGGGCACGGCGTCGAGCTCAGCGTATTCCATGGTGTTGAGTTTCCTCCCCAGAGGCGTCCAGTCATGCGTCTTCTCGTACAGAAGCGTGGCCCGCCAATCCATCTGCGCGGACAGGAACCGCCAGCATGTCCAGTGTTTGCCTCGTCTTCTCGCTTTGACGTAGCGAATGCCCGCGAGCAACAGGCCCACTGCGAAATGAGCCGCAGTCCCTTCTTCCGGCACGTAGGCGCGCACCGGCCGCTGTCCCAGTTGAGGCGCCGGCGAGTCCATGCGCCATACCCTGCGGCTCGGCCCAAGAAACAGAGGCGGGGAGGTGTCAACACCTGCCGTCTCACTGAGGCCAACATCGAGTTTATGATCCTAAAATCGGCTGATTTTCTTGTCCATTTCGTCCACAAGGTCCACGACATCCAGAGGATAGCACGTAGAATCCGATCTTGACTGCCGAATCCAGGATGATAGCAAGACTCCCGCAAGAAGAGAACCGTTGACAGGTAGCCCCGCACAGTCTCATGCATTTCCCAGTTCAGTGCGAACGGCCCCCACGCTTTCCAATACAGGCAACAAGGCCTTTCGGCTGGCGTCGAGATCTCGCGTCAACACGTGCAGGTCTATGTCCGAATATGCGTCAGCGGTTCCGGCGGCCAGGGAACCGAATACGTGGAGTTCAGTTGCCCCCGGTAAGGAACGAAGTGCTTCGATCAATCTTTCTGCGAGTTCTTGTACACGCACTTCAGGGCTCTCGGCGCCTTGATTCTTTGACTGCCTCCAGAATGTCTCGGGTCGTGGCCCTCGTCCTAATGCTGGGCACGTCGAAAGGGGATTTCGGAACAGTCTTATACGTCAACCGGAATGCCTCACCGCCGCGCCGCGTGATAACGACTTCCTCCTTTCGCGCGGTGTCGAGGACTTCCGAGAGTCTCTGCCGTGCCTGTGAATACGTGTATCTCTTCATTTCTCTTACTCCAAGGCAGTAATGCTGAGTTCCCTGGCAACGCGCTTCATCTGCTTGTCGAGCGTTAGAATGGGGGCCCTCAAGTTCAAGGCGCATTCGAGGAAATAAGCATCATACGCATAGATCCCGAAACGTACCGCAAGATCCAGGGCCGCACGCATATCTATGGGACGCAGATCAACAAGTATCCGTTGCACGGTATCCCAGCACGTCAAGACCTCATCTGGTTCGAGTATGCCTTTCTTCTTCATTGCGACTATCGCGTTCCCTATCTCAAAAGGCAACACATGCGGTGCGGCCAGCTCATGCCCGTGCGTAATCTCGACAATACGAGGCCGTTCGGGTTCGCCCAAGGCCACCGCCAAGAAGATATTGGTGTCCGCCACGATTACCATACGTACAATTGTACCTTGTCAAGAAGTGGATTGTCAATTGTTCCTTGGAGGTGACGAAAATGGAGCGTTTCCGAGTCCGGAACTGAATGCTCGACCATTATAAGATACTGAGCGCCAGACGGTTATAGATGTAACCGCTGGCATTTTTCTTATTAATTTGCTTGGGGGTCCATAGGGGGCCAATGGCTTCGCTTTCCCTGGCCGTGTTCATTATTACCTAGTTTCAGCATTCGAAACCCGAATCCTGTGCACAAGCCATGGGCATCGTGGGCCTTGTGGATGAAGGGAGCAAGATAACCTATCTTTTCGTGTAAAGCCCGCTTTGTCCACAGGGTTCACGATGTCCAGAAGTTTAAACGTAGATTGACTGCCGAATCCAGGATAAAGATGATTTTGGAGATCGTATGCGCTCAGGACAGGGATCGCCCATTGCAAAAAAATCCCCGCTTATGCCGTAGGCTGAGGAACTTATTGAACCTTGCCCACCAAGGGGGTTTCCTCACGGTAGTCGTCCGGCTTCCACTCCAGGCAAAGCCCGTGAGGCCTGTCGTAGACTACTCAAATATTGGATTCCCAGTTCAATAGTAAGGAACAAAGTTACTCGCCAACTCGAACACAGCAGGGAAAACCGGTTCTCTTTTCCTCTTTAGCATATCAAAAGCGCCCGGAATCGTCAATGGATCGAGTTGCTTCGGGATGGCTCTTTCAAAGCATGAGGGCCTCCGCTCCGGTACAAACGCATGATACCGTTTCTTGGGCCATGGGCAAGAGTGCGTCCAGTTGTTGGAGCAGGGCCGCTTGGTCGGCCGGGAGCCGGCCGCCGAGCGCAATAAGATTGGAAACGTGATTCATCCGAAACAAGGTGTCTGTCAACGTGAGTCCCGCGAGCATGTCCCTTGCTTCCCGAAGAATGGCCCTGTCCGTCAAGGGCTGAAACCGTCCCTGTTGTGTGTCGTCCATCAGGGGCGTAGCGGGCACAATCATGGCTGTGAGGAAAGACAGGTAAGCGGGTTGCATCGTGTTCACGACCTCAATGGTGTCTCGCACGTGATCGCCCGACAATGCCCGCCCGCCGGCGCCCAGCAACACTATAACCGAAAGGGCAATGCCGGCGTCGCGGGCTTTGGCGGCCATTTTGATCATGTCGGCGGGTGTGGCGCCTTTGTGAATGGATCGCAGAACGTCGAAACTTCCGCTTTCCAATCCGACGTACCCAAGGGAGAAGCCGAGACGGCGAAGGGCCCGCAACTCCTCTTCGGAAAGGCGCAGGATATCCCGTGCATTGACGTAGCTGGAAATCCGTTCCAGTTTTGGGAAGCGAATTCCAATGTGGCGGCACAAGGCCGCGAAGGTTTCAAATCCGGCGCTCAGGGCGTCGCCGTCGCAGATGAAAACGCGCCGGACGTTGGGCATGGCTCGCGCCGCCCAATCCACGTCGGCGCACACATCCGCGAGAGGCCGGATCCGGTATTGTTTGTCCCGGTACATTGCGCAAAATGAGCACCGGTTGTGGCTGCATCCCACCGTGAGTTGAATCAGCAGGCTCCGAGCTTCGCTGGGTGGACGGTAGATTCGGCCTTCCAATCGCATGGGCCGGTCATCTCCTTGTGATCCGAACGGCGAGGTTTTCGGCTTGTTCGAGCACATCGGGCTGATGGCGGACATCGTCGCGCTTGGCGAGTCCGCAGCCGCGCAGTAAGTGCGCCTCTTCGATGCCAATGAACGCCATCATGGCTTTATAGCGGGAGAAGACATCAGCGAAGACGGCGGCGTCGGCGAGTCCTTGTGTTTGAACGAACACCGCGATCTTCCCCGGCGCGAGGCGTGAGCGATTCGGATTGGAATGAAAATCGGGGGTGAGAAAACAGTACGTGCGGTCTATGAATAGTTTCATTTGTCCTGTTATATCCCCATAGTAGACGGGCGAGGCCAGGACGATGACATCCGCTTCCCGCACCGCCTGAAGCACATCCGTAAGGCCGTCTTGCAGGACGCAGGTATCCGAGGTGGTCTTGCAAGCCATACAGGCCTGACAGCCCCGGTAGGCAAGATCGTTCAAGGTGAACGACCGGATTTCCGCCCCGTGTTTTTCCGCGGTTTCCAGAAAGCGCCTGGCAAGGGCGGCGCTGTTCCCGTTCGATCGGGGACTTCCCAGCACGGCAACGATTTTCATGTGGTCTCCTCTCAGTGTTTCAAACAACACAACCGGGCAGCGTGGCGCAGACTGTCCAGTCTGCGTACACTGGCGCCTATTCAAATACCACACGGTTTTGCCGGGAGTCCAACAGCGCAAGCACAAGACCAAGAGGGACGGCGCGCCGCCGGTTCACCTTTTTTGTTGATAGGCGAGCCTTTTGGCATAGTCCGAATTCATGAAACACGGCGAGGGCGTGATGCCCACCCGGCCAAGATCGAGCCGGTCCGCATCCCAGCAAGCGCCAACGGTGGGATCGTCGGTGAACCGTTCGTCCGTGTGCCAAGTGCAGGCATACAGAAGCGCTTCAAAGGCCGGCGCCGGCAAGTCGAACAATTCGCCCTTCAGCGAACGCGCCAATTCCGCGCCGCGCCGGCCATGTCCCGGATCGGTGTGCTGATTGACACGCCCGGCGTCATGGAACCACGCAAAAAGCCGCACAACCATGGGGTGGGCGCCCGTATGTTCCGCGATTTCCAGCCCGAAGCGCTCGACCCGACTCCAGTGTTCGGGACCATGGATCGAATCTTCGGCCCCATGATAATGCCGGAGGACCCGTTGCTTCAGCGCTTCCCAATCGCACCAGGATTCATCGGACATCGAAAGATCCTTGTTCTCTGTTATCCAAATTTTCGCCGGGGATTTCGTTGACTGAACCGCACACAGAACAGCGCCGGATTTGAACGAATCCCGCTTTTCCCGATACCATACCACAGTCCGGGAAAGCCGGCATAACCGGCGCGATGCGTAGACGCTGCGAATAAAGAGAATAAACCCTTGATTGCGACATTGCGGCTGGGCCGGCTTGGCGCAGTATAAACACGAACAATGATGACGGAGAGGTTTTTCATGCATCCATTCAGAACCCATACATGCGGAGCGTTGCGCGCGTCGGATGCCGGCCAGGAAGTCCGGCTGTCGGGCTGGGTACATCGCAAGCGTGATCACGGCGGCGTCATCTTCATTGATTTACGCGACCATTACGGCATAACGCAAGTCGTGGTGAATCCAGACCAGCCGTTTTTCGGCCTGGCGGAACAAGTGCGATTCGAAAGCGTATTGACCGTGACCGGCAAGGTGGTCATGCGCACGCCCGATACGATCAATCCGAATATCGGCACGGGCGAGATCGAACTGGTGGCCGAAGCCTTCGTAATCGAGTCGGGATGCGATACGCTGCCGTTTCCGGTCAATCAGGACCTCGAATGCCCGGAAGATACCCGCCTGCAATTCCGTTTTCTGGATTTGCGCCGCGAGCACATGCACCGCAACATCATGCTGCGTTCCCGGACAACCCATCTCGTTCGCGAACATCTGAATTCGCGCGGGTTCACGGAATTCCATACGCCAATCCTGACCAGTTCGTCGCCGGAAGGCGCGCGCGACTATCTCGTGCCAAGCCGCCTGTATCCGGGCCAGTTCTATGCCTTGCCGCAGGCGCCACAGCAATTCAAGCAGTTGCTGATGATTTCGGGGTTCGACCGTTATTTCCAGATCGCGCCGTGTTTCCGCGACGAGGACTCGCGCGCGGACCGGAGTCCGGGCGAGTTTTACCAGATTGATATCGAGATGTCGTTTATCACGCAGGACGATCTGTTTGCGGAGTTGGAACTGCTCATGTGCCGCGTGTTCAAGGAACTCGGCACGAAGCGGATTCAGTCGGAGACGTTTCCACGGATTCCCTACCGGACGGCGATGGAAAAATACGGCATGGACAAGCCCGATCTGCGGTTCGGTCTCGAAATGATTGATGTGACCGCCATCTATGCCGAATCGGACCTGAAGGTATTCGCTTCCTCGGCCCGGAACCCAAAGGGGGCGGTGAAGGTGATCCTTGCGCCGGGCGCGGCGGCGCAGCCGCGTAAATTTTTCGACGACGCCGAAGCGTTCGCAAAAGCGGAAGGCGCGAAAGGTCTCGCGTGGATTGCGTTACGTGACGGTGAAATGAAAGGGCCGATCGTCAAATTTTTCAAGGAGGAAGAAAAGAAAGCGCTGCTCGAAACGACCGGCGCGAAAGAGGGCGATGCGTTATTTTTCGGCGCGGGCGACCGGACTGTCACCAACGCCATCATGGGCAAAGTGCGTGTCTATCTTGGCAACGCGCTCGGCCTGATTGATCCGAATCTGGCCGCCTTCTGCTGGATCGTGGATTTTCCGATGTTCGAATACAACGAGGAGGAAAAGAAGATTGACTTCTCGCACAACCCATTCTCGATGCCACAGGGCGGTCTTGAAGCGCTGATGAACCAGGACCCGCTCGACGTGCTGGCTTATCAGTACGACATTGTCTGCAACGGCATCGAACTGTCTTCCGGCGCGATTCGCAATCACCGCCCCGACATCATGCTCAAGGCTTTCGAGATTGCCGGATATCCCGAAGAAGTCGTCACAACCAAGTTTCCGGCGCTATGGAAAGCATTTCATTATGGGGCCCCGCCCCACGGCGGCATCGCGCCGGGACTGGATCGCATTGTGATGCTGCTGGCCGACGAACCGAATATCCGTGAAGTGATCGCGTTTCCGCTGACCCAAAAAGCGCAGGATCTGCTGATGGGCGCTCCGGGCGAGGTCACGCCAAAACAACTGAATGAACTGCATCTCCAGATCAAATATCCGCCCATGCCCGAAAAATAAGGGTGCGCGCTATTTTGACAGGATCCGCAGGATAAGGTTGATCAGCAGCGTCAATACCACGCTGGCCAAGATGCAGGATGCCACCGGAAACTGGAAGGAAAAGCGCCCGCGTTCGATGGCGATATCGCCCGGCAGCCGCCCGAACGGAAGGCCGAACCGGCCGGCCAGCCATATCACGGCGCCTGTAAACACCAGCACCAATCCGAAAAGAACAAGCCATTTGCCCGCGTCCGTCCAATCCATGTCATGCCTCCACTTGCACCGCCGGTTTGCGGAGACCCCGCAGGATGTCCCAATAGGCGCCGCGCGCGCCGTTGCGGATGGCGGTCGAAAGGGCCGAATGGTTGTTGTAATTGTAATTGGCCCCCAATCGCGACGGGATGGCATGGAAAAAACGATCATCACCGTCAACCAGGCCGGCTACTTGTTCGTGAATGGTTTCCCCGACGGCTTCGCTGACATAAAAAATCGGCTGGAGCAATTCCAAGTTGTCACGCACGGCGCCATGCAGGTTGTGGTTGGCGTCGAGGGGTCCCTGCGCCCGAATCTGGCGCGCAAGGCCGGTGTGCGGATAGACACGGACGCCGCAGGACAATCCGACGCAATCGGGGTTGGCGTTCTGCGCGAATGCAATGGCCTGTTTCAGCGTTTCCGGCGTCTCGCCAGGGCCTCCGAGCAACATGTCGAACATACAGGGTATACCGGTTTCACGGCAGATCCGCGCCGCGTTCCGGGCATCGTCCGGTGAATGGACGCGCCCCAGGCGGATCAACATGGCCGGAACGCCATGGTCCACACCGAAGTTGATGCCGTAGCAGCCGGCCTTGGCCATCTGGCGCGCCAGCCGGGTGTCGAACGGCGCGGGCGCGGCGTAGGCGTACCAGCGGATACGCTTGCCGAGTCCCCGCCGCACGATGGCTTCGCACATTCTGAATAACGGTTCCGGCGGAACATTACATTCGCTGTCGCAAAGATGAAACACGTCAATGCCCTGTTCCAGCAAATCCTCAATTTCAGATATCAACGAAGACACGCCACGCACGCGCGCCATGGTTCCTTTCGCGAGCGTGTCCACGCAATAAAGGCAGTGTTGCGTGCAGCCGCGCCGGGTTTCGATGCCCGCCTGGCCCCCTTCGGCAAAATAACGGGCATTGTCGGCCAGGCGACGCGCAGGAGCCGGCATCCGCAGAATATCGCGGCGTCTGGGCGCGACTTCGCGCACAAGGCCAGGGCCGGCCCAATAGACCGCGCCGGGCACATCGCCCGGTATCCGGTCCGTGGAAAGGCATTCGAGCAGTTGGGGAAATGCCCATTCGCCGTCGCCCGCAATGCCGTAATCCGCCCCGGAAAAGCGCAGAATTTCACGAGGCGCGATTGAAAAGCCCACACCGCCGAGAACGACCGGTTTGTCCGTCAACGTCCGGATTTGGCGGATGATTTCGACCGTGTGTTCAAGGATGAAATCCTGGCTGGCAAAATAGGCATCGTCAAGATTACGGATGCTGACGCCGACCGCATCGGGCAACACACTATTCAGCGACGATTTCAGATGCGCCTTCCAGTCTTGGGCAAAGGCCAAGTCACAAAGGACCGGATCGAAAGCGTGATCGCGCAGGTTTGCGGCAAGGTATTCGAGGCCGATAGGGGCCACGGGCGGTAACATGCGGTTTGGATTGACCAACAAGATGCGGCGCATGGGCGGTTACTCCGCGATGATTTTCAGTATCACGCCAAAGGCTTTTTCGAATAGCCGGCCCTTGCGAAGCGCGGCGGCAATATCGTCCGGATAAGCCGCCGGCTGGACAACACGAATAAGGACGGCCGCGCCATCCTGATCGGCATGGATCGTTTCGGCCGATTGCGCATGGGAACGGTCGAGACCGTCCGCAATACGCAGTATCGCGGCCAATCGTAATACCCTTTCCTGTTCCCTGGGTTTCAGATCGCGGTAGACCTTGTGATCCGGGTCCGGTTCAGGGCCGGTGTGATAGCGCGCGATGCAGGCAATCATCATGAGTTCACGAATGGACAGGCCCGTCAGTTTTTGTCCGAGGATAAGATCCCGCGAGGCCTTGTTGTGCTTAGCCGCGCCTGTGCCATAGCCGGTGTCGTGCATCAGGGCGGCAGCGTGCAGCAGAACGCGATCGCCGGGTCCCAAACCATGCAAATCGCGCAATTGGTCGAACAGGGCCAGTGCATTCCGGCAGACCTGGCACGCATGAGCCGGATCGGGATCATGTACCGCCGCGAAGGTCTCCGCTTCCCGAATACACTCGCCACTTTTTCTCGTATTCATCAATCGTGCGCTCCGGTATCAAGATAGCATATCCGGCTTAGTTCATGCTTGCCCGGCCGCACAAGCGCCTGTGCGTACTTTCGTCATCGTATTCGCATAATCATAATTACGTCAAGAAACACCGGGGTCTTCGTGATTGATCAATCATTGTGCGTCCACAGGCTGCGCCACTTACCCAACAATTTCACTCTTGTCGCGGCTACGCGATCCTTGCCCTTGAAAAAAGCATAATCACGGGGCGCAGACTGTCCAGTCTGCACAAACTCAACAGTCTGCGCCACGGGTTTCGTCATTGATTCACAGCCTCTCTGCAATCCTTTGCGTTCCCGGAATAGAAGACAGGAAATTCCCAGGCTGGTACGCGCCGTTGCGCAAGGGCCCGTTTGCGTGGATAGTAAATTGATGAAAATCGAAAGATGCAAATCGAAAGATTGAGGCGGAGGTTCATTACGGGATAGACTACCGGCGGAGGTTGTAATGATTGCAAGAGGATCGGATTGAAAAGAATGGAGATGGAACAATGATTCGGACATTAGGGGCGATAGCGATGGTGGCCGCTGTGGCATTGGGCTGCGGCCAATCCGCGAAACCGGAAAAAACCGCGCCGGATTCCGCGAAACCGGCATCGGCCAAGAAGGCTTTGAAAGTGGCATTCGTCACAAACAACGCTTCAGACTTCTGGAAAATCGCCAAGGCCGGCACGGAAAAGGCTTCGGCGGAATTGGGAACCGAAGTCGTGTTTCGCATTCCATCAACCGGAACGGCGCAGGAGCAGCAGATCATCGTACAGGATTTGATTACCGTCGGAGTATCGGGCATCGCGATCAGTCCGAAGGATCCGGCGAACCAGACCGCCATGCTGAACAAGGCGGCCGCCGCGGTGAACCTCGTGACGCAGGATTCCGACGCGCCGGAAAGCAATCGCATCTGCTATATCGGCACGGATAATTATCAGGCGGGCGTCGCCGCGGGCGAATTTCTCAAGAAGACGCTGCCCGGCGGCGGCAAAATCATGCTGTTCGTCGGCACGCTCGATGCCCAAAATGCCGTGGATCGCAAGCGTGGTATTGAAGACGCCATCAAAGGGTCGGGCATTGTCATCGTAGATACGCGGACGGATGAAACGGATCGCGTCAAAGCCAAGCGCAACACCCAGGATGCGCTGGTGACGCACCGCGATCTGGCATGCCTGGTCGGGCTGTGGAGTTACAACGGCCCCAGCATTCTCAGCGGCGTCCGGGATTCAGGAAAACTTGGGCAGGTTAAAATCGTCTGTTTCGACGAAGAAGAAGAAGCCTTGCAGGGCGTCAAGGACGGCTATATCGCGGGAACGATTGTCCAACAGCCCTACGAGTTCGGCTATCAATCCGTCAAGGTTTTGACGGCGCTGGCCAAGGGTGATACATCCGTCATCCCTTCCAGCAAACAGATTATCATTCCGGTAAAGGTCATCACGAAAGACAACGTGGACGCATTTTGGACGGAATTGAAACGGTTGACGGGAAAACACTGAAAAAGATTCCGGCCGCCCTGCACGGAGTACGATAATTTGGTCAAATTCAGAAAAGTATTGGGGCTTATCGTTCTGCTGACAAGCCTGATTGTCTTGACGTGTCTCTGGGAACGGCACGCCCACGGCGCCATTCGCTTCCTAACGCCGCAGAATCTGCGCAACCTGCTGCCGTGGATAGGGCTTTTCGGCATTTTGAGTCTTGGCGAGGCGCTGGTCATCATCACGGGCGGCATAGATTTGTCCGTCGGCAGCGTCGTGGCGCTGGTGGGTATAATTTGCGCGGTATTGCTACGCGACTTCGGCTGGCCGGTCGCGGCGGCGATTCCCGCCAGTCTGGGTATCGCGATTGCGGTCGGCGGGTGGCATGGGGTGCTGATTACGAAGGGCCGAATGCAACCGTTTGTCGTTACGTTGTGCGGTCTTTTTTTCTATCGGGGGATCGCCCGGCTCATCACCGGCGACACGACGCGCGGGTTCGGCGCCGCCTATCCCCATCTGACGTGGCTGGGCAGCGGATTCATTCCGAATGACGGTTCCAGTCTGGTTTCGGTTCCATTTGTCATTCTGTTGGTGCTCGCGGTAGGGGTGGGCGCCTATCTCCATTTCAGCGCACAGGGACGCCATCTTTTCGCATTGGGGGCCAGTGAAGACGCCGCGCGGTTCAGTGGCATTCCCATCACGCGGCTAAAGATTACAGCCTACGCCCTTTGCGGATTGCTGAGCGGCATAGGCGGCCTGTTGATCGCATTCAACGTCAATTCACTCGGCCCGACGGATTTCGGCAGTTTCTACGAACTTTATGCCATCGCCGGCGCGGTCTTGGGCGGATGCAGTCTCCGGGGCGGTTCCGGTAATGTCGCCGGCGTCGTTGTCGGAGCATCGCTCATCGTGGTATTGAAAAATCTGGTGAACATTCTGGAAATTCCGAGCCAATTGGAGTACGTTGTCATTGGCGGCGCGATTTTGGCCGGGGTCTTCGCGGACGAGATGTTTTCACGGAGACAGGCCGGTATTCGGACAACGGCGTAGGAACCCGTATGATTTACGAATATTCGGGATACCTCAAGACCATTCTCGATCACCCCGATCCGGCGATTCGTGACAGTCTTCCCTGCATCCTGTTTACCGCGGACGACATTGCGCAATGGTCGCCCCGCGATGCCGGTTCGGACCCCGAATGGCGGCATGTGCCGTCGAGTTGCCGGCGGGTGGAAACCGCGCTTCGGATTGAGGGCCATTTCAACGATGTCCGCCAGATTGACAATCTGGCCGCGGACGACCCGAGCATCTGGACGCCGTTAAGCACGTTGGGATGGAAGGATCCCCGGCTGCCCATAGACGTTTCCAAATACCCGGTTGCCGAAATCACCTATCGTTGCACATCAGCCAACGCGTTTCCCGCATGGCAATGGACCTATCCCGGCGGCGTATATTTCGACGGCCTCGCTCCGTCGCGGGAATGGCGGACCATTGCCCGGCGGGTCCAGCACAACGGATTTCCCCAAGCGATTGAAGCGATCATTCTTCGCTTATATGCAACGGTTCGCGCGACGGAGTCGTTCGAAGTGGAGGAAATCCGGTTTAGAGCCTTGAGCGAGCCGGAAGCCCAAGCATGCCGGGAAAATGCCGCCCGTATCACAGCGGCCGGCCCCCCGAAGCGGTATCCCCTGCTGGATACCTTTATGCCGATCGGATGCTATATGAGCGGTGGAACCTCCAAGCGGCTGGCCGCCATGCTCGGCATCGCTTTTCAGGAATACTGGGCGCTGGCGTTCGAAGACATGGTCAAGCATCACCATAATTGCGTTGTTCTGGAGGATGTGGACCGCCTAACGGAAGAAGAATGGCGCGAACTGCTCACGCTGGCCGAACCGTTCGGTGTGAAATTCATCGTCGTGCGCCCGCTTCCGTTGGATACGCCCTATGTGTACCGGCGGGAGTTCATACACACCCACGTCACGTCGCATATCAATTCGCCCAGCGTGTTTGCCTGGAATTTCTACCATGAGCCGCCCGAACACGCGTTCGCGGAACTGCTGGATGGACGCCGCCTCGTCGAAGAGGCCGATCCTGACCATCCGATGTCGCTGTTGCTGCGTTCACCCAACGAGGTTCCGCTGGTCGCGCCCCTCCTGCCCGCCCTTGGAATTGCCAATTACGGATCACATGAACCGTGGCGGATGGGGGAAATGATCCGCGCACACCTGCCGCTTTGCGCCGGCCAGCAGTTATGGGCCATTGCGCCGGCCTTTATCTACGCAACCGACACGCCGGAATGGCATACCTGTCCCGAAATGCGCCTGATGATGAATCATGCGTTCGCCAACGGCGCGCGGGGATGGTTTACTTTTTCCTATCATAACGACCCGATTTGGACCCGCGGCAGCACTCAGCGCACCCTGACAGGACCTTTTCTGGCCTTCAGCGACCTTTGGTCGGAACTGGGATTGAGGGCCGAGCATCTCGGCGCGCTGGCGCCGATCTTTCTCGGATCGCGCCCCGACGAGGGATTACCGTCCTGGTTCAGCGCCGACAGTGTTTCCCATACCAACGCGCAACTGCCGGAAGGCGTGCCCCCCTGTCTGATCACACGATTTCTGGGCGACGATTTCGATGTTTTCTGCATCGTCAGCAACGATGTGCGTGAAATGGCGAGCGTCTACCTCGACATCGGCGCCGAAGCCATCCGCGGACGAATGCTCTACGATCTGAGCGATTATGTCCGCACCCGGCGCTGGGCGCCCATGGAACCCAGGCGCCACCTGGAAATGTTTCCGGCCCAAATGCATGTCATTTTGGTGGCGCCCCCCGAAGTTTGCTGGCATTGGCGCGACGTTATCGCCGCCCGCATGATTGCGAGTGACCGGCAGCAACTCTTCTTCGACATGGTCCTGGCTCGATCCCATGGAATTGACACCGGAGGCATCGAGGACCTTGTCGCGGGACTTACGCCGGACGCGGGCTACGACGATCTCGACACCATGCGGCGAGCGCGGGACGCCATGATCAATCTCGTGTACGATTCGCCCGCCATATACGAAGCGCGCACAAAAATCATCAAAGCCAGCGCGGCGGTCTGTGCCTGCGACGGAAGCCTTTGCCGTCTTCTCGCCAAGGGTAAAAGCGATCTTGCCCGACAGTGGGGTTTCAAGGTCGTACCGCTTGCCCGCGAATTCACAAACCTCCGTCTCGAATTGCGCCGGGGACGCGGCGCGGAAATTCTGGGACAATGCGAAGCGCTGGCCGTCCGAGCCGGTGAAGTCTTGGCCGAAATTCGCGCCCTGACATAAAAACGGGATCGCGTCCCCAAAATCCCAAAGAAGAAACATGATGGATGAATGGGCAAATGTCTGGCCGCGCGGCGGCTTGTTCGCCTTTTCCGGCATGGACGGGGAAACCCGCCACGCCGAGCCGTTTGTGGCCGCCGGGCTGGCCGATGCGCTGGGATGGCGCTTTTACCTGACGCCGCGGGTAACGGTCAGGCTTACGCTAAATGGTTCCCCGCTATCGCCACGCAAGACGCCGGACGGTTATTGCCTGTCGGATTGCTGGCATTACGCCGTGGCGGATTTTTCTGATATCCGAGTGGACGGGGCCTTTGTTGATCGGCAATCAATGTTTATCCGCGTAGCCACGGGCCACCCCGGGGAAAATGTCCAACTACGCCTCGATCCGGAACCCCGGGAAACGGAAAAAGGCCGGTTGATAACAGGAGACGGCTGGTGGCTGGCCGTTTTACAGCGGCGAATGGGAGAACATGAACATTTTGGTCTTGCGATATCCTATACGGATGCGGACGACGCCACGGCACACGCATCCGCGGCGTTGGACGCTGATCCGGATTCGGTCGTGCGGGATCGCCTGCGTATTTACAAAGAGGCGGCCATTCCCGCATCGTTGTCCGATACCGCGCGTCGGACTTTTTTCAAGGCCGTTTCCATTCAGAAAGTCAATGTTGAAAGCCCGCAATTGGACATTCCCTGCCGCTGGAGCACCCCGGATCGAATGCCGCACCGGCATATGTGGATGTGGGATTCCGCCTTTCACGGATTGGGCTTGCAGTATCTGGACGCCGAAATCGCCGACGAGGCCATGCGCGCCTTGTTCGTGAAACAACGTCCGGACGGCAAATTGCTTCTAGCCGTTCAGCCCGGACAGGCTGATTGCGGAGAAGAGGACACGCAACCGCCCATTGTCGCGTGGTCGCTATGCCACCAGAACGAGCGAAACGGGCGGATCGAATGCTTGCAGGAACTGTATCCCGCCGTTGTGCGTTATCTTGAATGGTTCGAACTCAACCGAAAAAATGCCAATGGATTATACGGCTGGCGCATCCGGTTGGACGACGATCCGATCCGGGGCGCCCGCGGCGGCGAAAGCGGAATGGACAACAGCCCCCGTTTCGATCGGATCACCGGCATGACCGCCGTGGATCTGTCCAGTTATATGGCGTCCGAGTACCGTTGCCTGGGCAAGTTGGCGCAGTGCCTGGGCCGGACCGAAGATATTGCGGAATGGCGGCGGCGCCATACCGGGATAACCAGGCGCGTCAACGAATTATTATGGGATGATGAGGACCTGTTTTACTATGACTTGGATGAAGAGGGCGATTTCATTCCCGTGAAGACGACAGCGGGTTTTATGCCGTTCCTGGCCGAGATTCCCGATCGCGACCGCGCGGAAGCGTTGCGGATGCACCTGATGAACCCCAAGGAATTCTGGTCAGCCGCCCCGCTGGCGAGCGTGTCGCAGGATGAACCCGATTTCTGCCAGGATATGTGGCGCGGCCCCATGTGGCCAAATGTCAACCTACTTGTCTACTACGGCTTGATGGCCTATGGTTTTTTCCAGGAAGCGCGGGAACTGGGCCGGGCCACGCTGCGGGAAATCTCGCATTGGTATGCGCGTACGGGCTGTTTCTACGAATATTATGATTCGACAGGAACGCTGCCCCCGCCGGAACTACCGCGTAAGGGCGGAGTGGGCGAACAGGGTGGCGTAGGATTCGGCGTTGTGGCAGACTTGCATTGGACTGCGGCCGTATACGTCCATCTGTCAAGCGAATTGGGGTAAACGATTGAATGAAAGCACGTCTGTTGCTCGCCATCGAAGGGGGTGGAACAAAAACAAGGGTCTTGCTGGCCAATGAAGCGGGCGATATTCTCGGACGCTGGATCGGCGGGCCGGCCAGCGGCCTTTACACGAGGCCGGCCGCCGGCGAAAAGGCGCTTCGTTCGCTGCTCGAACCGGTATGCCAACACGTAAAGGCGTTGGATGGCCGCGTCATCAAAATTGCAATGGGCGGCCCCATGGACACCGCTCTTTTCGAGTCCGTAAGCAGGGAGGTATTCGGCCGCGCGCCGATTATGCGCGTGGGAGAATATCAAATCGCCTTGGCGGTCTACGGGCTGTCATGGGGCGTCGCGCTGATCGCCGGGACCGGCGCCAGTTGCACGGCCGTCAACGAAAACGGCCAGACGGCCTCCTGCGGCGGTTGCGGTCCACAGTTCGGCGACGAAGGCAGCGGATACTGGATTGGGCGCGAAGCCATCGCGGCGGCCATGCGCATGGCCGATGGACGTCTTCAACCCACCGCGCTTGCCGGGCGTTTATGCGCGTTCTACGGCGTGTCACGGATTTGGGATGTTTTGAGCCTGGTGGAACGCGGCAGCGGCCATGTGCCGGGGCCGCCGGTGGCGGCTTGCGCGCCGATCGTTTTCGAATTGGCAAGCCAAGGCGATCCGGTCTCACGGAGCATTTGCCGTCTTGCCGGCCAGCATCTCGCGCGCCTGGTTTGCGATACAGTCCGCCGGGTATCATGGAAAAGCGCCCGGATTCCCCTGGTACTGGCCGGTGGCGTATTCAACGGCAAACGCCTCATCACGGCGCCGTTCGTTTCCATATCCAGTCATGCCTCCGTCCGATTCGAGCGCTATCCGCCGGTGTGCGAACCCGCGGCAGGGCTCGTAAACATTCTATGCAATAAAAATCGTGGTGGATGAGACGGACGTTATGGACTCAGTGGACTCAACCCGGAAGATAAAATCCTTCGTGGTTTCTTCTCGTCCATAGAGTTCCTTTCGTCCATGGGATACGCCGGAAGTGGCGGCACAGGGTATCTGTTGCATCCGGGCGTTTCAATGAAAGGGTATGCGATGTATCTGGATCGGTATTTCGAGGCAATGGATACGGTGCTGGCCAAGGTCCGCACGACACAGCGCAAGCAGATCGAACAAGCGGGCGCCATGGTGGCGGAAAGTCTCGCGCACGGAGGCGCGCTCGCGGTGATGGACACAGGGCACATGTTGCGGCATGAAGCGTTGTGCCGGGCGGGTGGGATGCTGGTTATTGCGCCGTTCGCCTATGGACTCAACGTGGACAATGCGATGGAACAGCGGAAGACGGAGCGATCCGCGGAGGAATCAGCCGATCTCGAACGGCGCACGGTGGGACTCGCCCTCGATTCGAGCCGAATGAAACGTGGCGACGTGCTGATCATCAATTCAAATTCAGGACGCACGCCCAACGTAATCGAAGTGGCTATCCAGTGCCGGGAACGGGGTATTGCAACCTTGGGAATCACCTCCTTCGAACAAATGGAACGGTGCGCGGTGGCCCATCCCAGCGGAAAACTGATTGACGTTGCAGACCTCTGTATAGATAATGGCTCACCGCATGGCGACGCCCTGGTAGACGTGAAGGACAACGAACGGATGTGTCCGGGCAGCGGCATCGCGTCTGCTTATGTGTTCTGGGCGATCCATGCGGAAGCCGTCGAACGCCTCCAGGCGATGGGAGTCAATCCCTCGATCTACCGCAGCGTTCACGTCGGCGGCCACGAATATATTGAAGAACAACGCAAACAATTCCTGGTAAAAGGCGTCTGAGACGCAAGCGCCACAACAGGGAGGGCGCGCGTCCCCGCGCCCCGGACGTGAAGAGGGCAGGCCGGCGGGGACGCCTGCCTGTTCCCAGGAATGGGAACGCGACTCGAGAAGGAGCAAGACGCATGGCGAAATTGACCGATTGCACCGTCCACATGGTTGGCCATGGCCACATTGATCCGACGTGGCTTTGGCGATGGACGGAAGGGTACGAAGAAGTGCGCGCGACGTTTCGCAGCGCCCTCGATCGCATGAATGAAACCCCCGCGTTCAAATTCACTGCGAGCAGCGCTTGTTTCTATGCGTGGGTAAAGGCGTCCGATCCGGAAATGTTCGAGGAGATTCGCGCCCGTGTCAAGGAAGGCCGCTGGGAACTGGCGGGCGGCTGGTGGGTCGAACCCGACTGCAACATCCCGTGCGGCGAAGCCTTCGTGCGGCACGGACTCTATTCGCAACGTTTTTTTAAAAAAGAATTCGGCACGCAGGCATCCGTAGGGTTCAATCCCGACAGTTTCGGCCATGCGGGCACGCTTCCGCAGATCTATAAAAAACTCGGCATTGACTATTACGTCTACATGAGACCGTGTCCAGTCTATGAGATGGACTATCCGAACGGAACGACGTTCTGGTGGCGCGCCAACGACGGCAGCGTCATTCTGGCGTGCAACCTTCAGGAAAGTTACGGCGCCCATGACGAGGTACTGGAACGCATCAAACGCCTGCCCATGAACCCGCATTTGAACCCCGGCCAGACGCACGTCCTGGGGTTTTACGGCGTCGGCAACCACGGGGGCGGCCCGACCCGCAAGGCCATCGCGCAAATCGTTCAGGCCAAAGGCGACCGGACGATGCCGAAGGTTCTCTTTTCGACGTTGCGCGAGTTCTTCGATGGATTCCTGAAGACGACCAAAAAGAACAATATCCCCACCATCTCGACCGACCTCCAGCATCATGCGCGCGGGTGCTATTCGGTACACAGCGAAATCAAGCGGCTCAACCGCCAATGCGAGCACGCGTTGATGGCCGCGGAACGCTTCGCGGCCGCCGCATGGCTGCTCGACGGACACCCTTATCCGGAACAGCAATTCGAATACGCATGGAAGGATGTGTTGTACAACCAGTTTCACGACGTGCTGGCGGGCACAAGTCTCCAGAGCGCCTACGAGGATACGCGCGATCAACTTGGCGCCGCGCGCCATCGCGCCGATGTCATCGCGAACGAAGCCATTCAGTGCATGGCGCGCACGATCGACACGACCGCCGAGGGGAACACGGTGGTCGCGATCAATCCGCTGCCGTGGCCCGTCACGCAGACCATCCGTGTCGCGCCCATCGTGGGCCGATTTCTCGGCGATTCGATCCATTTCGTGGACGACACGGAACAATTGGTCGCGAGCCAGGCGGTCCTTACCGAGCGAATCGGAAGCACCGGCTATGCGTTCACGGCGGAATTGCCCGCCATGGGCTACCGTTGTTATCACGCGCGGTCCGGCGGGCGGAGCATTCATCATTCGCGCATGCTGGCCGGCGACCGGACTTCGCTTGAAAACGACTGGTGGCGAATCGAGTTCGATCCGTATGACGGCCACATCTGCCGACTTTACGACAAAAGCAACCGCCTTGAAGTCCTTCGGAAAGGCAATGTGCTCGCATGCATGGTGGATTCTTCGGATACGTGGAGCCACGGTTATGAAGAATTCCGGGTCGAGGCCGGACGCTTCGGGAACGCGCGCATTGAACTGCTCGAAATCGGTGATGTGCTCGCTACGATTCGCGTTACGTCAACATTCGACAAGTCAGCCGCGGAACAATTTATTACCTTGTACCGCGACGTGGACACGATTGACTGCGTGTTTCGGATCAACTGGCAGCAGCGCTACACCATGCTGAAACTGGCCTACGAAACCGGCATCGAAGGCGGGCAGGCGGCATACGACACGGCTTATGGCGTACAAATCCGAAATACGCATGGTTTCGAGGAACCCGGCCAGCAATGGTTCGACCTGACCGGATCGGTGGCGGGCGAACCGTATGGTTTCGCGGTCTTGAACGACTCGAAATACGGTTTCGACGTCTGCGGCAACGTCATGCGCGTGACGATGCTGCGAAGCCCGGCCTACGCCCATCACGACCGCACGCGATACGATTCTTCGCTACCCTACGCGATCATGGACCAAGGCTGGCAGACCGTGAAAATCCGGCTTGTTCCGCATGCGGGCCCCTGGGAAGACGCGCGCGTCCCCAAGAAAGCCTGGGAACTCAATGAACCGGCGTTTGCCCACATCGAATCGGCCCACAAAGGACGCCGCCGCATGAGCGCGAGTCTCGTGGGCACCGAGGCCGACAACGTTCTGCTGTCGGTAATCAAGAAGAGCGAAGACGGAAACGATTTGATTCTCCGTGGGTATGAAACGGCGGGACGGCCTGTTTCTACCACGCTGCATTTTCCCTTCAAGAAGAAGACATTTCATATCACGTTCGGTCCGCACGAAATCAAGACCTTGCGGATCAATCCGCGCAAGTGGACCTTGCGGGAAGTGAACCTGCTGGAAGAATAACAAAATGCCGGGAAGGATCCGGCGCGCCGAAAAACTATTTCCATTTTCCGCGCGCCGGGAAAAAAAGTATGGCGATTGAAGACACCATTGCCGCGATAGTTCCGGAATTGATTGCATTGCGCCACGAATTTCACGCCCATCCGGAAATCCGTTTCGAGGAACGATGGACGGCGGACCGAATCGCGGCATATCTCGACCAAGCCGGCGTTTCCTACACGCGCGGGTATGCCGGCGGAACGGGCCTTGTCGCCCTGCTGGAAGGCCAAGGGGCCGATACGGTCGCTTTGCGAACCGACATGGACGCATTGGAGTTGGACGAAGAAGATTCCCGTGAATACGCGTCCAAAATCCCCCATCGGATGCACGCCTGCGGACACGACGGCCATATGGCCTGCCTGTGTGGCGTGGCCAAGGCGCTGTCGCGGCATCGAGAGGAAGTGAACGGAAACGTAAAACTGATCTTTCAACCCGCCGAGGAACGCGAAGGCGGCGGACGTCACATGGTCGAAGAAGGGGTCTTGGACGGCGTGAAGGCGGTGTTTGCCCAGCATGCGTGGCCGGAGATTCCGGCCGGCTGTTTCGGGGTCCGGGACGGCGCCATCATGGCCAGCGCGGACTGGTTTCGCATTGATGTCATCGGGAAAGGCTGCCACGGCGCCCATCCCGACGAAGGCGTGGATTCGCTGGTCGTGGCGGCGCACATCACGACGGCCCTGCAAAGCATCGTCAGCCGCGAAATCGCGCCCACCGACCCCGCTGTCGTGACCGTGGGCCGAATCGTCGGCGGGGTCGCGCAAAACATCATTCCCGAAACGGCGTTTATCGAGGGGACGTTTCGCACCTTCAAGCCGACGGTGCGCCATACCGTCCAATCCGCGATCGACCGCATTGCGCGGAGCGTTGCCGCGGCGTTTCGCGCCAATGCCGAGGTGGTCTTCGGCGATTCGTATCCCGTATTGATCAACGATCCCGCCATGACGGAACTTGCCCGAAAGGCCATTCGGGAAACCCTCGGACCGGACGCGTTAATAGACATTGACCATCCGTCCATGGGCGCCGAGGATTTCGCCTACTATCTAGAGCGTGTTCCCGGTGCGATGATCTGGATGGGCACGGGGCGTCCAGGACGGGAAAATCCGCCCCTGCACAGCCCCCATTTCGATTTCAACGACGATGCCATCGAACCGGCGGTGCGCGTATTGTCGAAAATCGCCATGAGCGCATTGGAAAAAGTAAAAATTTGAATATGTCATATCCGCATGATATATTCCCCATATCGAGCGCATGTGCGGTCGTATCACACAATTCGCAGTGCTCGTGCGCGGCACAAGTCTTGCGCGGGAAATACATGGCGGGTGTAATGCCCAAGGCGAAAGCCATGTCTTGCGCGGGATGTCGCGGTGGGAAACGTGCGCTCATGATTGGCGCCAACAACAAGCAATGGAGGATGACGAAGTATGGCCAGCGACACTACCAGCAGTTCAATGAAATCGCTCATGACGGAAAATCGCACCTTTGCACCGCCCGCGGATTTTGCCGCAAAGGCGCATATCAAGTCATTGGAGCAATACCAGGCGATGTACGATCAATCAATCAACGATCCCGACGGTTTCTGGCTCGAACAGGCCAAGCAACTCGATTGGATAAAGGCTCCGACGAAAAGCCGCGAATACACGTGGAACACCGAAGGGCGCGTAATCAAGCATACGTGGTTCGCCGATGGCGTATTGAACGTATCATATAACTGCCTGGACCGCCATCTGAACGGTCCCAATGCGAAAAAGGCGGCGCTGGTATGGCAAGGCGAGCCCGAAGAAGACAGCAAGACGCTGACCTATGAAGAACTCCACCGCGAGGTATGCAAATTCGCCAACGTCCTGAAATCGCTGGGCGTCAAGAAGGGCGATCGCGTTTGCATCTACATGCCGATGATTCTTGAATTGCCCGTCGTAATGCTGGCCTGCACCCGCATCGGCGCCATTCACTCCATCGTATTCGGCGGGTTCAGCGCGGACTCCCTCAAGGACCGCATCAACGACTCATCCTGCAAGATCCTCGTAACGACGAATGTTTCTTTGCGCGCCGGAAAACATATCCCGCTGAAGGGCATTTCCGATGAAGCGCTTAAGAATACGCCGAGCATCGAGAAAGTCATCGTCTTCAAGCGCGACAATACCGAAGTCAACATGGTCGAGGGCCGGGACCTGTGGGCGGAAGAGTTGATGGCGAAGGCCAGCGCGGACTGCCCTCCGGAGCCGATGAATGCGGAAGATGAACTTTTCATCCTCTACACGTCCGGTTCGACCGGCAAACCGAAGGGCGTCGTTCACACGACCGGCGGTTACCTGCTGCATGCGGCGCTCACGCACAAATACCTGTTCGACATTCAGCCGGACGACATCTACTGGTGCACGGCCGATATCGGCTGGGTGACCGGCCATAGTTACATCGTGTACGGACCGCTGGCCAATGGCGCCACCTCGCTCATGTTCGAAGGCGTGCCGACCTATCCGGATGCGGGACGTTTCTGGCAAGTCTGCGAAAAATACAAGGTCACGATTTTCTACACCGCGCCGACCGCAATACGTTCACTCATCGTCAAGGGCGTCGAGTGGCCGCAGAAATACGACCTCAGCACCCTCCGCCTGCTCGGCACCGTCGGCGAACCGATCAATCCCGAAGTCTGGATGTGGTACTACGAGCACATCGGCGGCAGCCGTTGTCCGATCGTGGACACGTGGTGGCAGACCGAGACCGGCGGCATTCTGATTTCGCCGTTCCCCGGCGCGATTACCTTGAAACCCGGCAGCGCCACGCGCCCGTTCTTCGGTGTCGAGCCGGTGGTGCTGCGTGACGATGGCAGCGAAGCCGACGCCAACGAAGGCGGCAAACTCTGCATCAAGAAGCCGTGGCCCGGAATGATGCGCACCATGTGGGGCGACCACGACCGCTTCATCGAAACCTATTTCACGATGTATAAGAACTTGTATTTCACCGGCGACGGCGCGCGTAAGGACCCGGACGGCGACTACTGGCTCATGGGTCGCATTGATGACGTCGTCAACGTGTCCGGCCACCGCATCGGAACCGCCGAAGTTGAAAGCGCCCTCGTCAGCCATCCCAAGGTGGCCGAGGCCGCCGTCGCGCCCATGCCGCATGACATCAAAGGCCAAGGCCTCTACGCATTCGTGACACTCAAAGCGGGTGTCGAAGAAAGCGATGAATTGCGCAAGGAATTGGTCAATCACGTTCGCAAGGAAATCGGACCGATTGCCGCGCCGGACGTGGTCCAATTCGCGCCCGCGCTTCCCAAGACCCGTTCGGGTAAAATCATGCGCCGCATTCTGCGCAAGATCGCCGAAAACGCCACCGATCAGATCGGCGATACGACCACCCTGGCCGATCCGTCCGTGGTCGAGGCGTTGGTCAAAGATCACGACAAACTGCAAGCGAAGAAATAAGACAATCGAGGAACATGTAACCATGATGGGCCGGGTGTACCGTGGTGGGACGCCCGGCCCATCGGTTTTTTCGGGAGGAATACAAAATGTCTGAACAACCTGCTATGAATCGCTGGATCGTCGTCGTCGGCGCGATCCTTATCCAATTGTGCCTGGGCGCCATCTACGCCTGGAGCGTGTTCGCCAAACCGCTCAGCGCGCCCGGCGGCGGTTACGAATTCACCAATACCCAAACCCAAATCATTTTTTCGGCCGGTCTGGCGGTATTCGCCGTCGTCATGGTTATCGCGGGACGCCTTCAGGCGAAGACCGGCCCACGGCCGATTGCCATGCTGGGCGGCATCGTACTCGGCATCGGCTACATCCTCGGCGGTCTGTTCGGCAAGACCTATCTGGCGCAACTCATCTGCATCGGCTTTATCGGCGGAGCGGGCATCGGCCTTGGCTACGTCGTCCCGATCGCCGTCGGCGTCAAGTGGTTTCCGGACAAGAAGGGCCTGATTACGGGATTGTCCGTGGCCGGATTCGGTTTTGGCGCGACGCTGTGGGTGAAACTCGCCGGCGGATTCAAGACTATCCTGTGGCTGGTTCCGGCCAACTATGCCGGCCTTATCAAGACCACCAGCATCATGGGATTGCCCGGTATTCAGAGCGTCTTCTTGCTCTATGGCGTCATCTTTCTGGTATGTGTCGTACTGGGCAGTCTTGTCATGATCAATCCCCCGGCCGGCTACAAACCCAAGGGATGGACGCCGCCGCCCGCGACAGCCGCCGCCAGCGGCGCGCTCGACATGACCAGCGGCGAAATGCTTGGCACCCCGCAATTTTACCTGTTGTGGCTGACGTTCATGGGTTCGGCCATGGCCGGCCTGATGGTGATTGGCTGCATCTCGTTGTTCGGCACTGACGCCCTGCTCGCCAGCGGCGCCGCCGACAAGGATCAGGTCGCCGTAATCACCGGCACCGCCATGGCGCTCCTGGCCATCTTCAACGGCATGGGCCGCATCATCTGGGGATCGGTTTCCGATAAAATCGGACGCAAACCCTCCATTTTCCTCATGTGCATTCTGCAAGGCGTCATTATGCTCGCGTTTTACAAGATTGGCGGAAGCACAATGGGCCTGATCGCCGGCGCCTGTATCATCGGGTTCAATTTCGGCGGGAATTTCGCTCTGTTCCCAGCGGCGACCGCGGACTTCTTCGGCAACAAAAACGTCGGGCTGAACTACGGCTGGGTGTTCCTGGCTTATGGCGTCGCCGGCATCTGCGGCCCGTTTATCGCGGGCTATTTCACCGATGCGGCCAAAGCCGCCGCCGCCGCCGCGGCTTCACCGGAACTTGCTCTTGCGGCCAAACTGGCGGCATGGAAAATGCCCATGTTCATCGCCGCCGCAGGCTGCTTCGCGGGCGCAGTTTTATCCGCCCTGGTCAAGCCGCCCAAGGCCAAAGCCTAATCGCACGGAATATAACCTGGGGAGGATGACGAAAACATCCTCCCCAGGTTTTTTTACCCGGTAAAACCTTTTGCGATGATGGCATCAAACAGGTGTTTCGCGAGATCGTCCTTGGGCATGTGCGGCCATTCAATCTTTAGCCCATCGCGACCAAGCAGAAGGGCATTGAGCGTATCCACGCCAAAACCGGATTCAGGAACGCCGACTTGGTTCGCCACAATCAGATCGAGATTTTTTTTCGCGAGTTTTCGCTCTGCATTGGCGGCCAGATCCTCGGTTTCGGCGGCAAATCCCACGAGTACCTGCCCTTCGCGTTTGGAAGCGCCGATTTGGGCGAGAATATCGGGATTTTCAACCAGGGTAATCGAAAGCGATTCACCGGTGCGCTTGTGTTTTTTCCCAAACGGCTGTCCGGGATGGTAGTCCGCCACGGCGGCGGCGCACACGATAATGTCGGCCTCTTGCGCACGCGCCAAGGTTTTTTCCGCCATCTGGAGCGCTGTTTCGACAGGAATGACTTCGGCGCCATGGGGCAACGAGGTCTCACAGGGACCGGTCACGACCGTAACCCGCGCGCCGCGGGCCAGCGCCTCGACGGCGAGCGCCCTCCCCATCTTGCCGGACGAACGATTGCCGATGTAGCGGACGGGATCCAGGGGTTCGCGCGTTCCGCCGCTGGTAATGAGCACCTTTCGGTCCTTCAGCGTGCTATCGCATGATACGAGGGGCAGCGCCGCCTCGATGATGGACAACGGATTGGCCAGCCGGCCCTGGCCCATCGTGCCGCACGCCAGCCGCCCCGCTTCCGGTTCGATAAACCGGCAGCCGCGTGCGCGCAGTGTTTCAATATTCGCCTGTGTCGCGGGATGCGCATACATATTGGCGTTCATCGCGGGCGCAAAGAGAATCGGCGCCCGTGTCGCCAGCAAGGTCGTGCTGAGCCAGTCGTCCGCAATGCCGTGGGCGGCTTTCGCGAGGATGTTGGCCGTGGCGGGAGCGACGAGAAACAAATGGGCGCGCGTGGCGACAGCAATATGCTCGATTTCGGGGCTGGCGTAGGGTTCGAATAGCGCCGTGATGGCCCGGCGGCCCGTGATGGCTTCCAGCGTGGCCGGCCGGATTAGTTCACACGCCGATCGTGTCAAGACCGGCGTGACGCGAGCGCCCCATTCAACAAGGCGCGAGGCGATTTCACACGCCTTGTACGCCGCGATCGATCCGGTTACGGCCAGAACGATCTCCTTATTCGAGATATGCCTCCGCATCGCCCGCATCCGTGGTATGCGACACCTTGCCGTCCAAGATTTCCTCCAGAGCGATGATGGTGGGCTTCTTCGAATGCGCGGAAACCAGCGGCCTTGAATCGGTGCGGCTGATTTGGCTGGCGCGCCGCGCCGCGAGGATGACCAGACGGTACAGGCTGTCTATCTTGCCGGAAAAATCTTCAACCGAGTAATTTCTCATGCGGTACACGTTTCCTTCTTGGACACTGATCGCTGTACGAAACCGTAATTATGACCGATACGGCGCGAAACATCAAATTTCAGACCTCTCTTGAATAGGGCGAAGATGGCGGAGATGGATTTTCTGTCCAAGTAACGCTCCAAGATTTCACAAGGCCCGCCTTGCTCCAATCGGGTTCATTCCAACATGCGGAAAACCGGCCCGGCCTACCAGTAGATAAACTTGAAGAAAACGGCCCGGCTCGCGGAATCCAGATCGTTCAGATCCTCGATTTCATACCGGTTGTAATCCACATCGAGAATAATGCGGCCGTTGCGCCCGCCCTGCGCCACGGTATAGCGGTCCCAGCGCCGGGTCATGAATTCCATGTGGCCCTTGTCGGTTTCAACGTTCCATGTGAGAAATCCGAGATCTTCCTCGATGTCGTTGATCTTGGAGATGTAGTGGATGAAATAGCGCTTAGCCAATTCATGCTGGACGGCCATCAGGGAACTGGGAGAAAGTTCCCGGAGACGGCGGATCATGCCGACTTCGCGATGTTCGAGCGCCGATGCGCCCGTCCACAACGCCACAAATTCGCTGGGTTGCGAAACGGGGAAACAGCGATATGCGTGGACATAGTCGTACTCTTCGTCGCCATAGGTAACGTGCATGCCGCCTTCGTCGAGCAGATGGATGTGGAGTTTCTTCGTGTCGAGATAACGGATGCGCGGAACGGGTCCCGGCGCGGATCGTTCTTTTTTGGCTTTCGGTTCAATGTCTTTCTTTTCGCCAACGGTTTCAAGTTCGTTGATCGAACTCAGGTTGTCGAACGACGTATCGCGGTCACTCGTCAACTGGGTCTGAATATCCACCAATTTTTTATAGATGCCCTTGAGTTCGAGCAGTTCCTCGTGGGTGCCCTGCTCGCGAATGACGCCTTCTTCGAAGACCAGAATGCGGTCGCAGTTCCGCAGCGTCGAAAGACGATGGGCGACGGCGATGGTCGTCCGGCCAAGGCTAAGGGATTCGAGCGCCTTTTGAATTTCGCGTTCCGCGATGGTGTCAACGCTCGATGTGGCCTCGTCGAGAATCAGAATGCGCGGGTTGTAAAGCAGCGCGCGCGCAATGGCGACGCGCTGCCGTTCGCCGCCGGACAAGCCCGACCCGCGTTCGCCCAGACGCGTGTCGTAGCCGTCGTGGATGCGCGTAATGAACATATGCGCGTTCGCGGCCAACGCCGCGTCCAGTATCAATTCCGGCGCGACCGACGGATTGCCATACGAAATGTTCTCCGCCACCGTGCCGCCGAAAAGGTAGGGATCCTGCGGAACGAGTCCGATCTGCCGGCGCAGGCAGGTCTTCCGGATGCGGCGAATGTCAATGTTGTCAATCGTCAAGACACCGTCGTTGACTTCATAGAAGCGCATGATGAGATTGACCATGGTGGATTTACCGCTGCCACTATGGCCGACGACGCCAATCATCTCGCCGGGCTTGATGTCGAAAGTGACATTGTGCAGGATGGGAATGTGCGGATCATAACCGAACGTGACGCCGGTAAACGTGATCGCGCCCTGAATTTGCATATCCACGGAATCCGGGCTGTCGGTAATTTCCGGTTCATGATCGAGCACTTCGAATACGCGGTGGGCCTGTGTCGTGAACGACGTGAACCAGTTGGACATTTGCGTCAGCGAATTCAGCGGCCCGTAAAACATGCCCAGGTAGCCGAGGAATTGCAGGAGTTTGCCCAGGCTCATAGCCTCCCCAATCACGAGATGGCCGCCGTAAAGCCAAACCACGAAACCGCCCAACTGGAACACAAAACTCATCAGCGGGTAGAACCACGCCTGCGCATAGCCGACGTACAGGCCCGCGTCCCGGAACTTTCCACTGTAACTCTTGAACCGTTCTCCTTCGTGCTTTTCCTGCGCGAAGGCCTTGACCACACGCACGCCGGACAGCGACGCGTGCAGAACGTTCGACAGATCCGATCGCGTGGTCCAGTACTTGTTCCACGCCGGGACGACGTACTTGTAGAAAAAGACCGTACAGGTCATGACGACCGGCGCGGGCAAGCATGCAATCAGCGCCAGTTTCCAATTCATCGTGAACATCACGGCGGATATCACCACAACGTGGATAATCTGATAGCCGAAGCCGCTCGTGATCTGATTGATGAAACTCTGGAGCGTTTCCACATCCTGGGTGCATCGCGTCATCAGTTGGCCGACGGGATGCTTGTCGTGGTAACGGACGGCCAGATCTTCCATTTTTTGGAACACATCGCGCCGCAGGTCGTAGCCAAGGCGGTTGTTGACCCATGCGGCAAGCCGTTCGCGAAGCCAGCCCACGATGCAGCTCAGCGCCGTCGTGACAATCAGCCCGCCCACCACCAGATACAGCCAGTGCTGATGATCGGTTATATCCAACAAATCCGTCAGCCACCGGAACCAACCCGCCATGTCGCTGGGTTTGTCCTCGGCAAACACGTTGTCCACCAGCACCTGCGTCAACGCCGGCGGCACCAGCGAAATCAGGATGGACAGGATGACCAAGCCCATGCCGATCGTCGCCAATGGCCAGTATTCCTTGGTCCGGCCCAGGAACCGCAAGAAGACCAGCCCGCGCTTCATGCACTTCGGGCAGATCGTCATGCTGCGATCCGGGAGGCGGATCCCGCATTTCTGGCAGCGGCCCTGGACCAGTTCCTCTTCTTCCTCCGGGCGGACGACGACCTGTTTGCCCTGGGCCAGCGAACGGATTTTATTGGCGACCTTCGAAAATTTCTCCGCGTTCTTATTCGAGAACCGGATCAGTTCCTCGTAGACATTGTCGCTGGTCTTGGCTTCGAGAAATCCCGAACCGACGCGGCTGTCCGTTCGCGCGGTTTCGATCTTGGCGATGGGAACCTCGCGAATGAGCAGCGCCTCCCCCTCGCCCTCTTCCTCCTCGAGCATGTAAATAAGGACATGTTCGCGCGTGACGATCAACCATCGCTCCGAATACTCTCCCGCGATGTCCAGATCGGTATTGGTCGCGACGACGACGTCGTCTTCCTTGAGGCCCCGCTCTTCGAGCGCTTTACGAATCAACGGCGGCACAGGGCGCCTGACCTGCGCCGATTCAACTTCTCGCATGTACCGAAAAAATCCTCACTGCCGCACGGTTGCCGGTGTAACCTACTCCTGCGCTTCTATTATGCCACAAATCGCCCGGATAGTTCCTTTTTCCGGCAATTGTCCGGTTGACTTGGGCGGATTTGGGCCGTATCATTAGCGCTTTGGCGCTTGAATTGGAATGGGGATCGAACACCTGCATGGGACGCGTTATTGTCGTTGCCAATCAGAAAGGCGGGGTCGGTAAGACGACGACCGCCGTCAATCTGGCCGCCTGCATGGCGGCGGCCGGGCGTTCGACGCTGCTCGTGGATCTGGATCCGCAGGGCAATGCGTCGAGCGGTGTCGGGATTGACCGGACGGCATTGGAACGGACCGTGTACGATGTGCTGGTGGACGGCGTGGCCTTGCGTGAGGTCGTGAAGCCGGGTCCCGTCACGTTTCTTGCCGTGGCGCCTTCGACGAAGGATCTCGTGGGCGCCGAAGTCGAACTGGTCAATGCCGAGGGGCGCGAATTCCGCCTGCGCAGACAAATCGAGGCGATTCGCGATGGGTACGACTACATCTTCATAGATTGCCCGCCGTCGTTGGGGCTGTTGACCCTGAACGGACTCGTGGCCGCCGACGGCGTATTGATCACGCTGCAATGCGAGTATTATGCGCTGGAAGGGCTGAGCGAATTGCTGCACACGATCGTGCTGGTGCGCGACGGCCTGAATCCGCAACTCAAATTGCAGGGGGTCCTGCTGACAATGTTCCAGCACACGAACCTGTCCAACCAGGTGGTCGCGGATGTGCGCGCGCACCTTGGACAGAAGGTATATGAAACGGTAATCCCGCGCAACGTCACGTTGAGCGAGGCGCCGAGTTTCGGAAAACCGGTGATCCTGTACGATGCGAAATCGCCGGGCGCGCGAGCGTACATGGCGCTGGCAGCGGAGGTAGCGGCACGTGGCTGAAGGAAAGAAAAAAGCGCTTGGACGCGGCCTGACCGCGCTGATAACGGTCCGGCCGGAAGAGCCGGCGCCTGCGGAAGTTCCGCGCAGAACCGAATCCAGCGACGGTGACAGGGTATTGTACCTTGACCCTAAAACCCTCAAACCCAATCCAAAACAACCCCGCAAGGCGTTCCGCGAAGAAGCGCTCGAAGAATTGGCGGCTTCGATCAAGCGAGACGGCGTCCAAGAGCCGGTCATCGTTCGAAAAGGCAAAGACGGCTACGAATTGGTCAGCGGCGAACGGCGCGTCCGCGCGAGCGTCATGGCCGGCCTCGACCAGATCCCCGCGATCCGGCGTGACGTGTCCGACACGGACATGCTCAAGCTCGGCCTGATCGAAAACATTCAGCGCGAGGATCTCAATCCCATTGAACTGGCGCAGGGCTTTCAGGCGCTCATCACCGAGTTTCACTGGACGCAGGAGCAACTGGCCGACGAAGTCGGAAAGAAACGCGTCACGGTAACCAACATTCTGCGGCTTCTGAATCTTCCGCCGGATCTCCAGCAACATCTGATAGACGGAAATCTTTCGATGGGCCACGCGCGGGCGTTGTTGGCGTTGCCTTCCGCCGAGGCGCAGCGCGCCGCCGCGCGCAAAATCATCACGCTTGGCCTGTCGGTCCGAGAAGCAGAACGCCTTGCCGCGCCGGCGGAGCCGAAGCCGAAGAAATCCCTCAAATCCAAAGATCCGAATATCGCCGGTATCGAAGAAGAGTTTCAGCGAATTCTGGGCACCAAGGTAACGATTCGCACCCGAAAGAAGAATCGCGGATCCATCGAAATCGAGTACTACTCCCTGGACGATTTCGACCGCATCATGGGAATTGTCCGCGGCAAGCGGTAGCGCCGCGTGAAAAGAAAGGTCCGTCATGCTTGATTTGAAATTACTCCGGGAAAATCCCGATATCGTGCGGGAGGCGCTGAAGAACCGGAACAATCCGCTCGATCTCGAACCGCTTCTCGAACTCGATGCGCACCGCCGGCAATTACTCTACGACTTCGAACAATTGCGCGCCGAACAGAACCGTGCCTCCGAAGAAATCGCGCGGCTCAAGAAGGCCAAACAGGACGCATCGGAAGTCATCGCGAAGATGAAAGAGGTCGCCGATCGCGCACGGCAACTCGACGAACAGGCCAGGCAAGCCGAGGCCGATCTCGAAGCGCAACTACTGCTAATACCCAACATTCCGGATCCAAGCGTACCCGTCGGAAAGGACGAATCCGCCAACCGCGTCGAACGGCAGTGGGGCGATCCGCCTGTATTCGATTTCGAACCGAAAGACCACGTTGACATCGGGCAGGGACTGGGCATTTTCGATTTCGATTGCGCGGCGAAATTGTCCGGCGCGCGGTTCTCGTTGTCGAAAGGGCCGGGGGCGCTGCTCGAACGAGCCATCATCAACCTGATGCTCGACACGCATACCCGCGAAAACGGATACACCGAAATCCTCCCGCCCTTCGCGGTCAACAGCGACTCGATGCGCGGCACCGGACAGCTTCCGAAATTCGCCGCCGATCTCTTCCGGCTCGAAGGGTTCGACCTCTGGCTAATCCCGACCGCCGAGGTGCCTGTCACGAATATCCACCGCGGCGAAATTCTCGACATGGACCGGCTGCCCATCAAATACTGTGCATACACGCCGTGTTTCCGCAGCGAAGCCGGTTCCTATGGAAAAGACACCCGCGGCATGATCCGCCAGCACCAGTTCAACAAAGTCGAACTGGTGAAATTCACCACGCCGGAACAATCATGGGACGAACTCGAAAGCCTGACCGCCAATGCCGAGGGGATTCTCCAGAAACTCGGACTCGCCTATCGCGTTGTCACGCTTTCCACCGGCGACCTTGGATTCTCCGCCGCCAAGACCTACGACATCGAAGTCTGGCTGCCCGGACAGAATGCCTACCGCGAAATCAGTTCCTGCTCGAATTTCACGGACTTCCAGGCGCGCCGCGCGAATATCCGCTTCCGCCGCGACAAGAAACCGGAATTCGTCCACACGCTCAACGGGTCGGGGCTTGCCGTGGGGCGGACCGTCGTCGCCGTCCTCGAAAATTATCAACAGGCGGATGGGACGGTCATCGTGCCGCCCGCCTTGCGCCCCTACATGAACGGCATGGATCGCCTGGAGGCTATCCGCTAATGGATCCTTTTCACCTGGCCGCCGAGGCCATCAAGCATTCCGGGCTGACCGTGGCCGTGACCGGCGCCGGCATCTCCGCCGAAAGCGGCATCCCGACGTTTCGCGGCGACGACGGCATCTGGACAAAGTATCCGCCGGACGAGTACGCCACCATTGACGCCTACAACGCCAATCCCGACAAGGTCTGGAAATTCTGGCTGGAACTCGGCGCGAAATTGGGCGGCAGCCGTCCGAATCCCGCGCACTATGCCCTCGCCGAACTCGAAGCCATGGGAAAACTCGAAGCGATCATCACGCAAAACATAGACAACCTGCATCAGGCGGCCGGCAGCAAAAACGTCATCGAGTACCACGGCAACGCACACTGGCTCGTGTGCCCCCGATGCCGCCATCGCGACCCGCTCGACTTGTCCCAACACACCGAATCGCCGCCCTATTGTTTCTGCGGCACACTGATGAAGCCCGACGTCGTCATGTTCGGCGAAGTCATCCCCAGCCAGGCGCTGGTGGATTCGGCACGCCTGGCCGAAACCTGCAACGTCCTCATCGTGGTAGGAACTTCCGCCCAGGTATATCCCGCGGCCCGGCTGCCGGTGCTGGCCCGGCAACGCGGCGCTTTCATCATCGAAGCCAATATCGAAGAAACCGATTTCACCGCCTCTGTAACCCATGCCTTCCTGAAAGGCCCCGCCGGCGAAACCCTCCCCAAGCTGATCGATTACGTGAAGGCATAGTCCCGAACCGGACGATCGTCATCGAGCAGGGCAAGTGCCGACACCGGACATTGCAGGACACAGACTCGGCAACCATCTGACGTGGTTCATTTCCCTGAAATCCCTCGCGCCCCTTCGGGCAGTCACGAATACCGCTCTGAACATTGCCGCGGGAAACATGGATGAACCTGGATTCGGCAGTCAAGATCGGATTCTACGTGCTATCCTCTGGATGTCGTGGACCTTGTGGACGAAATGGACAAGAAAATCAATCCCCTTGCGGGTGAAGTCCACTGGGTCCACAATGTCCATCTCGTCCATGGTTTGGTCGAAAGAGCCGCGTTCAACTGCCGATTTTAGGTTGAAGATTCGGATAATCTCTTGAACATGGTAAATAATATCGCGGATCTTTCCGAAATGGATACCGGCGTTGCGAAGATTCAATCCGCACCGATCAATTTAACCGACATGCGCCATGACCTTCTCGACTTTTTCGACACAGCCGCCAAGGACAAGCATATTGAAACGAGCCTGCACGCGCAGGGGCCTGTCGTGGCCAAAGGGGATCGGAATCGTCTTCGGATGGCCTTTGCCAATGTGCTGGACAATGCCATTAAATACACAGAACCCGGCGGGCGGATTGAGGTCGTGATACGTGCCGGAGCACATGACATTGCCGTATCCGTAACCGACACAGGGATAGGCATTCCCGCCGACGCATTGCCACGCGTCTTCGACCGGTTTTATCGCGCCGATGGCAGCCGCAGCAGCCGCGGACACGGACTGGGACTCAGCCTAGCTTCCGCCATTGTAAAGTTACACGGCGGCAATATTCACGTCCGCAGTTCGGAAGGAAAGGGCAGTATATTCACGATCACGCTGCCCCGTCCAAGCCCAGATTCCCTACCATCTCTGGCCGACACGCCGGATGGTATCGAGTTCGGCTTCTAGCAAGACCGAGGAGGACGCAGTATGCCCAATCTCATCATCTTCGGTGAAATTGGATTCGGCAGTCAAAATTGGATTCTACGTTCTATCTTCTGGACGTCGTGGACCTTTTGGACACAATGGACTTTACCCGTAAGGGGATTGGTTTTCTTGTTCACTTCGTCCACAAGGTCCACGACGTATCCTGTTTGCGCACAGGAATCGGGTCCGCTTGCCGAATCCAGGGTAAGGCCATCCCCGGCCAGGCATAGGTGGATTCGGCGCGCCTGGCCGAAACCAGCCATCAGCGGTAGGAGTAGGCCCAGCGTTCCATGCGTTGATCCTCGTTTTTCATGCGCCAGCGGAGCATGCGCTGCGCGTAGGCGGCTACGGTGGCGGCATGGCGGGGATCGCCGGCCAGATTGTCGAATTCGCCGGGATCGTGGCGGAGATCGAAGAGAATTGGGGGGAAGTCAGCGCGGCCGAATTGGACGTATTTGAAGGCTCCATCGCGTAACACCCATATCAGGCATTCGTCGGGGTCGAAGCCGGGCAGATCACGGGCCAGGACGCGGAAATCGAATTCATAGTGAATTTCGGTCCGGGCCGGCGTGTCCGGGGCGTGGCGCACATGGCCGAGGAAACTGTGGCCCTGGAATCGGTCCGGCATGGGAAGGCCGGCATAGTCGAACAGGGTCGGCGCGATGTCTATTGACTCGACGAATGCGCCGATGCGCGTTCCCCGGGTGGAGTCCGCTTCCGGAGATGGATCACGCACAATGCACGGAACGCGCATTGTGCCGTCATAAAAATGTCCTTTGTCGAGCAGATAATGGTCGCCGAGGTAATCGCCGTGATCCGACGTGAAAACGATCAGCGTATTGTCCCAATATCCGTTTTTCTTAAGCGAATCAAAGAGTTGCCCCAAACAGGCGTCGAGTTCCGTAATCATTCCGAAATAGGCGGCTTGGTACTCATGCAGTTCGCGTTCGTCCGCCAGGGAAGGAGTTCGGCGGGCCATGCGCACGTAGGGATGCGGATCCGCCAGTTCATCGGGGCGTCTCGTGGGCGGCGGCATCGGCGCCGAAGCGTACATCGCGTGATACGGCGCAGCGCAGATGAGCGGGCCGTGCGGCTTGATGTAGTTTACGCTCAGAAACCAGGGCGCGGACGGGCGGGCGGCCAAATACTCGGCCACGCGGGACGTGTGGAACCGGCACTCGCTGTCTTCGGCGCGGTATTTCGCCGGAAATGCGCAGGGCAGGTGTCCGCCGGTTCCTTCCGGCGGGACATTTGGCTCGTGGATGGCGTAGTGATTGCAATACGCTTCCGGATATCCCTTGGATCGGAGGTAGTCGAAATACTCCCGCGAATCGTGTTCATGGTCGAGGACGACCTCGAACCCCGGTAAAAAATTGTCATAATCCAAACGAGTGCGGCGCGGATCATCCGGCGCACAAATGGCCGGATCGACCGCGTAATCGTTATAGCCGCTGATCGCCGCGTGATGACCCCGTTCGCGAAAATACATCCCGATGTTGTCGTCCGCACGTTCGAGCGGCGTCATGTTGTTCACCGAACGGGTCGAACACATATACCGGCCCGTATAGATGCTCATCCGGCTGGGACCGCACGGCGCGCTTTGCGCAAAACAATTCGTAAAAACGACGCCATCCCCTGCGAGCGCGTCGAGATTCGGAGTTTGAACGACAGGATGCCCCGCCGCGCCAAATGCGTCGTGGCGGAACTGGTCGGCGATAATCAGCAGAATGTTTTTCGGTTCGTCAGCCGGGATCACTTCGCGCTTATCCACCCGGAACGCCCCCGGCGGCCGCCGCGATCGCGCATGACAGACCCTCTTGCCCCTTGTGGCCGGTTGCTGAAAACCAAGATGCCGCTACGCCTGCTTGTCGTTCGGCGGGGTCGTGGGTTTGTCGCTGTCGTCCTGTGGCCGGACACTGTTTTTGAATTCATTGATTGCCGTGCCCAACTGCCTGCCCAAGTCCGGCAGCTTGCCGCCGCCGAAAATGATAAGCACGATGATCAACAGAATGATCAAGTGAGTTGCACTGAGACCGAACATGTATAAACCTCCATTCCCCGCGCGGGTTTCCACGATAGGACCCACACGGATGGGCCGCTGCAAGGTCTGGCTTGCATCCGCCAGATAAACTCAACCAACGAAAATTCTAACCCAAAACACTTCGATTGTCAAAAAAGAGCCGGTTGCGTAGTTGATTGCCGTCAACCTAAAATCGGCAGTTGAACGCGGCTCTTTCGATCAAACCATGGACGAGATGGACATTGTGGACCCAGTGGACTTTACCCACAAGGGGATTGATTTTCTTGTCCATTTCGTCCACAAGGTCCACGAGGTCCAGAGGATAGCACATAGAATCCGATCTTGACTGCCGAATCCCGGGTCAATGGTAGCGGGGCTAGGAGCGGGTCGGGAAAATCGAGTTACCCGCAGGATGCGCAACTGGCGTGGGATTTGGCGGCGCAAGCGTTTTTTTCGGCGTTTTTTAGACTAGGGCGGACTTAACACGGAAATTAGTTGCTCTATATAATGGGTGTGGTAGGAACGGAGGATATCGCGCATGTACATCCATACCACGCAGCCGTTGTTCGCATGGGAATGCCTGGAGGATTCGCCGTCCTTGCGGACCATCCGCCAGGCGCTGGCGATGATCCCGGACGGAAAACTCTTGGAGTCGTTGCGCGCGGCGCGTGGGAGGGGACGCGACGATTACCCGGTGGAAGTGCTGTGGGGCGTGGTGGTGCTGAAGGTGCTATTGCGGCATGAGGGCTTCGAGGCGTGCCTGGGCGAACTGAAACGCAATGCGGGTTTGCGGGAAGTCATCGGCATCGAGTCGGAAGCGGGCGTTCCGAACAAGTGGAACGTTTCGCGTTTTCTGGAC